>CEPZ01038646.1_pt1 | contig 18977 bp, 20 predicted proteins | sample 530461 | NCBI WGS metagenome assembly CEPZ01 (sample SAMEA2620106, study PRJEB7988) | marine metagenome | isolation source: saline water (ENVO:00002010), including | reverse complement strand
AAAAATTACCTCCGGAATAAAACTTACGGTTGATGTAGATCCAATTACTTTTAATTAATGTGCTAGAATTTGGTCAATTTTACCCATAGCTCAGACTTGAAGCATAATATTTGATATGTTAGTTACAACCTGTTTAAAAATTTGCCTATTACCAAATTTAACAACTAAAAGGGGATAAATTTGAGTTCAAAGAGTAATTTTTCAGAAATAGCAGCCGGAAGATATGCTTTGGCATTATTTGAGCTTGGTCAGGAAAATTCTGAATTAAATAGAATGGAAATAGAATCAAAAAGTTTACAAGATCTAATTAAAAAAAGTTCTGAATTTATGAGTTTTGTAAAAGACCCGACATATAAAAGAAATGAACAATTGGAAGCTATAAGAATGATAAGCGACAGATTTAAATTTACTAACACTTTTAGCAAATTTCTGTCTTTTTTATGTTTTAAAAGAAGACTATTTTTTTTAGAAAAGATTCTAAATAGTTTTTTACGACTTGTATCAAAGAGTAGAGGAGAAATTCAAGCTCAATTAAATTCATCAAAAGAATTATCTCCAAGTGAACTAGAAAATATTCAAAAAGAATTATCTGAAAATTTTACATCTAAAATAAAGCTAGACTATAAATATGATCCTACGTTAATTGGTGGATTGATTATTCAGGTAGAAAGTATAATGATTGACACATCAATTAAAAATAGACTTAAACGTTTAGAAAGAAGCATAATAGAGGCTTAAATGCAAATAAATCCATCTGAAGTAACAAAGATTTTAAAAGAACAAATAAAAAAGTTTGGTGAAAAAGCAGAAATTACCGAAGTTGGACAAGTACTATCTGTTGGAGATGGTATTGCACGTGTTTACGGTTTAGATAACGTTCAAGCAGGCGAAATGGTAGAATTTTCTGACGGATCAAAAGGAATGGCCTTAAATCTAGAAAATGACAACGTTGGTGTTGTAATTTTTGGTGATGATAGATCCATCAAAGAAGGAGATATTGTTAAAAGAACAGGTGCAATCGTGGATGTTCCTGTTGGAAAAGAATTATTAGGAAGAGTTGTAGATGGCCTGGGGAATCCAATAGATGGAAAAGGTAATCTAGATAAAAAATTAAAAAGAAACAGAGTAGAAGTAAAAGCCCCCGGAATTATACCTCGTCAATCTGTAAATGAACCAGTGCAAACTGGTTTGAAAGCAATTGATAGTTTGATTCCAATTGGAAGAGGCCAAAGAGAATTAATTATTGGCGACAGGCAAACTGGAAAAACTGCAGTTGCAATTGATACAATTATTAATCAGAAAGAAATAAATCAAGGTGGTGATGAAAAAAAGAAATTGTATTGTATATACGTAGCCATCGGACAAAAACAGTCAACTGTTGCTCAGATAGTCAAATCATTGGAAGATGCAGGAGCAATGGAGTATACGACAATAGTTTCGGCAACAGCCTCCGATCCAGCTCCACTGCAATTTCTAGCACCCTATACTGGTTGTACTATGGGTGAATATTTTAGAGATAACGGTATGCATGCATTAATTATTTATGATGATTTATCCAAGCATGCTGTGGCATACAGACAAATGTCACTTCTATTAAGAAGACCACCAGGAAGAGAGGCTTATCCAGGCGACGTTTTTTATCTTCATAGCAGATTATTAGAAAGAGCGGCAAAACTTAATGACGATAAGGGTGGTGGATCACTAACCGCATTACCAATAATTGAAACACAAGCAGGTGATGTTTCTGCTTATATTCCGACTAATGTAATTTCAATTACCGATGGTCAAATTTTTTTAGAAACTGAACTATTTAATCAAGGAATAAGGCCTGCCGTTAATGTAGGATTATCAGTTTCGAGAGTAGGCTCAGCGGCACAAACAAAAGCTATGAAAAAAGTTGCTGGTTCAATAAAATTAGAATTGGCACAATATAGAGAAATGGCAGCATTTGCTCAATTTGGCTCAGATCTAGATGCTTCTACACAAAGGCTATTAAATAGAGGATCAAAATTAACTGAGCTTCTAAAACAAGATCAATATTCTCCTATGACGGTTGCACAACAGGTAATTGCGGTTTTTTCGGGTGTAAGAGGTTATTTAGACAATGTTGAATTAACTGATATTAAAAGTTTAGAAAAACAAATTTATGAAAAAGTTAAATCCTCAAACCCTGAAATTGTTGAAAATATAAATAACACAGGAAAATTAGACGAAGAAACAGAAAAAAAATTAGCATTATTTATAGAAGAATTTAAGAAAAAGAACGACAATTAATATTTTATGCCAAGTTTAGATGATTTAAAAAAAAGAATTTCAAGCATCAAGTCGACACAAAAAATCACTAAAGCTATGAAAATGGTGGCTGCTGCAAAATTGAGAAGAGCTCAAGAAAATGCTGAGAGAGGAAGACCCTTTTCAGAAAAAATGAATAATATTATTCTTAACTTAAGCAATTCAATTTCAGATAAAGAAAATGCTTCGAAATTTTTAGTTGGCACAGGGAAAGACACTACACACTTGTGTGTTGTTATTACTGCTGATAGAGGACTTTGTGGTGGGTTTAACACAAATATATGTAAAAAAGCCAAGAATTATTTTGATAAAATTTTAAAAGAAGGAAAATCATTAAAAATTTTTACAGTCGGATCCAAAGGACACGATCAATTAAAAAGAGTTTATGGAAAATATATAATTGAGAAAATAAATTTTAAGGGATTTAAAAATATTACTTATAAAGAAGCTGAAAATATCGGAGAAATTATAATTAAATTATTTGGCGAATCACAATTTGATGTATGTAAAATATTTTATAATAAATTTAAGAATGTTATTTCACAAATTCCCCAAGAACAACAAATAATACCAATTGAAAATCAAAAAAAAGAAGAATTAAAAAAATCAGATAATTTTTATGAATTTGAACCTGAAGAAAATGAAATTTTAAACAATTTACTCCCAAGAAATATATCTACTCAAATTTTCAAGGCATTTCTTGAAAATGCCGCAAGTGAACAAGGATCTAGAATGACCGCTATGGATAATGCGACAAGAAATGCTGGAGATTTAGTTGATAAGTTAACAATTACCTACAACAGAAGTAGACAAGCAGCAATTACCAAAGAACTTATTGAAATAATATCAGGAGCAGAAAGTTTATAAATAATGGATAGAAAATTTGGAAAAATTACACAGGTAATTGGGGCCGTGGTCGATGTTTATTTTGATGGTCAATTGCCAGAAATTTTGACAGCATTGGAATGTGATAATTCTGGGAATAGACTTGTATTAGAAGTTGCTCAACATTTGGGAGAAACAACAGTTAGAACTATAGCAATGGATAGTACCGAAGGACTCAAAAGAGGAGACAAAGTAACAAATACCGGTTCTCCAATCAAAGTTCCGGTTGGGCCAGAAACACTGGGTAGAATAATAAATGTCATTGGGGAACCTATTGACCAAAAAGGAAAAGTATCCACAAAAGAAAGTTGGCCTATTCATAGACCGGCCCCAAAATTTACGGAACAATCTACCGAAACAGAGATATTAGTTACTGGAATAAAAGTTGTAGATCTTCTTGCTCCTTATGCTAAAGGCGGAAAAATAGGTCTTTTCGGAGGAGCTGGTGTAGGTAAAACAGTAATTATTATGGAACTAATAAATAATATTGCAAAGGCTCACGGTGGCTTTTCAGTTTTTGCTGGTGTTGGTGAAAGAACCAGGGAAGGAAATGATTTGTACCACGAAATGATCGAATCAGGTGTAATTAAAAAGGAAGGAAAAGGTTCAAAAGCTGCATTGATTTATGGACAAATGAACGAACCACCGGGGGCACGTGCACGAGTTGGTTTGGCAGGCTTAACAGTTGCGGAATATTTTAGAGACAAAGAAGGACAGGACGTTTTATTTTTTATTGATAATATATTTAGATTTACCCAAGCAGGATCGGAGGTATCAGCTCTCTTAGGAAGAATTCCATCAGCAGTAGGTTATCAACCAACTTTAGCCACCGACATGGGAAATTTGCAAGAAAGAATTACAACTACAGACAAAGGCTCAATTACTTCGGTACAGGCAATTTATGTTCCAGCGGATGATCTAACCGATCCTGCCCCCGCTACTTCATTTGCGCATTTAGATGCAACCACAGTATTGTCTAGACAAATTGCAGAACTAGGTATTTATCCCGCGGTTGATCCATTAGATTCTACTTCAAGAATTTTAGACCCAAGAATAGTTGGAGAAGAACATTATAGAGTTGCTAGAGAAGTACAGAAAATACTTCAAACTTATAAATCTCTTCAGGATATTATTGCAATTTTGGGAATGGATGAACTTTCCGAAGAAGACAAGTTAGTTGTTACAAGAGCAAGAAAAATACAAAGATTTTTATCACAACCATTTTTTGTTGCCGAAGTGTTTACAGGATCACCGGGCAAACTTGTTGATTTGGAATCAACAATCAAAGGTTTTGATGCAATTTGTAAAGGTGAATATGATCATTTACCTGAAGCAGCTTTTTATATGGTTGGTACAATTGAAGAAGCAGTACAAAAAGCCGAAAAAATGGCAAAAGACGCAGCTGCTTAATGGAAGATACTTATAAAATTGAAATTGTCAGTCCTGAGAAAGTGATTTTTTCAGATAAAAATGTACAGGAAGTGATATTGCCATCTTACGAAGGAGAAATGGGTATACTAAAAGATCATATATCGATAGTTTCATTTTTAAGACCCGGCATAGTTAAAATTTTAAAGTCCTCTGAAGATGTAAGTAGTTTTTTTTTACAAGATGGAATAATTGAATTTTATAATAACAATTTAACAATTCTATCGAGTAAAATAATCAACATAAAGAATTTAAACAAGGAGAAAATTGAACAGCTGATAACAGAAACGGAAAAAATTTTGAAAGATGAAAAACTAAATGACGACAATAGATATTTAGCCAACCATAAGATTAACACACTGCGATCATTGAATTTAAATTAATTTAATAAAATATTTAGTTCTTTTACAATAGATTTATAAACATCAAGCTTGAAATCAATGACAACATTTAAGAGCTGATTTGCATCAATCCATTTCCATTCTAAAAATTCTGCATTTTTTGTTTTAATATTTATTTCTTCTTCATTTCCTACAAATCTCATAATAAACCATTTTTGTTTTTGACCTCTATACTTACCTTTCCATATTTTTCCCAAAAGATTTTTTGGAAGCTCATAAGTCAGCCAATTATCAATTTCTTTGATAAATTTAATACTTTCAACACCGGTTTCTTCTTTTAATTCTCTATTTGCTGCGCACAAAAGATTTTCGTTGTCATTTACCCCTCCCTGGGGCATTTGCCAAAAGTTTACTGGATTATCTATTCTTTTACCTACAAAAACTTTATTGTCAGAATTTAATAAAACAACTCCTACTCCTAATCTTAAAGGTAGGCTTTTAGATTTATTTAATGACATTAGCCATTAAATAGTTTCACAGCAAAATTTAATTGATTATCATTTGCTGTATTTATTGCAAAATCTTCAGCGGTCTCTTCTTCTACTTCAAAATCTGGGATTACGCCTACTTCGGAAATAGATTTACCCGAAGGCAAATAATATTTTGAAATTGTTAATCTGATGGCTCCTTGATTTTTTAAGGGTATTATTGATTGAACTGATCCTTTTCCATAACTGTTTTCACCAATTAGAATTGCTCTTTTATGATCTTTTAGCGCCCCAGCCACAATCTCAGATGCGGATGCTGATCCATAATTAATTAGCACTATAAGAGGCTTGCCATTGATTTGATCACCTTTTTTTGCAAACCATTTTCTATTCTCTCTCTTGTTTCTTCCTCTTGTTGATACAATTTCTCCGTCATCCAAAAAGAAATCAGAAATTTTGATTGCTTGAGATAGCAAGCCACCCGGATTATTTCTTAAATCTAGGATAAATTTATCAATTTCATTGTTAGTTTTAAATTCATCCATTTTACTTTTTAGTTGCTGCCCGCTATTTTCATTAAATGCACTTAATCGAAAATACCCAATACTTTTGTCTATAATTTTTGCTGTAACAGATTTTATTTGTATTATTTCCCTAACTATTTTCACTACGATCGCTTTTTTTTCACCTTTTCTTCTAATGGTTATCTCAATCGGAGCTCCCGGTGGTCCTCGCATCAAATTTACTGCTTCCATTAAAGTTTTGCCCTGTACCTGGGTGTTATCAATGCGAACAATATAATCACCAGCCTTAACACCTGCTCTGGAAGCTGGTGTATCATCAATTGGAGATATTACCTTAACAACTCCAGCCTCCATTCCAACTTCAATACCGAGACCTCCAAACGCACCCTTTGTTTCGGTTTCCATACTATCAAGCATTTCTTGGTTCATATAAGCCGAATAAGGATCAAGAGATTGTAACACTCCATTAATAGCGGCATCCATTACTTCCGCTTGATCTACGTCATCCACGTAATCTTCCTTAATTTTTTCTAAAACCTCACTAAAAAGATCAATTTTTTGGTAAAGCTCATCAGAATTTTCTGGAAAAGCATACCTGTTATAAAATAAGAAAAGGAATAGTATAATTAGAAATATTTTTATTTTTTTCATATCATTAATCTTTCCTTCGGAAGGAGTTCAGACCACATTTTTTCTAAATTATAAAACTTTCTCTTTTCAGGATTAAAGATATGAATAATTATATCGATACCATCGATGAGTTTCCATTCATTACTATCTTTTCCCTCAAGGTGACAATTAGAGATTCCTTCTTTTTTAAGTTTTTCAAGTATAATTTCCGATAGAGCTTGTAAATGTCTTGACGAGGTGCCGCTGGCAACGATCATATAATCAGCTATCGAACTTTTGTCTTTGAGATCAATTGAACTTACATCAATTGCTTTATTATCATTTAAGATTTGTTCTATTGTTTTTTTGAGATGAAGCACTTTTTCCATTAGTTAAATCTAAGATTATCAAATTTTTCTAATTTGGGAAGATGAAATGTTAACTTTTTTTAATTTAATAAATTTCCATCTGTCTTTATGCATTTTCTTGGCCGCCGTGGAATTATGTGATTTTGATTTATATCCCTGTCTATCGAAAACTAAAATTTTGGCTAATTTTACAATTTCTTTCCACCTATTCCATTTATGAAATTTGATTAAATTGTCGGCGCCCATTATAAAAAAAATATCTAATGTGGTATTTATTTTTTTTAAAAATCTTATCAAATCGATGGTTTTTTTTGAATTTATTTTATGTTCGAGAAATTCAATTTTAATAAACCTATCTTTTTTTGTAATTTTTTTGGAAATTTTAATTCTTTTTTCAATATCAGTTTTAGGCCGTTTCTTGAATGGATTTTTTTGAGTTATGGACCAAATAATATAATTAAGTTTAATTTTTTTTTTTGCTATCCTTGAAATTACCAAGTGTCCTTTGTGTGCTGGATCAAAGGTTCCGCCCAATATACCAATTTTAATATTTTTTTTTTTTAAATAATTTAACACAAACTATTTTCTTATTTGTCCCTTTCCTTCCAAAATGTACTTATAAGTGGTGAGTTGATCGATGCCGACCGGACCTCGGGGATGAAGTTTGCCGGTTGATATGCCAACTTCGGCACCAAAACCAAATTCTCCACCATCAGCAAACTGCGTCGAAGCATTATGGATGGCTATAGAACTTTTAATATTTGATAGAAATTTTTTTGCCGTTTTTTTATTTTTTGTCACTATGGAATCTGTGTGAGAAGAACCGTATTTGTTTATATGATCTATGGCTTCTTCTACTCCATTTACAACTTTTACAGAAATTGTAGGAGAAAGATATTCTGTCTCCCAGTCTTTTTTTGTTGCAATTATTGTTTTACTAGAAATAAATTTTCTTATTATTTTATCTCCTATGATTTTACATCCTAATTTGGATAGCTGATCCAATATAGGTTTACAATGAGTGTTTAGGCACATTTTATCTATCAACAAAGTTTCGGCAGCCCCACAAATACTAACATTTCTCATTTTTGAATTTTTAACAACTTTAATTGCCATATATAAATCTGCTTCTCGATCTACATAAACATGACATATGCCCTCATAGTGTCCAATAAATGAAATTGTGGATTTTTTTAGAACTTTCTTAACCAAACTTTTTCCTCCTCTAGGAATGATTACATCGATGTAATTTTTCATACTTGTTAAAAGATAATCAACATGATTTCTATTTTTACTTTCGATAAATTGAACACAATTTTCATCACATTTTTTCTTTTTGAGAGCTTTTTTGAAAAGCTTGGCTAATATTTTATTAGAGTAAAAAGCTTCCGATCCTCCGCGTAAAATTACCACATTGCCAGTTTTAAAACATAGAGCAGAAACATCCGAAGTAACATTTGGTCTGCTTTCATAAATTACACCGATTACTCCAATCGGTATAGATACTCTTTTTATAAATAAGCCATTTGGCCTCTTCCAAGAAGATAAAGTTTTTCCTAAAGGATCTTTAAATTTTATTATTTCCTCTATCGAATTTCTAATTTGTGCAATTTTTTTATTGTTTAATTTGAGCCTGTCAATCATGCTATCTTTAATTTTTTTAGACTTTGCTCTACATATATCTTTTTTATTTGAATTTAGAATTAATTGTGAATTGGTTTTTAAATATTGACTAAATTGTTTTAAAACAGAATTTCTTTTTTCAATATTTACGTTGGATAAATGCAGAGAAGCAAGTTTTGCTTTTTTACCTATTTTTTCCATGTATAAATTTTTAGACATTTTTATACTTTCACCAAGTCATCTTTATGAATTACTTCATCTTTGCTTGAATAACCTAGTATTTTTTTTATTTGATTGCTTTGACAACCTTTAATTTTATTTATTTCTTCGGAAGAAAAAGAGCTTAATCCTCTAGCATGTTCCTTATTATTGAGATCTAAAATTTTTATGTGATCACCTTTTTCAAATTTTCCATCTATAGTTTTTATTCCTACGGGCAATAAACTTTTTCCATTTCTAATGGCCTTAATAGCTCCATTATCAATTATCAAGGCTCCCTTTGGAGATATTGATCCAATAATCCATTTTTTTCTTGCATCTAATTTAGATACCCTTGGAATAAACCAGGTGCAATTATTTTTCTCCAAAATTTCCTTTATAGGTCTTAGTTTCTTTCCGTTTGCGATGGCCATATAGCATCCCGACAATTGACAGATTTTTGCGGCCTCAATTTTTGTAACCATGCCTCCAGAGCCATATTTATTAATTGAATTATTAGTGGAAAATTTTTCTATTTCTTTATCTATAATATTTACTGTTTTGATTAAAGTTGTTTTTTTATTTAATTTTGGATTCACCGTATATAAACCATTTACGTCAGATAATAAAATTAAGCAGTCCGAATTTATTATTTGAGCCACTCTAGATGCTAGTCTGTCATTATCACCATACTTGATTTCTGTGGTTGCAGTAGTGTCATTTTCATTAACAATGGGTATAATTCCCATTGAAAGTAAATTTTCTATAGTTCTTCTTGCGTTAAGTGATCTTCTTCTTTTTTCAGTATCCTCTAAAGTCAAAAGTATTTGAGAGATCTTTATTTCGTTTTTATCAAAAGTTTTTTTGTATAAGTTCATTAATTCTATTTGTCCTATCGATGCGATAGCTTGGCTTTTGTCAAGTTTTAGTGAGCTTTTACTGATGTTTAAAAGATTGCATCCTAATGCGATAGCACCAGAGGATACAATGATAACTTTTTTATTTAATTTAATTAGTAAAATTATATCCTTTATAAATTCGTTAAGCCATTTTTTTCTAACCTTTCCATTTTCACCCACCAAGATAGATGAGCCAATTTTTATAACTATTTTTTTGGATTTATTTATATACATTTGCAATTAGAGATTTCTTTAAATCTTCGAGTCCTTTTTTTTTGGTTGTAGAAATCAGATATATTTTGCTTTTAATAATTTTTTTTAACTCATTGGTTTTGTTTGGTATATTTTTTTTATCGATTAAGTCTGTTTTATTTAATACGATTATTTCCTTCTTTTTTATCAATTTTTTACTATATTTTTTTAACTCTTTTCTTACTTGTGAATAACATTTGATCAGGTTTTTTTGGTTAATATCAATTAAATGTAAAATGTTTTTACACCTTTCAATATGTCTTAAAAATTTATCACCCAAACCAACACCTTCATGAGCTCCTTCAATTAATCCTGGAATATCTGCTAAAGTTAATTCTTTGTCGTCGTAATTTGTTACACCAAGATTTGGATTGATTGTTGTAAATTGATAATTGGCAATTTTAGGTTTTGCTCTCGTTAAAACTGCTAATAAACTTGATTTTCCAGCATTTGGCATTCCTACAATTCCTATATCAGCTATTGTTTTTAACTGTAGCCATATCCAAAATTCTTCTCCCAGTTGACCTTTGGTTATTTTTCTTGGAGCTCTATTAGTTGAGCTTTTAAATCTAATATTTCCAAGTCCACCTTTTCCTCCACTGGCGACAATAAAAATTTGGCCAGTTTTTGTAAAATCGAAAATCAATGTATTGTTATCTTCTTCGAATACTTGAGTACCGATTGGAACTTTAATAGTTAGATCGGATCCATTTTTTCCTGTTTGATTTTTACTTTTGCCATCTCGTCCTCTTTCTGCTTTATAATGCTGCTGATATTGAAAATCGATTAAAGTATTTAAATTTTTATCTGAGGACAATACAACAGATCCACCTCTGCCTCCGTCACCGCCATCAGGCCCTCCAAATTCAATAAACTTTTCTCTTCTAAAGCTGGCTAAACCAGAACCACCATTACCAGCCTTAATATAAACTTTTGCTTGATCTAAGAATTTCATAATACATCCCCTTATAAGTTAATAAAGTTGGGGAATTTAATTGGGCTTTACAGATACGAATGTTCTGTTAGATTTTATTTTTTTAAATTCTACTTTTCCTTCAATCAAGGAATAGATTGAATGATCTTTTCCCATACCAACGTGATTTCCAGGATGAATTTTTGTTCCTCTTTGTCTAACGATTATATTACCTGGAAAAACTACTTGGCCTCCATATTTCTTTACTCCAAGTCTTCGTCCAGCACTATCTCTGCCGTTCCTTGATGATCCGCCTGCCTTTTTTGTTGCCATTATCTATACCTTATAAATATCCTATCATTTTTTTTTACTTATAACATATTTCTTTTTTACGTTTGTAATGATTTTTTTAGGTTTTTCTTCTTTATTTTCTGGTGCGGATTTTCTTACTATATTTGCAGTAATTTTTTTTGGCGTTTCTGCTTCTGCAATAATTTTTCCTTCTTTCGAAAAAATCTTAGTAATTCTAATTATAGATATAGGTTGTCTATGACCATATTTTTTTCTTGAATTTTTTCTTCTCCTTTTTTTGAAAACTAAGACAGTTCTATTTTTAGTATTTTTTAGAATGGTTGCTTCAACTTTGGCACCTTTAATAATCGGATTACCTATTTCCGTATTTTTATCATCATTTAAAAACAGAATGTTTTTAAACTCGATGGTTTTACCTACTTGACTATTAAGTTTTTCGATCTTAAGAATTTCACTTGCTGAAACCTTATATTGCTTTCCACCTGTTTGAATAACTGCGAAGGACATTGTTTTAGTTTCATATTTGAAAATATGGGCAATATAACTTTCTACATAGTCAAGTCAAGTTTTAACAACAATTAAAAATTATCTTTTAGATCTCTAATTTTTCTAAAAACTTCGTAATCATCTTGGTTTTTCATGTTTAATTTGGTTTTTAAATCGTTTTGATCACATTTTAGAAAAATATTTGACCTCAACTCGTCCTCCAAGTCCGTTGGAAGTGTAGGCAAGTTATTCGATCTTAACTGTTTTATTTTTTCAAATTTTTTTTTAAGATCAATATTGCCATTATCGTATTTCATACAAAACTCTGCATTTTTGTAAGAATATTCATGACCACAGTAAATCTTTGTGTTCTTAGGAAGTTTTTTTATTTTATTTAATGATCTTAGCATCTGTTTGTGGTCGCCTTCGAAAATTCTTCCACATCCAAGAGAAAACAATGTATCACCAGTAAAGGCAATTTTTTCATTTTCAAAGAAAAAACATATATGACCCAAAGTATGTCCGGGAATATGTAATATTTTAACCGATGATTCCCCAAAGTTCCATTTTGCATTATCTTCGAGCGCTATATTGATGCCAGGAATTCGATGTTTGTCACCAACGAAACCAACTACCTTAGCATTATATAATTTTTTTAGTTCAGCATTTCCTCCTATATGATCATAGTGATGATGCGTGTTTAATATATAATTTAATTTTAGATTTTTTTTTTTAAGAAAAGCAATAACCGGCAAAGCTTCTGCGGGATCAACTACACCTACTGTTTTAGAAACATAATCATTAATGATATACGAATAATTATCAGTTAAACATGGTATGAGATTTACATGCATAACTGATTATTTTATAAGAAATATTCCAAGTTGTGAAAAGATATTTTTATATAACATATTGCCGCTTGTAATCTCTGAAATTCTTTCATTTGTTAAGCATAAAGATCTATCAATTTTTATATTTTTTTCTTTGCAGAAATTAACAAAATCTTGAATTGTGCACATATGTAAATTTGGGGTATTATACCATTCATTGGGTAAATTTTTTGTTAATGGCATTGTTCCCTTAAATAATAAGTGTAAACGAATTTTCCAATATCCAAAATTAGGAATTGAAACAATCGTTTGTTTTCCAATTCTAAGTAATTGCTTTAAAACTTTTTCAGGAAAAAGAAAAGCCTGAAGTGTTTGACTTAGTATAGCGTAGTCAAATGATTTGTCGGGAAATTGAACCAATTCTTTTTCTGCATCACCTTCAATAACCGAAAGACCTTTTGCAATACATTTTTGCACGAGATCTTTTTGTGGTTCTAGACCCCTAACATCATTCTGTTGATTGAATTTTAAATATTCCATAAGCGTTCCATCCCCACAACCGATATCTAACACTCTTTTGTTATTTTGAATTATTTGTGATATTACTTCAAATTCTTTTTTCATTATTAATTTCTTTGTAAGTTGAATTAAGAAATTCACTCAATGTTTTTAATAATTTTGGTACGTTCAATAAAAAAGAATCATGGCCTTTGTCTGAATTAATTTCAACAAAACCAACATTGGCACCACAAGCATTTAAGGCCATAACTATTTCTTTGTTTTCAATTGTTGGATAAAGCCAATCAGATGAAAATGAAATTACACAAAACTTAGATTTTGTATTTTTAAATGCTGAAGACAAATTACCATTAAATTGTTTTTCCAGATCAAAATAATCCATAGCTCTAGTAATGTATAGGTAACTGTTAGCATCGAATCTATCTACAAACTTTGTTCCTTGATGACGCAGGTAGCTTTCTATCTGAAAATCTGCATCAAAACTAAATTTTAGACTTCCTGTATCCTGTAGCTTCCTTCCAAATTTTTCTTGTAAACTTTTTTTTGAAAGATAAGTAATATGAGCTGCCATTCTTGCTACTGCCAAACCCTTATCTGGAGATAAATTTGTCTTAAAGTAATTTCCATTATTCCAGGTGGGGTCAGCCATGATTGCCTGTCGCCCCAACTCATTCAATGCAATATTTTGCGCTGAATGACTTGCGCTACAAGCTATTGGAATAGCAGAGTGTGCTTTATTGGGATATAATGAAGCAAATTGTAAAACCTGCATACCCCCCATTGATCCACCAGTGATTGAAAGTAGTTTATCAATACCCAAATATTCTAATAAGTAAATTTGGGCCTTGACCATGTCTCTGATTGTAATAACAGGAAACGTGGTTCCAAATAATTCATTAGTGTCAGGATTTATTTCTTTTGGTCCAAAACTACCCATGCATCCACCCAAAACATTTATACAAATAACAAAATATTTATTTGTATCGATTGCTTTTCCAGGTCCTACAGCGGTTGCCCACCATCCTTCTTGTTTGGTAATCGGATTAATATTTGTGACAAACTGATCTCCGCTTAAAGCATGGAAAGCTAATATTGCATTACTCTTACTTTTATTCAAAGTTCCATATGTTTCATAAGCTATAGGAAAATTTTTAATTATCTTTCCACAGTCAAGTTCGAGTGATTGATTAACAATCAATTTTTTTATATTTTTTACTTCTTTATTCATTGTTTGTTTCAAACAAAAAAAAAGCCCAGCTAAACCGGGCAAAAAAACCTTTTTTAGCTGTTTTTTTCAAGCGCTCGCAATTAAGTTAAATCAGCGCTAATCTTTTGTACTAAAAAGTACCCCTTTTGTCAATTTAGGTTGTATTTATTTTGCTACCTAACGGCGTATATAGTATCTACCGATACAAGTTATATTAGTATTAATTATGACTCTACCAAAGCCAAGAAAAATTCAGTTTGAAAGATATACAGAAGGATTATCTCAATTTAAAAAAATTAATAATCCAATTAAATTATCAGCAAATGAGTCAGCTTTAGGACCAAGTCCAAGAGCAATTGAAGCACTTGAAAGAGAAAAGAACAAAATTTTTAAATATCCAGAATCTGACTCTTCTTCACTGCGAGATGTTATATCTAAAAAATTTAATATTGATTCTGAGAGAATTATTTGTGGAGCAGGATCGGATCAGATATTTGATTTGATTTGTCAATTATTTATAGAGCCTGGTGATGAAGTTGTGATTACAGAATATGGATTTATTATGTATAGGATTTATGCATCACTTTATAGGGCCAAAGTTCTATTAGCCAAAGAAAAAAACTTTAAAGCATCAATTGATGAGATAATAAATAAGGTTACTGATAAAACCAAAATCGTATTTATTGCTAATCCTAATAACCCAACCGGTACTTATTTGTCCAAGAATGAAATGTTCAATTTAAGACAAAGGCTTAGAAGCGATATTCTTCTAGTTGTTGATGATGCATACTTTGAATTTCTAGATAAAGATGACTTTACTTCAGGCTTAGATCTTTTCAAAGATGAAGCAAATGTTTTAATTACCAGGACTTTTTCCAAGATTTATGGACTTGCTGGCTTAAGATTGGGTTGGGGTTATTCTTCGAAAGAAATTATTGATACAATGTATCAAATTAAACCTCCTTTTAATGTAAATAGAGCGGCCCTTTGTTCAGGTATTGAGGCCCTTAAAGATAAAGAATGGATAAAAAAAGCAATTGAACATAATACATTATGGTCAAAAAAAATATTTTCTGTTTTAAAAGAATATAAAATTCAAACAAACGAACCAACAGCAAATTTCTTTTTAATGAATTTTAATGAAACAAAAATTAACTCTGATGAAGTTTTTGAAAAATTAGTTAATGATCGTCTTCTTTTAAGAAAGATGAAACAATATAAAGTACCCAATACTTTACGATTAACCATTGGAGACAAAGAATCAAACGAACTCTTTGTCGAAAGTATTAGAAGTATTTTTAAATAATGTTTAAAAAAATTTGTATAATTGGATGTGGTCTAATCGGATCATCTTTGGCAAGAGCAATCAAAAAATATAATCTTTCTGAAAAGATAGTTTCTTCCAATAGATCGAATATTGTAAATAAAAAAGTACTTGAACTAAAAATGGTAAACGATTCAAGTTCGGACACCCAAAAAATGGCTAAAGATTCTGATCTAATTATAATCGCTACTCCGTTGAGTAGCTATGAAAACGTAATTTTAAAAATCAAAAATTCTTTAAAAAGTGGAACGATATTAACCGATGTAGGATCAGTTAAAGAAAGAGTTATTAGTTTAGTAGAAAAGTCTATTCCTAAAAATGTTTCATGGATTCCATCCCACCCGATTGCTGGTACAGAAGAAAGTGGTCCTGAAGCTGGATTTTCGGAACTTTTCAAAAATAGATGGTGTATTCTTACGCCAAGCAAAAAAGCAAAAGAGAAAGATATTGATACACTTAAATCATTCTGGAAAAAAATAGGAAGTAAAGTAGATATTATGGATGCAAAACAACATGACTATATTTTATCAATTACGAGTCACATTCCACACTTAGTGGCATACAATATAGTGAGTACATCAATTAATATTCAAGAAGAAAAACAATCTGCTATTATCAAATATAGTGCTGGTGGCTTAAGAGATTTTACAAGAATTGCAGCATCTAACCCAATAATGTGGCGAGATATATTCATCCAAAATAAAGCAAATATATCGAAAGAGATAGAAACATTTATTGCAAATCTTGAAGATTTAAAAAATGCAATAGAAAATGAAGATGGCAAAAAATTAGAAGAAATTTTTATAAAAACTAAAAAAATTAGAAAAGAAATCATTAAAGCCGGACAAGATGTGAGCAAACCTGACTTTGGAAGGTAAACTATTTTTCCAGAATTTTAAACATAGGCAAGAGCTCATTCTTGTAATTTTGCCATGATTTTACAGAATTTTTATAAATAGGTTTTCTAGCTTGCGCAAAACTGGCTGTAACAATTCCTCTTTTATTTCTATAAAAAGTAAGACAATTTTTATCCCAATCCAAATTACAAAAATCTAATAATTTTCTTGATTCAAATTCTTGATTTTCCACTAACTTTTCATACGAGATATCGTAAATAAAATCTGGAAGTAATTGTTTCCAAAATTCCATAAGATTTTGATATAGTTTATAATATTTGGCGGCCTCTTCTAAATTATAAGAAAAATTAAGCTCACCCTCAAAAAAGTTTTTAAATAGAGATAAACAGGTATCCTTAGGATCTCTTGTACAATGAATTATTTTAGATTTAGGAAGGATTAATTTTATTAAACCGATCCATTTAAAGTTCAGTGGTGCTTTGTCCGTGATATAATTTTTATTTGTATTATATCTATCTAAATTTTCTAAATATTTTGTTCCCATATTACTAAAAAAGTTTTGATCTTTAATATTAAATTTTTCGGGAAATTTTATTTTATTGTTAACTAAGAAATTTTCTTTAATGATTTGCGTCAAGTCTCTTAGTTCACCTGCACCATACACACTTTTATGGTTTGCGATTATTTGTTCTACCAAAGTTGTTCCAGATCTAGGCATTCCTAGAATAAAAATCATTTTATTGCTTTTGTTACCTACATTTTCAAGATTTTGAAAATCAATACTTGAAAAATAATTTTTAATATTTTCGAATAATTTAACATCATCATTTATTTGATATTTTATGGCATCTCTTTTTATTTTGTTACCTAACTTATAATTTTCGAATGATTTCTCATAATTCTTAATGTCTTCATAAGCTTTACCAAGACCAAAATGCAATTCCATTTTTTGAAAATTATTTAATGATCGATCTTTTATTTTGTTTTCCATGATTTTTAGATGAGGATTGTTGATGTCATATTTTAATGACATACCTAAACTTCGATCGGCTCTAGTAAATTTAGGGTTGATTTTTAAAACTGATTCAAAACATTTTTTTGACTCTTCAAACTTTCCAAGAGCCTGATATGCCAATCCCAAGTTATTAATTACTATATAGAGTTTGTCATCAATACTTAGTGCAAGCTTATAGTATTTAATTGCTTCCTCACAATTATTTAATTCCTTCTTTACATTTCCTAAATTACTTATTGGATGCGTAAATTTAGGATTTATTTCTATTGCTCTTTCATAATAGTGTTGAGCATTTTTTAAGTCATGCATATTATGATACGTGAGGCCCAAGTTATTTATGGCAACAAAAAAATTAGGATTATTTCGGATAGCGATTTTGTAATATTTTATCGCTTCTTGGAATTTTTTTTGTGACTGCAAACATAAACCGAGGAGATTATAAAGTGCTTGGAAATTTGGAAATTTTTTAATAAGCTTCTTAGCTTTTACTTCAGCTGACATATAATCTTTCGCTTTAAAATAATTTAAGATTATTTGTGCCTCTCTTTCCGCTTCTATTTTTAAATTGTTCATAATTAATTTGTCCTTCTTATACCAATTACTTTTAAATTTGCAGTTTTTTCAATTCTCTTAATAGCGTAATTTATATTCATAATTGAGACTTTTTTTGACGGTCCATAAGCGTGTATTAGTTTACTTCTAGACAAGGCAATTGCAATATGACCTTTCCAAAAAAATAAATCATTTTTTTTTACATTCTTTCTTTGAATTTTTTTTTTCAAATATTTAAATTGATCTTTAGAATCTCTAGGAAAATATTGATTATTAAAAGTAAAGCATAGTTGAACTAGTGCGGAACAATCTATGCCCCGATAACTCTTGCCTCCCCATTTATATTTTGTTCCATTAAAAATTTTTATTTTTTCAAAAATACTATTTGTTTTGTAACTTATTGGTTTTATATCTGAAATTTTGATCCACTTATTTTTTTCAAACTCAATAAAAGACTTTGATTTACTGATATGTGATATTTTAGACGAAAATAGAATTTTTTTTTTTATTTTTTTTTTGACTGATGGGGCATTATAAACATTAGCTTTTAAAGAACTTACTTTATAATAATAAGTAATTTTTTTTTTAAATTTTTTCTTTTTAATAAAGCCTATATATTTATCTTCAATTAATTTGATTTTCCACCAATCTCCATTTTTTTTTATTATTTTAAATTTTTCCCCATAGAGCATCTGGGTTGTCAAACCAGATGATACAGAATTATTTTTATATACGTTAATTGAGGTATAATTATTGTAATAACTATTTTGCACGAAGTTTTAATTTGTCTTTAATAAACCATAAACAAATCAAAGATGGAATAACCATTACAGCAGTTAAAATGAAAAATGTTCCCCAGTCTCCGTTTAACCAATCAACTAGTGCTCCCGAAGATGAAGCAAGCGTTGTTCTTCCTGCGGTTCCGATAGATGCAAGCAACGCATACTGAGTTGCAGTATAAGTTCTATTAACCAACAGTGATATGAAAGCAACAAATGCTACAGTAGCAAATGCAGCAGCTATATCATCTAAAGCTACCGCCGCTCCAAAAACTA
>CEPZ01088292.1_pt1 | contig 18991 bp, 30 predicted proteins | sample 530461 | NCBI WGS metagenome assembly CEPZ01 (sample SAMEA2620106, study PRJEB7988) | marine metagenome | isolation source: saline water (ENVO:00002010), including | reverse complement strand
GAAGTTCCTTTCAAACCAAGTGGCGACAAACCAGTTTATTGTAAGGAATGTTTTATGAAAAAGAAAGATTCAGAATCAGGTTCTAACGAAGACTTTTAATTAAGGCCCAAAAATAGCCTTACTTTTTATTTTTATTTTTTAATATTTTTATTTTTAGAGAATTTTATATTTATAATCCCTAATAATTTCTACACCAATTTATTTAAGAGCTCATCTTCAAAGCAAAATATATTTATAGGATATTGATATTAATAGTTGTAACAAGCTTTTTAAACCAACAATAATTCTTTTAATCATGGTTCAAAAAATATGCAAGGATTGTGGAAAAGAATTTGAACAAAATCAAAATTCAAGATATCCAAGAAAGTATTGTGATAAATGTTCTAAACAAAGAAAAAAAGAATATGAGAACATTCACTTAATATCTGCAGATGAATGTGAAGAATAATCTAAATTATTTTGTTTAAAGATTTTCCAAATCTTTTATAACCCAAAATTTTCCACAAAATTTTCAATAATTTTATATTCTTCTAAAAAATCATTACCTCTTGGAGCTAGAGAAAAGGTTTTTTTCTCTTTCTTATCAATATCTAAACTAATAAACTTTTTACTAATTAATTCATTAATATAATCTTTAAACATTTGAGGAGAAAGATTTGATGCATATAATAATCTTGTAGGTTTTATATTCCTGTTATCTCTAATAGCTCTTAAAACATCCTTAATTACTTCTAGTCTTTCTCTTTTCTTTGCCATATTACAGTTTTTTAGATTTTTTTGTGAACTTTAAAACCCCAAATAAAAAAACCAGAAAAATAATTACATTTAAAATATAAACATTTACAGTCCATCTAAGACGCCAATTAAAAAATACTGCTGCAATAAAATTTAAAGTCCAAGCAATAAGATTTAAAATCATAGCTATAAAATATAATTTAAGAAATTTATGGTGTTTCTTAGTTTTATAATTTACATAACTTACAATACTCATAAATATAAAAAGAATAATTTGTGAGAAAAATAAGAAATTATAAGTATCCCATATAAAATCAAATCCAACTAAAAGAATTGCAAATAAATAAAATATTATCATCCTTAAATTAAATAACGAACTAAAGCTCCCCTTAGGAGATTCAAACTTTTTCCATAAAAGACTATAAAATAATGAAAAGCCTGCCATTATAAGAAAAAATTCGAAGACAACTTTCATTAAAGAAGGATAAATAAAAATAATCAAATACCTGCTTAAGAAAGCTAAACCATAGAAAAAGAAAGCATTTCTAAAATATCTGATTCCTTGGTGATGACTTATCTTAAAAAGCCGATTAGATTTAGTAAATATGATAATACACGCTAATACAATTATAATTGAATATAATGCCCTAAATATTTCCCTATTTTGTGCAATCGCCTCGTAAATCATATAATTAATATTTTTTTAAGTTATTTAAGGTTTTATATATAAAAATATAGAGGATTGTTATATACCTAATATATTTACTTTTTCTTCTTATCGTTTATAAACGAATTTTGCGTAAAATAATTATAAATTAAAAGGAGGTAAGATGAAAACTCAAAAAAAGGGCAATGAAAATATAAGCAGAATTCCTGTCTCTCTTAGTCCTTTAGAGTTAACTAGTTCTTTTTGTTTTTATAGTGTAGTAGATAGTTCTCAAAGCACTCTTTTTTCAAACACTGGTCATATTACATTATTAAGAACATTAAGAATAAATCAAAAATGAAAGAAGAATCAATTCCTCCTTAACAGAGAAATTACCCTAAAATAATAAGCCAGGTCCTTATTACTATAATCTTATTGGCATAAATTATAATCTTCTTCTAGGGCCTGGTTTGTTTTTTAAGAGCTTTATCTAATTCTTCAACAGCGCCTTTATTACCACTTGGCTTAGTAGTATTTTTATCAACAAAATCACAAGCCTCACAAATATTTTCTTCAGGTATTTTAATTAATGCCTCTTCTTCAGATTTTTTCTTTTCCATGTTAATTAAAAGAATTTTAATTATATATATTTATGTAAACTTAATTTTTGGGTGTTTGCTAATTGCTTTATCTAATTCTTCAAGAATTCCAGGATTCCCTCCCTCATTAAACGAATCTTCTCTTGCATTTCCAGTAGCACTTCCAATATTTTCTTCAGGTAGTTCCATGGTTAAAATTAAATAAACTAAGCTTTAAAAATCTTTTTCAAAAAATCAAAACATTAAAATAACAAAAAGTATTTATATAGAAGTTCGCACTACCTATTCAAGGAAGAGATGATAATGGACAAACAAGAATTTTTAAAAAGAGTTGAAACAGAAATAAAAATTTCCAAACTTTCAGATTATACTTTAAAAAATTATATGGATTTTAATAAATTACTTTTAGAACATGCAAATAAAAATCCTGAGGAAATTGAAAAACAAGATGTGAAATATTTTTTAGTAGATAAAATGGATAATAGGGCAGCTGCTTCGGCAATTTTGTTTTTAGCATCAATAAGATTTGCTTATACTAATGTGCTTGAAAAAGATCCAACTGCAGGGATTAAACGCCCAAAAAGAGAGCAAAGAATCCCTTCTGTTTTAACAAAACCAGAAATGATGAAACTAATTGAATCTGCTCAGACAACTAAAAGTAATCTTATTTTAAAATTATTATATTCCTCAGGATTAAGAGTTTCTGAAATTGTAAATTTAAAAAAACAAGATTTAGATTTTGAAGAAAATACAGGTTGGGTAAGAGAAGGAAAAGGAAAAAAGGATAGAATGTTTATTTTCTCAAAAAAACTTTCAAAAAAATTAAAAAAATTTATAGAAAAAAATCCTGACTATAATTATGTATTTTCAAAAACCTCTCCATTAACAACAAGGAATATTCAAAAAATAGTGCAAAATACAGCTAAGATAGCAGGTATAGATAAAGGTGTTCATCCACATACTTTAAGGCACACTTTTGCAACACATCTTTTAGATTCAGGAATTGATTTAAGAAAAATCCAATTTTTGCTTGGACATGCATCAATTGCAACAACCCAGATTTATACACATGTAAGTAGAGAACAGGTTAAAGATATAAAGAATCCTTTGGATAGTTTATAATTAAAAAACCCGAAGATAACTAGCCAGTATCTACTATATATTTTCCCTTACCCTTTTTTAAATTAACTATTTTTTTCCAAGTAGCACCAGGATATTTTTTAATTAAAGCACCAACTATTTTCCAAGACTTTTCTAAACCAAAGTTTAGTCCTCCTACAAGTGCAAAAGAGACTTCAAAAATCATTTTTTCACCTTTTTATAACTTTAATAGCATAATTTAATATATAAATAAAATTAAACCCTAAAATATGTTTTTTATTCCAATCTTATTTAAAAGCCAAAGCCCTAAAAAGTAGTTACAGCCAGATTAATTAAAGAGTGGTAATTGCTTTTTTTTATTTTCTTACTCTCTTTATTTTCTATTACCTTTTATGTTTAAAAAATTCAATTTGTCTAAACCTCTTCATTACTTTTGCATAACTTGCTTTTTCAACAAGAACCTTTTTTTTATCCCCACTTAATAATCTAAAATCATATTTTCCAACAGCTTCTTTTAATTTATCTTTGCCAGGATATTTTTTCCATCTTTTTTCTGTTTTAAGTTTATATTGCAAAACCATAAGATAAATAAGAAGTTTAATCTAATAAATGTTTCTTTAACATATATTATTTAAAATATATTCAACTGTTTTCAAATATTTATAAAGTAAATTTTGTTTAGTTAGTTATGGGGAAAAAAGGTAATCATGAAAAAGGGTGTATAGTTCTTAGTGGTAAAAGATATGCTAAAAGAAATAGTAAAAAATGCCCAATTAAATCTTCAGATGGACTTCAATGTAGAGTCTTAAAATTAGATATAGAAAATAAAAATGGAAAAAGATATCTTCATTTTTGTAATTTTGGGTATCATACCTCAAAAGCTTTAACACCAGAAATTTGCCAATCAAGAGAGTGTGAAGATTATCATCAACTACTAATTTCCAAGGCAACCCAAGTTTATCCAACAAAATAAGAGGATAGAAATGCTTTTAATACCTTTTTTATTTAAACTCTTATTAAATTAAAATTTACAAAAAATAAAAAATGGTGATTTACTCTCATTCAAGAATCTCAACATTTGAGCAATGTCCTTTAAAATTTAAGTTTAGATATATTGACAAGATTAGGCCAGATGTTCCTCAATCTATTGAAGGATTTTTAGGAAATAAAGTTCATGATACTTTAGAATATATTTATAAAAGTGTAGCAAATGGATTTTTATTACAATTAGACGAAGTTATTCATTTTTTTATCAAAGCTTGGAACAAAGAATTTAACCCTGAAATTAAGATTGTTAAACAAGAATATAACTCAGAACATTATTTTAATCAAGGCATTAAGTTTTTAATTGATTATTTTCTAAAAAACAGCCCATTTAAAGATAATACTATTGCGTGTGAAAAAAGAATTTTTATTAATTTAGATAATGAAGGAAGGTATAAATTACAAGGATATATTGATAGATTAGTACATCACAAAGATACAAATATTTTTGAAATCCACGACTATAAAACAGGAGGATTTCTTAAATCTCAAGAAGAATTAGATAAAGATAGGCAATTAGCATTATATTCAATAGGTATTAAGGAAATGTTTGAAAATGTAGCTGATGTTCATCTTGTTTGGCATTTTCTTGCTTTTAATAAAAAAATGATTTCTAAAAGAACTGTTGAACAATTAGAAAACTTAAAACAAGAACTTATTCAGATGATTGATAAAATAGAATCAACAACTGATTTTCCTGCTTGTCCAAGTGTTTTATGTAAATGGTGTGAGTTTAGAAGCTATTGTTCTTTTAAAGATCAGTATTAATCTAAACCCTGATAAATATTAATATCCCTAAAGAATTATTAAATATACAGATGAACAGCAAATCTACTCAGAACAGAACTTATAAAATTAATAAAATATCAAAATATAAATTAAAAATATCAATTCAAAATGTGGAATCTTTATGAAAATGAAAAAGAATTAAAACCTTTGGTTTTTTCTAATGGAAAATCTCAAGAAGATGTTATCAAAGAAGTTATTGAAGCAATTAAACAAGGAAATAAAATTATTTTTATAAGAGGAATGTGTGGAACAGGAAAATCTGCAATAGCATTAAATCTTGCAAGAAAATTAGGAAGAGCTTCTATTGTTGTTCCAATAAAATCCTTACAAGAACAATATACCAAAGATTATTCAGGAGAAAAATATGTATTGCATAATGGACGAAAATTAAAAATACAATCAATAGTTGGAAGACAAAACTTTAAATGCCCTTATCTAGAAGAATCAAATAAATCAAATCAACCAATAGATTTACAAACCTATTACCAAGAAAAAGATTCAAAACTAAGTGATGTTTTTTCAGGGATGAAAATGCCTGTTCAAAGAGATTCTAAAAAAAATAAAACCTGTGATAATATTTTTCTTCCTTGTAAAATAGAGATTAAAGAAAAAAATCTACCAACAATAAGAGATTATATTAAACAAAACCAAAATGTTAATATAACAGACTTTAATTCAATTAGTGATGTAAAAAGAATGAGTGTTGCCCCTATTTGTCCTTATTATTCTCCAATCCTTTCAACAGATTTTGAAATAAAGAAATTTAAAGATGCAAGAAAAATAAAATATAAGGGATTAAATGAAAAAGAATTTATAATTTATCAAAGAAAACCAGGTTGTGGTTTTTATGACCAATATGAAGCATATGCTGACGCAGATGTTTTAATTTTCAATAGCATGAAATATAAATTAGAAACAATAATGGATAGAAAGCCTGCAACAGATATAGAAATTATAGACGAGTGTGATGATTTTTTAGATAGTTTTGCAAATAAAGAGCAAATAAGTTTATCCAGATTATCTTTTGCAATGACTTCTCTTTTTCCAGAAGATGCAGAGACTCAAAAAACAATAGATAAGTTAGTCGATATAACGAATACCTTGAAAAGAAAATATAAAGAGACAACAAATGAACCATTAAATATTCAAGGAACCTTAATTGAAGAACTTTTAACAACAATTTTAGAAAATACAGAACTATTAGATAAGATTGAGGCAGATGAGTCTAATTATTTTTATCATTTAGATACTGTTGCCAAAATATTTCACGATTTTTTAGATGAAACCTTTTTTTCAATAGAGAAAAAAGAGCAAGATATAATTATTCATTTAGTCACAACAAATCTTGCTAAAAAATTCAAAGAATTAGTAGAAAAAAACAAAGCTTTTGTGTTAATGAGTGGAACTATTCATTCTGAATCTGTTTTAAAAAATATTTTTGGTTTAGAAGATTTTAAAATAATTGATGCAGAAACAAAACATCAAGGAGAGTTAATTAAATGTAAGCATGGATATGAGATGAATTGCAGTTATGCAAGCAAGAACACAATCCCTAATTCCAGAGAAAAATATCTTAAGGCACTTTCAAAAACAATTGCTTGTGCAAAAAAACCTACATTAGTACATGTAAATGCTTTTGCTGATTTACCAAATGACAGAGAAAGATTAAATCTTGAATTAGATAATCTTCCAACACAAACAGAGTTATTACAAGAACAAATAAATGACCCATTTAGTCAAAGAGTCAAAGACTTTAGAAATAAAAAAGTAAATATTTTATTTACAACAAAATGTAATAGAGGTGTTGATTTTCCAGGAGATATTTGTAATAGCATTGTTGTAACAAGATTTCCTTATCCAAATATTTCCGGACTTTTTTGGAAAATTCTTAAAAAAACAAATCCACAACACTTTATGAGTTTTTATATGGATAAAGCTAGAAGGGAATTATTACAAAAAATTTATAGAGGATTAAGAAGTAAAGAGGATAGGGTTTATCTTCTTTCACCAGATATAAGGGTTTTAAACTTTGAGATTAGGTGATTGTGTTTCTTCTCCCTCTTCTTCAGAACCAGACTTAGAACCAATCAACTGAGCAATGGAATAAATTCCTCTTAAAATAAATTCTACTCCAAAAATAAAAATAATAAAAAATACAATATTACTAAATAATTCAGGAATCTGCCCAATTTTATTAATAAAATTTAAAGTATTAAAAAATTCAGGTTTTAATAAGAAAATAGCTAAAACTGCAAATGGAAACATTTTAGCTAAATCTTTTGCTAAATCTTCCCCAATATAAGCAGTAATTCTTGTAGATGCAATAATTGCTGCAGAAATTAATAAGACTTGGGCAGGAGCTACATCAGACAACAATAGTAAAAATAATGAAAGTATTGCAAACCAAAATAATACTAAAAAAGGAAGTATAATCATATATTCTAAACTAAAGAAAAGTACAGCAAAAAGTTTTTCTAACCCAGGATGTTGAGAACGATTATATTGTCTTAAGTTTAATGAAAGAATTTCCCTACTTGCAAGAAACTTATAAAATTTCCAAATAAAAACAGCATAAATTGAAATAAAAACAGTATAAAATCCAAGATTCATAAGAACCCTGTATTGTTCAGGAACAGAGTTAATAATACTTTCAAAAATCCCTGTTATAAATTCAAGCACCATTTTTTAACCTAAATATATTATGCAGAATTAATTAATAAAGGTTATGATTCTTTATCTTAGTGTCTTAAAGGCTTTTGAATAGCAATTCTTGTCGACATTTCCATATCTAAGATTCCACTTAAAAATCTTTTACAATTTTTTCTAAGTTTTTTAAGAATCGGCATATAACTATATTGATTCCCATTTTTTACATCTAATCTTGATTGTTTTATGCCTAAAACATGATAAACCCCCCTATGTTCTGTTTTTGAAGCTTGTTCAAAGCCCTTTGTTATTAATAACTTACCCCTATCTTTCCAATAAATTTCTTGAAAATTACTTTCTTTGTGAGGAGTATAATGCTTAACTACCATTGTAAATAAGGATATCCCTAGTTTTTAAGGATTATTAAGAATTCTAATATGTTTTAAGAAATAACTATCTAAATGATTTCTGTCTTTTTGTATCTATTCATACAATTCATCATTAAGATGTTTTCTTAATGAAAATGTTTCTATGCTTGTACTTCTCTTGTTTTCAATACCTTTTAGATAAATTTTAACCTTAAGATCTTGTCCACATCTTGTATATAGGGATATTACTTTGTAAGGTGCCCTGTTTATTGCGCTAGGGAATACTCTTTGTGAAGTAATTAGTTCCCCTCTCATTTTACATTCCTTCCACATCTCCATAGTTTTGTTGTAATCATTATTCATGTCCCTAAAATACTTCCCCCCTATTCCTCCATCCATAATACAATCTGCTAAGGTTTTTATTATTGGAGTTTTCTTTTTTTGTCTTGCCTTATTTTTATTAGTAATTTTATTTTTTGCCATAATTAGTCATAAATCTTTTATTTTAAAATCTTTCTATGAAAAAATTAACCTAGTCAGTAGTGAAATTATCTAAATGATTTCTGTCTTTTTCTTCTTGCCTTAGAATCTCCAGGCTTATAAGCTTCTTTTCTTCTTGTATCTGCAACCATTAAACTTTTATCATAATCAATATAAACTTTTTTTAATTCTTCTGAATCTGTAATTTTAACAATTGCTCTTGCAATTGCAAGTTTAACTGCTTGAATCTGACTCTCACTTCCACCACCTTTAACAACAACTTTAATTTCAAAATCAAATTTTCCTAAAACCTTTTTAGCAAGTTCTATTGGTTCTTTTATAACTAATCTCTTAAAAAAATCTAAGTTTTCATAAGGAATCTTATTAATAAAAACATCTCCCTTTCCAGGTTTAACTGTAGCTTTAGCTATTGAAGTTTTTCTCTTTCCACTAACAGTTATATTTTTTTCAATTGCCATTTATATTTTCTCTACAAGTTCTTTTAATGTAATATATTTATTATGGCTTGGCCCTTTAATTTTCTTTAATTCTTTATCTTTAAACTCGCTTGGAATGCCATTATGACATTTAATTCTTAACAAGGCTTGTTTTCCTTGCCCTTTTCTATGGTCTGGAAGCATACCTCTAATTCCTCTTTTCAAAATCTTATAAGCAATATTAATATATTTAGGTCCTTTTTGAGAATGCCCACCTTTTTGTTTTAAAGTTCTATACTTAATTATAATATCTTTTTTATTTCCAGTTATAACTGCTTTTTCAGAATTTAAAACAACTATTTCATTACCTTGTAATGCTTGTTTAGCAGCATAACTACATATTCTTCCAAAACTTGCTTTTGTTGCATCAATTATTATTTTTTCTGCCATCTTATTTTAATATTTATATCTCCTTACATAATTAAGCTTTGAAGATGAGTAGCTTGTTTTGATTATCTCTTGCTTATGTTCTTCATAACTTAAAGTTTTATAGATTATTAGTATTTATCCTCCTACTTACAATACCTCAACCCCTTCTAATTTTGAATCTTTTTCAATTAATTGTTTAATTGATTGCATCTCACTTCCAGATTTTTCTAATTTTTCTTTAGCCTGCTCTGAAAAATCTAATGCAGCGACGCTGATTTTCTTATCAATACTTCCTTGCCCTAAAACTTTTCCAACAACTAAAATTTTATCTGTTTTTACTTTGTTTAATTTATCTAAACTAACTTTTGATTGTTTTCTTGTTGGCCCTGATAATTTTTTAGCTAAATCTAAAAGATCTTTTTTCTTAGCAAGTTCAATAGTTTCAACTAATTCTGGTTTTGTCTTTCTTTTTACTCTCTTACTTATTTTTGTTTTTGATATCATTTTGTATTTTATCCTATTATAGGAGAGTTATGCGGAGAAGAGGATTTGAACCCCTGTAGGCACTAAGCCACTTGGACCTTAACCAAGCCCATTTGACCACTCTGGCATCTCCGCTTATTTTTAGCGATTACTTTACCGCGTGATTATTTAACTGCCTTGTTAAGAGTATCTAAATTCTTATTCAATGCCTCAATTGATTTAGAAAATATTTCCTTAACTTCAATCTGCTTCCAAGATTCTATATTAAAAATTAATTCATTTGTTTGTTTTGCTTTTCTAATCTTATTAATTTGCTCTTCTGATAATCCTTTTGCCTTTAATTCTTCTTCATTAAAACTAATTTTCCCATCTTCATCAATACTAACAAAATCAAGAATTTCTTCATCTAAATCATGTTTATAAAACATTAATCCAGGAGAATATTTAATATGATCAATTCCTTTTCCAAGCTTAGCTTCTGCAACAAGTTGAATTTCCTGTTCTTCATCTAAAATAGCAATAGGTAATTCATAATCTATTCCTATGGAAGGAGAAATATCTGTTGAATAAACTGTTTTAGGCCCTTTTTCTTTTAATTTAAATTTAATACTTTTATTTACCCCTGTTTTAATAGGTATTAACCCTAATCTATGAGCAATAATTTCATCATATAATGCAGAGTCATTCTTCATTATTTCAACTTCATCAATTGCCATAATTGGAATTTCTAAAATACTTCTTCTTATAGCATTAGCTAAACTAATTGGAATATCTGAAACAAAACTTAATTTTTGTTTCCCTTTGTCATAATCTTGTATTTTTATCATGTTGTTCTTTTATATATTAATAATTTAATGATTTTAAGCTTTGGTTTCTGTTCTTCATAGCTTTATTTTTATGAGTTATTGATATTATTTAATTTATTATTTAGTTTTTAAACCCTTCTCCCTCTTCTTCCACCTTTCTTTTTAGGCCCGCCTCTTGGCACTCTTGTAGTATCCATAATACTTAAAATCTTAAATCCAGCTCTTGTTAAAGATTTAATTGCTGCATGAGCCCCTGGTCCAGGATTATTTTGTCCTGTTGAAGCCCTTATTTTAACATAAAATCCAGTTATCCCATTATCTCTTGCTTCTTCTGCAACTTTTTGAGAAATAAACATTGCAACAGTAGGGTTTGCCTTTAATCTGTTTTGTTTTGTTGATTGTCCACCAGTAAATTTAGATATAGTATTTCCACTCATGTCTGTTAAACTCATTATAGTATTATTAAAAGTAGTATAAATATTTAAAATTCCAATTCTTTCTTTTCTTTCTTTTCTAGGTTCAGGAGTTTTAGTATCAGTATCTTTAATCTCTTTATTCTTATCATCTGTAAGCTTGCTCTCATTAGTTGTATCTGATTTAATATCATCAGTTAATTGTTTTCCCTCTGTTTTTTCTTTCAGCTTTTCTTTAGCTTTTTCTATTTCTTCTTTAGTTATTTTTTCATCTGCCATTTTAATTATTCAGTTTTTTCCTCAGATTTATTAATATCTTTTTTATTATTATCTTCTGCAGGCTTTTCACTTTTCTGAGTAGAGATATCTTCTTTAATATTATCCGTTGTTTCAGCTTCTTTCTGAATTTCTTCAAGTTTTTGTATTTTCTCTTCTTCAACCGCTCCTTTATCTCTTTCAAGAACATCTTTTTTAATTTCTTCCATTTTAGCTTTTTTATTTATTGGTTGTTTTAAAACAATATTTAATTTAATTAAATGTTCTTCTTCTAAACTAACTTGGTATGAAGGTATATTAACTATTTTATTTTCAATTAAAACATGCTTATGTGCAACAAATTGTCTTGCTTGTTTTGGAGTTGTTGTTAGCTTTTTAGTAAAAACAATTGTTTGTAATCTTCTTTTTAACCAATCTTCTTTATCTAATGCAAGAGCATCTGCAATACTTTCAACCTGAAATCCTTTTTTTTGTAAACTTTCTACAAAAGCCTGCTTTTCTTTATCTGATCTTGTAATTAATTGTTTAGCTAAATTTCTAATTCTTCCAATCGCAGCATCTGCTTTCCAAATTTCCTTTTTATTTTTCAAACCATATTTTTCTTTAAGAACATTTTCTTCTTCTATTCTAACCTTATCAAAAGGCTTTCTTGGTTTTGAATATTTTTTTGATTGTCTTTTCATTTTTTATTAGTTTTCCTTAGCTCCTTCAGGTTTCTTTTTTCTAATTCCTACTGCAGTTTTACCCTTCTTACTTCTAAAATTAGCTCTTGTTCTTTGTCCTCTTGTTGGGTGTCCAAAAGCATGTCTTAATCCACGATAAGAACGAATCTTTTTTAACCTTCTAATATCAAATTCTTTTTTCATATCTAAATCAGTTCCAATTAAATGAGAATCTTCACCTGTTTCAAAATCCCTTCGTCTATTTAATAAAAATTCAGGTAATTTAGGATTTTTTAAAAATTCTGTAATTTGTTCAATTTCCTTCTCAGTTAAATCCATAATCTTTTTTTGACTATCAATTTTCAAGATTTTACATAATGCATTACAAATACTCCAAGAAACTCCTTTAATATAAGTTAATCCTGTTAAAACCCTCTTATTACCAGGAATATCTGTTTGTAAAATTCTAATTATTGAAAAATAATCTTTTTTCTTTTCTTTGTTTTCTTTAGCTCCTGCTACTTCTTGTTTTTCTTCTTGTTTTATTGTTTTTTCTTCTGCCATGTTTGTTTTTGTTCATGTCTTTGAAACATAATCACCGAGAAATCCCTTATTTTGTAAATAAATAATATTTTTCTCTACCTGTTATTTCTTCAACAAGCCTTTTTTCAACAGCTTTCTTTGGGTCTGGTAAATTTGAAACCCTTTTCTTTAAATCTTCTAAAGACTTAAAGGGCTTTTTGTTTCTTTCTTCTAAGATTGATTCAGTATGTTTTTTCCCAAAACCAGGAAGTAATTCAAACTGATGCAATCTAGTATTTATTGCTTCTGCCTCATTAAAAAAATCAACAAACTTTTTTTCATTGCTTGCTATTTCTTTTTCAATGAACATATGTAACTGCTCTTTTGCAGTTTCTGTTAACTTGTCTTGTGGAAGTCTGCCAAGAATATAATATATCTTGTCCCTCTTACCTTCTCCAATATATACTTTCTCATCAATCTCTAATTTCATACCACGTCTAGGGACTAATTGTAATAATGTAAGATTCTCAGTTCCAATAGCTTGAGCTATAGGCATCATTTTGTTTTCTAAAGGATAACCATAAGGTAGGTAATCTAAGATTATTGCATTTTCTTCTTTGTCTGTCATTTTTTTTATTTGCTATTTTTAACCAGCTCAAGTATTTTATTATTTTCATCCTCGTTTAAACTTACATCAACAAATATTTTGTTTAAATCAGAAGCATCTTCAGGCATTAAATCTGAAATCTTAACAATATGTTCTCTTTTTAATTTAAGCAAGTCCATTTCTTCTAATCCTTTTTTTATTTTCTCTGCTTGTCCTGTCTTTACCTTTAAGAATTTTTTAAGATAAATTCTAACTTCTTCTTTTCTATCACTATCAGGGACATTTTCCAATATCTTTTCTACTTCATTCAAATTTAAAGGTGTTCTATCATATATCATTTTATTTTAGTTTTTTTAAGTGAACAGGGTGGATTATGTATGTTTTTTCCTTATTTAAATCCTTTATCCTTACAATATAAGATTTTCCTCTTTTACTTTCAATTACCCCACTTCTTCCTTGTAATTGTTTTGGGAATTTAGGATTCATTGAAAGTTCTCTTACAACCGCAACCCTTTCTCCTTGTTTAAAATCTTGAAAGTATCTACTAAGCTGAATCTTTCCATGAGTCCTTTGTTTTTTTCGTTTTATCATTTTCGTTTATTTTATCTCAATATCTCTTAATTATTTCCTGTTGTTCTTCATAGCAAGAGGTTTTAGAGGAGATTAGTTAACAAATTAAGAATTTTAAAAATTCTTAGTGTATGTCGTCATTTAAGCTAATTAATAGCCACTAAGTCTTTACTATAAAAACCTTAGAAATAATGTATTTAAAAACCTTTGCTTAAGAGATTATCCTTGTTCCAAATCTCCTCTTTGATTAGCCTCATTCATATTTTGAACAATTGCATTAAACATTTTTTCTCCAAAAACTCCTCGTCCACACCTATCACAAAAATCTATAACATTACCATCCTCTAAATCACATTTACAATACATACATTTTTTCATAAATCTTTTCCTCTCTTTTGGTTAGTTTCTTCTACTAAAATTAGATAATTAATTTTATTTATAAATATTTGTATGTCTTTACCAAAAAGTTATAAACTTTGTTTAATCAATATTTTTATGAAACCTACAAAGACTGCAAAAAAAGTTAATGAAAATCCTATTATAATTCAATTAAAAGATGTTTCTAAACATTATCATATGGGGGAGACAACTGTAAAAGCAATAGATGGAATTGAAATCTCAATTAATGAAGGAGATTTTATTGCAATTATGGGACCTTCTGGAAGTGGAAAAAGCACTGCAATGAATCTTGTTGGAAGTTTAGATATTCCAAATAAGGGAAAAATTTTTCTTGATAAAGAAGATATCTCTCAATTAAGTGAATCTGATTTAGCTCAAATTCGGGGTAAAAAAATTGGATTTATTTTCCAGAGTTTTAACTTAATCCCAAATTTAACTGCTAAAGAAAATGTTATGCTTCCTATGATGTTTCAAGGAGTTAATCTTTTTGAAAGAGAAAAAATTGCTGAAGATCTTCTAATAAAGGTTGGTTTAGGAGATAGAATGCACCATTACCCAAATCAACTCTCTGGGGGAGAAAGGCAGAGAGTTGCAATTGCTAGAGCATTATCAAATAATCCTGATGTTATTTTAGCTGACGAACCAACAGGAAATTTAGACACAAAAACAGGTGAAAAAGTAATGGATTTCTTAGAAAAATTAAATAAAGAAGGAAAAACAATTATTATGGTTACACATGAACCAGAACTTGCTGAAGCTCATGCAAGTAAAGTTTATTGGTTAAGAGATGGAAAGATTGAAAAGATTACTCATAAGAAAAATGGGTTTAAAATAGAAAAACAAGAAAGAGAGTTAATAAAAAAGCATGAAAAAAAGAAAGGTTTAAAGAAGATAAAAAGAGGCAAGTAAAATGCTTAGAGATTATTTTACTCTTTCTATAAAAAACCTTAAACATAGGGGGATAAGAAGTTGGTTAACTTTGCTTGGAATTTTTATTGGGATTGCTGCAGTTGTTTCTTTAATAACTTTAGGAAATGGATTACAGGCTGCTGTTGGCGCTCAATTTGGAATAGGTTCTACAGAAATAATAAGCGTTCAAGCAGGGGGGTTAAATGCTTTTGGGCCTCCTGGAAGTGGGGTTGTTAATTCCTTAACAATTGAAGATGTTAAGGCAATTGAAAAACTTAGTTCTGTTAATCGAGCTATAAGAAGAAATTTACCCTCAGGCAGATTAGAATTTAATGACATTGCTGTTTTTAGAACTGCAATGAGTATTCCTTTAGGAGATGATAAAAGATTTACTTATGAAATTTTAGAAATAGAAACTGAAGTTGGAAGGCTTTTAAAAGATGGAGATAGAACAAGGGTTGTTTTAGGTTATAATTTTTATGTTAATAAGGTTGGTTTAGAAAAACCAATTAAAGTAGGAGATAAAATTTCTCTTCAAGGAGAAGCATTAGTAATGAAAGATTTTGAAGTTATTGGAATTACAAAAAAAACAGGAAGCCTTATTTTTGATAATATTGTTCATGTAAATGAAGATGTTTTAGAAGATTTAATGGGGTATGGAGACAATGTTGATTTAATTGCAGTTCATGTTAAAGATAAGGATTTGATTGATAAAACAAAAGAAGATATTGAAAAGTTAATGAGAAAGAGAAGAGATGTTAAAGAAGGTGAAGAAGATTTTGAAGTATCTACTCCTCAAGCAATGCTTGAAACTGTTAATACTGTTCTTGGAGGAGTTCAAGCTTTTATTGTATTGATTGCTTCTATTTCAATTATTGTTGGAGGAATCGGAATTGTTAATACTATGACTACATCTGTTTTAGAAAGAAAAAAAGAAATTGGGATTATGAAGGCAATTGGAGCAACAAATAAAGATATTTTTATGCAATTTTTTGTTGAATCTGGTTTAATGGGTTTAGTTGGAGGAGCAGTAGGTGTTTTAATTGGGCTGTTAATTGGTTGGGCTGGGACAGCAGGAATTAATAGTTTTATTGGAGGAGACCTTGGTATGAGTATTAATTTTTCTTTAATAATTTCTGCATTAATGGGTAGTTTTTTAATAGGTAGTATTGCAGGTATTGCTCCTGCTATGCAAGCTGCTAAACAAAATCCAGTGGAGGCTTTAAGAGGTTAAATAAAAAATGGTAATAAGTATTGAAAGTGTAAAATATTCATTAAGAAATCTTAATAATAAAAAAGGAAGAAGTTTTTTGACAATTCTTTCAATTTTTATAGGGATTACTACAATCTTTATTTTTATTAGTTTTGGTTGGGGGCTTTATGATTATATTGGAGAATTAAGTTCAAGTTCATCTGCAGATAAAGTAATGATTCAATCAAAAGGAGCAGGAGCTCCTGGAATTGATGATACATTTAAATTAACAGATGAAGATTTAAGAGTTATTGAACAAACTTCTGGAGTTTATGAAGCAAGTGGGAACTATTTTAGGCCAGCTGAAGTTAACCAAGGGGGGGTAATAAAATATATTTTTTTAATCTCTTTTGATCCTGGTACGCCTTTAATTTTTGATTTATTTAATATTGATATAGATTATGGAAGAGAATTAAAACCAAAAGATAAAGGAAAACTTGTTGCAGGTTATAATTATCAAATTCCTGATAAGATTTTTCCAAAAGCATATGAAGTTAATGATAATCTTGAGGTAGATGGGGAGAAAATAAAGATAATTGGATTTTATGAAAGTGTTGGAAGTCCTCCTGATGATGCCCAGCTTTATATTACAAATGAATTTATGGAAGAACTTTATGGAAAAGAAAATCTTTCTTATGGATATATTCTCGCAAGGGTTGATATTGATAATATTGATCAAATTATTGAAAGAATAGAAAAAAATTTAAGAAAAGAAAGAAATCTTGAAGAAGGTAAGGAAGACTTTACTGTTCAGTCATTTCAAGGTTTAATAGAAACTTATAGTAATGCTCTTAATATTATAATTGGCTTTGTTGTTTTAATAGCATTTATTTCAGTTATTGTTTCTGCAGTCAATACTGCTAATACAATGATTACTTCTGTTTTAGAAAGAATAAAAGAAATTGGAGTGATTAAATCTATTGGAGCCAGAAACTCTGAAGTATTTAAAATCTTTTTGTTTGAATCTAGTTTCCTAGGTTTTGTTGCAGGAGTTATTGGAGCAGGATTAGGATTATTATTAAGTTATATTGGAGGAGTCATTTTAGCTAATTTAGGTTGGGGATTTTTATCACCTCACTTTTCAGTTTGGCTTTTTGTAGGCTGTGTTGCATTTGCAACAATAACTGGTGGAATTTCAGGAGTTATACCTGCAATAAGAGCTTCAAAAATTAATCCTGTAAATGCATTAAGATATGAATAAGAAAAACTAATGCCTATGGCTTGCTGCAAGTTTCTTCTTTCTTCTTTTTCTATAATACCAATAGGCAACTCCACCAAGAACCAAGAAAATAATTATATAAGTTCTAACTGAAGAACTTTCTCCATTAACTCTACCTTTAAAATACTTAGGATTAAAAGTTATTGTTTTCTTAAGATTTCTTCGAACATTAATAGAATCTGTGTAAAAAACATCTATAATTATTTCTCCTTCAGAAGGTGTTGCTTCAAAATCTGCAGTAGTATAATCATTTGAATCTAAATCACCAACAATATTTCTAAAAGAACCTTTTACATCTATATTTTCCTGATCAGGAATTTCTAATGTTAAAGCTTCAACATCTGATTCCCCAATATTTAATATTTCAAAGGTTAAAGTTTTAGTAGTAGGATTATAATTTTTAATAGTAATTTCAAAATCAGATTTCATATCTTCTATCTGTAAGTTAAATTGTTTTGATTGTTCAGACACCACAGTAGTAGTAGAACCATATGAAAAAGAAACCTCAATAGGGTTTTCTCCATCAATAGCATTTTCATCTATACGAACTTTATAAGGAACCATAAAAAAAGAACCAAAATCTTTAGTAAAAGTTCCTGCCCCAATAGTTGTAGAAGAACTTACACCTGGATCAAAATAAATGGGGTATTGTTCATTTAAGGTAAAGGTTACTATCCCGCAATCAGGATTTTCAACTCCTGTAACTTGAAAAACAATTTCCACATAATCTCCTGGAACTGCAGGATAAGGATCTTGATTTAACATACTAACATCTAAAGTACATACAGCTAATACTGGAGAAATCAATAAAATCATACTTATTAAAGGTAAAATTAATAACTTATTTTTCATGATTTTTACAAGTTAAATATCTTTAAAAATCTTTTGATAAGAACTAAAATTTTTTGATTAATTTTTCAATCTCTTCCCAACTTTTTACACTATTTAGTTTTTTCCTTAGTTTATTACTTCCTTTAAAACCTTTTGTAAATTCTTGAGCTTTCCATCTAGCATCTTTTAAAGAAAAACAATCATATTTTCTTGTTAACTTAATATAATCAAAATAATCTTTTATTTTTTCTTTTTTTGTTTGAGAAATTTGATTTCCTGATTTTAAATATTCATTTATTTGTTTAAAGATAAAAGGATTTCCAATAGCAGCCCTTCCAATCATAACATAATCACAATTAGTTTGTTCTAAAATTTGTTTTGCATCTTCTCTTATCCAAACATCCCCATTTCCAATAATAGGGATTTTTACTGCTTTTTTAATTTCTTTAATAATATCCCAGTCTGCTTTTCCAGAATATCCTTGTTCAACAGTTCTTGCATGAATAATTATTGCACTTGCTCCATTTTTTTCACAAATTTTTGAAATTTCAATAGCATTAATATTATTATCAAAACCCTTTCTAATTTTTACAGTTAAGGGTTTTTTTATAGAACCACTTACTTTTTTTACAATCTCTGCTATTTTATTTTTCCTTTTTAATAATGCGCTTCCAGAACCTTGCTGCATAATTTTTTTACTTGGACATCCAAAATTAATATCAATTATCTCAAACTTTTTTTCTAAGATTTTTGCAGCTTTCACAAGGT
>CEPZ01032717.1_pt1 | contig 19039 bp, 21 predicted proteins | sample 530461 | NCBI WGS metagenome assembly CEPZ01 (sample SAMEA2620106, study PRJEB7988) | marine metagenome | isolation source: saline water (ENVO:00002010), including | reverse complement strand
TCAGTTGCAGCTTTTATTTCTTCAGAAGGATTCCATGAACTTCCAGGAAGATACAATTCAAATAATTCATAACTAAAAACATTTGGAAAAAGCAAAATCAAGTATTGATTCCCCATAAATTCTCCAAAAAATAATTCATAATTTTCTATCCATTTATAATCTCTGACTTTTTCAAGAAGTTGCTTTCCAATTGTATCATCAGTTGCAGTAATACTCCATCGTGTTGGAACAAGTTTTTTTCCTGTTTTCAACCCTAAAACTCCAACACTCAAAATTTTACTTAAAATATACTCATCAAAATTTTTCTTATACAAATATTTAATTCCTTCAGAAGCCTTTATTTCATCATTCATAACTTTTTCAACTCTTCTATGAATTCTTATATTATTTGTTATTTTTGCTTTTTTCAAGCCAGCATGCATTCCATGAGGTGTAATAACCCTGTCTTTTTTATTTCCAATATTTAATTTATTCTTCAACTCAATTTCAATATCAACAGGTTTAGAGGCAACAGCAATTTCCTGGGCAATCTGAATAAATTTTTTATTTAATTTAGAACCACTAACCTTTGATTGAAATCTTGAATTTAATAGACTCTCACGAATTTTAACAACATCGTTAATCTGAAAATCATTATCAGCCCAATATCTCTCATCATCATAAAGCCATGCATTTTCATCTTTTTCTAAAGGTGATAAAATTCCAACATTGACTAAAGGATATCTTAATTTTGAGCCAATAAAAACACTTGGTGGAGAAGTACTGTCTAATTTGGAAACATTTGAAATATTTTTTACTTTAAAATTTGTATCACCTATTTTCTTTATAACTTCAAATTTAATGTCTTCCATTAAGAATTAAATAACAAAGAGTTTATATTTTTTTGTAGGATTTATCTTTTGAAAGGCCTCATTATTTTGAAATTATTTGAATAAACTCTAGTAAAAAACGCAAGATTTCTTGGAGATAAACACTCCTTTCTTAAAAGAATATTTCTAGCATGAAGAATACCTATATCATTAGATATTAAAGCTACAGATTGTTTTCTTGCTTCTGCCATCACAACTCCCGAAAATAAAAAATCAAGATCTGTTTTTCCCTGTACAAATACTTTTTTTGGTTTATCTATTTTTATAACTCGAGGATATCTCATTAGTAATAAATCACGTTCAAGTTTTTCACCACCACTAAGCTGAAGAATCTACCATTACTTTTAATATCATTTATTAAATCTCGTTCCTCTTCTGATCTATAATTATAAGGGGGAATTTTTCTAGAAAATTCATCTAAAACAAAAGAGGTAACATAAATACCTGCTCCATTATTAAAATGATCTATAAAAAAGGCAGCAGATTTTCTACGAGAATCGAGATAAGAAGCAAATCCCTCATTACTTTTAACATCATTATCTTCAATATGACTAATTAAAGCACAAGTATCAATTAAAACTAAAGGATAATTTTCACTAATTTTCTCTAAATTCCAAACTCTTTTAGTCATTAAACTTATTCAAAAAAAGATTATATAAAAATTATTACACTAAGTTATATCCAACCTCTGCGAAATATACCTTCATTTCTTATCACAAAACTCAAATTTTTTTCAGGCAAACTTCTATGTTTCAATAATCTTGCATTCCTTCTACCTCTTTCATTTTGTAATTCAATAATACATTTACTCCAATATTTATATAAATCCCCTCCAACAAGATTCACTTCTTTTTTTATGCCTTTTTTCAAATCTTCTCCTGATAAAAAATCACTATAAACTTGATTTGTGATAATTACAGGAATATTTTGTTTTCTTGAAATTTCAGACAAAATTTTCATTTGCCATGCAACTTTTGAATTTAATTCTTTTATCTTTTTTTCATCTGATTTTATTTCACCTAATTCAAGCCTATAAAGTGTGGCCATGCCATCAATAACAATTAAACCTACATGTTCTCTTTTTATTTTATTTAATGATTGTAAAAAACATTTTTCTTGCTCATCAAAATTAGTTGGCTCTAATAAAAAAAAATTATTTAAAATATTTTTATAATCATCTCCAACAATCTGTCTTACCCTTTCAACAGAAAATCCACCTTCTGTATCTACAAAAATAATCTTATTTCCTTTTTTTGCTTGACTGCATGCAGCTAAAATACCCATATTTGTTTTTCCACTTCCAGGAGGTCCTGCAATCATTGTCACAACATCTTTTTCATAACCGCCAAAAAGCCACTTGTTTAAATCATAACTCCCTGTTGAAATCTTTTCTATTTTTATTTTCATTATAAAAAAAATGTCGAAAGGTTAATAAGAATTATTGTGATTTAAATTACTAAGCAGCTTTATTCCCTATCTCTTTGATAAAATTCTGAATTAACCCACTATCTTCAACTATTCTAGCTTCTAAAATTGATTTTAATTTGACACTTAATAAATTCCTACTACCACTTCCCTCATATTCAAGTGATAAGGTTTCAAGAATTTCTCCTTCTGCATTTTGCTTAGCAACTTCATCATCTTCAGCTTCAAATTTCACAAGTCTTCTGGAAAAATTACCTTCCCAACTCCAGTCGTATTCATCCCTTATTCTCGACTAAAAAGAAACATCATAAACTGCTATATAATCCACCATATAAAAATACATCATAAAAAGTTTAAAAAGATTATTATAATAAAAACATTACTTCAACTTCTTAAAATCATTTTCAAATTTATCCAAATCTTTTGTTATTAAATTAACCGCATCACTTAATGCTTTTTTTGGACTCTTGCCTTTTGTCTTTACCAAAAAAACAGGATTTTTTGTTGGATGCTCTCTTTTCCATGCTGCAAACGTAACTGATGAATCTTTATTCAAATAAACTTTTAAAATTTCAGCTATTGTCAAATTCTCAAGTTCAACTTCAATTTCATCTTTTAAATTTTTAAGAATATTAAGTTCCATTATAAGAAATCTTAATATTTATTTATAAAACTTTGGTTAAGCAATTATTCTTTTAAAACACCTTCATCTCTTTTCTTTTTCATTTCTTGCAAGTCAGATATTGTCCAATTTTTAACATTTCTAAAATCAAAATCAGTAAGCTCTTTTTTTTCAACTTCTTTATTTTTGTCAAACTTAGATGAAAGATCTAGAAGATTTACCTCTTCTTCAGTTTTTTCATTATTTTTATTAATACGAATTCCAAGAAAATCCTCAATTTTTTTAAGATTCTCTTTTTTTTCAGGAACAAAACCTTTTTCTATAAGCTTAATTAATTTTACAGGCTCACGAATTGCTTCTGCAAGCTGTTCTTGTGTTAATTTTTTTGACCTTCTTGCCCTCATCACAACCCAGTGAAAATTATCAACTAAATCTTTCTTTGAATCTAAATCATTTTTGAAATCTTCTTCAAAATTAGAATCAACAATATTCTTCAAAGAAGTCTCTTGTTTTTTTATCTCATTATCTTCTTTTTTCTTTAAATTAACTCCCGAAATTTTTGAAAGCCTCTCATAAACAGTTTGTCTCCTCTCATTCTGAAATGAAAATCTATCTTTAACTATAGGTATATTTTCTTCAGAAGAACATTTCCCGCAAATTTTTTCAATACCTTCTGAAAGTATTACATCGAATAATAGTGCTTTTGTCTCCAAAATACCGCAATTAAAACATCTTTCCATATAATACAAAGAAAACAAGTATTTTTTAATATTCTTGTGATTTAAAACATCAATTAAAATAATCTTCAAGTTCTTCAATAGTTTTATGTTCATATAAGATAATTTCTTCATTAAATATAACTGCAGGAAAATCATTTACATCGTATGCTTTAATTAAGTAATCCAGCGATACAATGCTTTGATCTACAGCAATAGGAATTAAAATAACTTCATTACCTTTTTTTTCTTTTAAATCCTGTAAAATTTTTCCCCATACAACTTGTTTTGATCTTTTCTCAATATCTTCAATATCATATAAATACAAATAAACTACTGTATTTATATCCCCACAACTTTCTTTAACCTCTATAAGATTCATCCACAATAAAGTTCTTAATAAATCATACTTCCTATGAATTGTCTTTATTGAGTCAGTTAATTTATTTGAACGATCAAATCTCTCCAATTCTTTTGCTTCTTCATAAATCTTATCGGCAAAATTTACATTAGCATATATCAAGTCATCACAAGAAATAAGAGAACTATCTAAGAGTTTACTCAAAGCAAAAGAATCATATAATGATGTTTCAGACTGATAAAAAATAATATTAGTATTGTCAGACTTTATTTGTTCTAAATAAACTCCTAATACAAGGCCTAAAGAAAAAAACAAAATGGTCAGGAAAAATGCTTGCCAAAACACATGTTTTTTATTTTTTAACGCCATGAATATTTTCCCCTTGAAAATTTATATAATGAAACAATAAGTACTACTGGTCTGAGTACTATATATACTAATAAATAAAAAATAACACTAAAAAAGTTTTCCTTTTCCTTAATATGCTTATTGATCAATCTCAAGGCAAAAAATACAAATGATAAACCTAAAATAAATAAGATAACCCCTAGAAAATTTAAAATAGAGGGATTAAGATTTACATCATTTAATGCAAAAACTGCTGTTTGTGCAGCAATAGAATATTTAGTAGATAAGTAAGAAGATAAAATTCTTGTGGAAATTCTATAAGTGAAAAAACCTAATCCAAAAACACCTAAAACAAGAGATATAGAGAAAAGAGGTAAAATAAAAATTCCTAATATTCCTTTTCTAAAAAAACAATGCTTGTATTTTAAGATAGTTTGATACCCTCCAATATTCCACCTAATTCTTTGAGTAAACCATTTTTTCAAAGTATCTGGGGCAACAGTAGTTACCTTTGATATAAAAGACATTCTTATTTTATAACCATCATGAATTAAGTGCCATGTTGCCTCTATATCTTCAGTCATATTTTTAGGGTCAAAACCTTTTATTTTCTTTAAGGCGGATTTTCTATATAATGCCAAAGGTCCAGGAGTTACATAAATAGAATCCAAAAATCCAAGCATTTTCCTTGTAAAAGCAATAACTTTATACTCAATAGCCTGCATTCTTCTTAAAAAATTATTTTTATTTCTAACAAGGATTCTTGTTGTAACAGCCCCTACTTTTTCATCTTCAAAATAACCAATCATAGTGGATAATGATTCTTGGTCAGGAAAAGAATCTGCATCAACTATTGCAACCAATTCACCTTTAGCAATTTTCAATGCTTGATTTAGAGAATCAGCTTTCCCAGAATTTTTTTTATCAAATACTTTTACATTAGAATATTTTTTTTCTAATTGTTTGGCAATTTTTAAAGTATTATCTGAAGAACCATCATTTATTATAATTATTTCTAATAGATTTTTGTATTTAGATTTCAAAATGCTTTCTATAGTGCCTTCAATGCTTTCTTCCTCATTAAAAGCAGGTATTAGAACTGAAACAGAATAATTTTTCTTAATTTCAGGGCTTGAAAAAATCTCTTTCCTATTCTGTAAAAAAGTCAAAGTAAACAAAGACAAAAAATAAAGTGCTATAAACATGTAAATCAAATAGATTATAGTTATTGTTTCTGGCATTTTAATTTATTCTTTTAATTCAAAGGGACTGCTTCCTTTTTGAACATTAAAATAATTATAAAAATCATCACTTAAACTTAATTCATAAGTATGTCCTGTTTTTTTCCTTCTTATTAATCCCAAATCCCTGAATTTTTTTATATGATCATAAGCTTTATTGCTTCTAATTCTAATTAAAATAGATTGTTTAATTGGCTGCTTGTATGCTATAATTGCAAGTGTTTTTTGTTCCGATCTTGAAAATTCACTTTTTCCCGTGGCAAATTTATTTATTATGTCAAAATATATTTTTTTCACATCCATTTTCCACAATTTATTTTTTTCCACAATTTCAATTGCAGAATTTTCCTTATTATATTTTTCCCTTAATTTATCTATAAGTTCTTTTATCATAATTGGATTCATATCTAAAAATGAAATAAGTTCCTGCATTGACAAAAATCTTCCTGAAATAAAAAATATTGCCTCAAGTTTTTTCAAGTCCTCTTTTTCTTCTTGCATAATTTAAAGAAAGAGCTTAAGATTTTAAAGGTTTTGAAATTAAATCTTAAACCTCAACAAAGCACCGATTCCTGAAAGATTATAAAATTGCTCACCTTCTTCTGTTTCTGTCGAAACAACCTCCACTTTAGATGAAATATTTTCTGCAAGTTTTTTTAATTCTTTTAAAATATTTTTATTAAGTTTTTTTGATAAAATTAAAGTCTCAACAGCCCCATATTCAATTGCCTTTCTTATTCCTTTTTCATCATAAACAACTATCTCTGGATTTTCTCCAAGTTTTTCAAAAAAATTCTCCAAAATTTTCTTTTCTTTAATTATTTCCTGATTTGCCAAAATATCCTCTGATTTTTTTACAAGCTCTTTTAATCCTGATTCATCTGCATCTCCAATATCCACAATACCAATAACTTTTTCTCTTAATTTTGTTACAAGGTAATTTCCATCTAAGAATTCATCTTTTGTAGGAATAGGACCGCCAACTAAAATTCCTTTAAGTTTTTTATTATCAAAAAAAATCTTTTTCATTTCATTTGCAATTCTATTATAAAATTCTTTTACCAAACCTTCTGTAATTCTATGAAATCTTTGTGAGCTCTGACCACCAGCACGAACCTTGCTTGGAATTCCTGAAGTCATTTTCTGCAAAACTTCAATTCTCTTTCCTTCCAATAATCCTATAGTTGCTTCTTTTCTATCCATTACAAGCAAGGCAAAAATTTCTGTAACTTCAAGCATTTCTTTTAAAGATTCAAGAACAAATTCTTTATCACATCTGTATAATCTAATTTTTAATGGAATATGAGGTTCAATATCCCATAACTGCAAATCACTTTGACCTTCTACTTTTGAAACATTGCCGCAAAAAATTGCCAATCCATTTTTAGGAGTTTTCTTTAAAGTCTTTAAATGTCTTACAATTTTATCAAGTGCGTCAGAAACATTTTTTCTTGTTGAAGTTGATTTAATATTTTTTGCAGTTCCTTTTTCAGCCTCTAACTGCCTTTGCACGGAATTAACATCATAACCTGTAGGAATATAAACACTTATCAATTCTGTCTGTCTTCCTCTGTAATTCTCAAGAACTTCCAAAAGATCTTCTAATTCATTTTTATCTAATACCATATTTTTGTAAGAAAATTACTTTATATAAATTCTACTTTAAACTTTCCTTCTTTAATCTCTTTAATATTCATAACATCTTTTAAATCTTCAATTACTTCTTTTAGTTTATCTTGATCTTTTTTTTCTAAAGTCAAAACAATTTCAGAATTCATTGGCTTTTTTGCTTTTGTTTTCTCTGTTCTAATTCTAGTTAATCTATCCATTAAAAATCCAAATGTACTTTCATAATTCTCTTTTTCAATATCTTCAATCTTTGGCCATTTTGAAATATGAATGCTTTTATCTTTTTCAGTTTTTTTAAAATGAGCTTGATAAATCTCTTCTGTAACAAAAGGCATTATTGGAGCAATTAATTTCAAGATTGTTAAAAGTGATTTATACAATGTATATTGTGCAGATAATTTCTTGTTTCCTTTACCTTGATATATTCTTTTCTTTACTATTTCAATATAATTATCAGCAAAATCATGAAAAAAGAAATTCTCAACATCTGATTTTGCCCTTGAATATTCATAATTTTCAAATCTCCAAGAAACACTTTTAACAATTCTATCAAGTCTTTTCAAAAATAACTCATCAATTTTTTCTAATTTTTTTGGTTTTTTTCCCTTGTAATCTTTCAAATTCATAAAAACAAATTTAGAGGCATTAATCAGTTTTGTTACTAGTTTTTTTCCTACAACAACGTCTTTTTCATGATAATCAAAATCTTTTCCAAGTTTTGATGAAGCTGCCCAAAACCTCACAGCGTCTGCACCATATTTTTCCATAACATCCTGTGGCCTTACAATATTTCCTTTTGATTTTGACATCTTTTCACCTTTTATAGTCACAAAACCAGAAATAGCCACATCCTTCCATGGTTTTTTTCCATAATGCAGTTGAGATTTAACAACAGTATTAAACAACCAAAAAGAAATTATATCATGTGCTTGAGGGCGCAAATCCATTGGAAACAACTTCTTTTGAATATTTTTATCTATTAATTGAATCGCAATCTGAGGGGTCATCGAAGAAGTGAACCAAGTATTCAATATATCTTTTTCAGGAATAATTTTCTTGGATTTGCATTTAGGGCATTCCTTAACAGGCGGCTTATCTGAAGTAGGATCAACAGGTAAATCTTTTTCTCTTGCCAAAATAACTTCCTCACAATCTCCGCAATACCAAACTGGAAACGGAATTCCAAAATGCCTCTGATTAGAAATTAACCAGTCCCATTGTAAACCATTAACCCAATTATCATAACGAACCCTCATAAACTCAGGATACCACTTCAATTCTTTACCCCATTTGATCATCTCTTTCTTTAAATCAAGATATCTCAAAAACCACTGCTTGCTTTTTACAAACTCTATTTCAGTTCCACATCTCTCATGAACATTAACAAAGTGCTTAATCTCTTCCTCTTTAATTAAAACTCCTTGCTTTTTCAAATCATTAATCATTTCTTTCCTTGCATCCTTAATATTCATTCCTTTATATTTCCCAGCAATAGAAGTCATTTTACCATCACTAGTAATTGCCTCTTTTATCGGAAGATTATATGCTTTTTGCCACTCCATATCTGTCTGGTCACCAAAAGTACAACACATAACAATTCCTGTCCCTTTTTCAGGATCTACTCTTTTATCTTCCATAATCTTAACATCAAAATCAAAAAGCGGAACTTTTGCTTTTTTTCCTTTAAGTTTCTTGAATCTCTTATCATCAGGATGATAAAAAACAGCAACACATGCAGGAAGCAATTCTGGCCTTGTTGTGGCAATCTGCAAAGGTTTATCATCAACACTAAATAAAACATCATTAAAACTAGAATCTACTTCTTTATCCTCAACTTCAACTTGCGCAACCCCTGTTCTGCACTCTGGACACCACATTGCTGGAGCATCTTTTCTCTCCATTCTCTTCTTTTTATACAAATCTAAAAAAGACCACTGAGAGATTTTTCTTGAATGCGCATCAATTGTAGAATACAAAATATTCCAATCACAACTTATTCCAATATTCTTCCAATCTTGAATAAATCCCGGCAACTCTTCTTTAAGAAACTCCATACAAAGTTTTATGAACTCATCCCTAGGCATCTCTTTTGAACTAATTTTTTTCTTTTTTTCAACAAGCCTCTCAGTTGCAAGACCATTATCATCTGTTCCAAAAGGATAAAAAATATTAAACCCATTCATTCTCTTAAACCTAACAAGAAAATCCTGTTGGGAATATGATCCTGCACTACCAATATGCATCTCTCCCGAAACAGTTGGAGGGGGTGTATCAATAGAATAAATTTTTTTCTTACTTTTAGGGTCAAACTTGTAAATCTTTTCCTTTTCCCAAAATTTCCTTATTTTCTCTTCAGTTTTTTTAAAATCAATATTTTGCTTTGTCATTGTTTAAAAATATCAAAGAAACTTTTAAACTTTTCTTGTTTTATAAGAAATCTTTAAATACTTATAACTTATCTAAAAATTATGGCACAAGAAAATATAAATGTCCCTGGTGGATTTGGCGGTTTAATGCGTTTTAATGAAGAATACTCAAGTATATTTAACTTAAAACCAACCCATGTAATTGTATTTGTAATTATGATAGTAGTTTTCAGAATTTTTTTAGAGGTAATTTATTAAAATGTTTAATATGGACCCAAAAAAGATGCAGCAAATGATGAAGCAAATGGGAATTGCTCAGGAAAATGTTGATGCTTCAAGAGTTATTATCGAAAAAAATGATGGAAAAACAGTAATTGAAAATCCTTCTATAGTCAAAATAAAAGTTCAAGGTCAAGAAAGTTTTCAGATTTCTGGAGATATAAAAGAAGATGAAATTTCTGAACAAGATATAAAAACAATGACTGAAAAAACAGGAGTAAATGAAGAAAAAGCTAGAAAAACCTTGGAAAAAACAGGTGATTTAGCGGAAGCAATCCTTAAGCTTAGTAAATAAAATTTAAGATAAATATAAAAAGTTCAAAATCTTGATTTAGCATACTTCTAATTAAAAATTAGATAAAAATTTTCAGGCATTTAATCATTCATGAAAATTTTAGTTAAAACAATAAAATGGAAGATATAATTCAAGAAAAAATAAGTGCTGACCATCTTCTTTATGTCAGTTTAAAATACACAAAAACTTGTGACGTTATAATAAATCTTATTCTGAGGTGGCGGAAGATGATTGAAACAAGTATTGATGAAATATTAAAAAAAGCGAAAAAGAAAAAGAAAATTTCAACAATTCCTTTAAATCCTACAAAAAAAATAGAAGTGATGAAAAAAGTTTTTAAAAAAGATAAAAATTTTCAAAATATTTTAAAGATGTATGAAATGTTCAAAAAAATTGAAGAACTTAGAAAAGAAAGATTAGGGGAATTTAGAAAAAATGTTAACTTAAAAGTTTTTTATCGAGGAGAAGAGATAAATATAAATCTTGAAAAACTTAGAGAATATGCTGATGAGTTAGAAAAGTTTATAAGCACAACAAAACAATTTCTTTTAAAGAAGTAAAAATTCTGTATTGAATTTTAATTTATTTAATAAAAAAACTTATTTATTTAGGTTAAATCAAATGAAGAAATTAATTGTTATAACATCAGGGAAAGGTGGCGTCGGAAAAACAACCACTGCAATAAATTTAGGAGCAGCAATAAATTATTTTGAAAAAAACTCTTTAATAGTTGATGGAAATTTATCAACTCCTAACCTTGGAGTTTACCTTGGTTCTCCTGAAGTTCCTGTAAGCTTAAATCATGTACTCTTAAAAAAGGCTGATTTAGATGAAGCTATTTACGAGCATGAATCTGGAATAAAAGTTATTCCTTCTTCTTTATCAATTGCAGAACTAAAAAAAATAAAACCTGAAAAAATAAAAAATTTTAAAAAGGATTTTAAAAAAATTTCTGATTATGTTATAGTAGATAGTGCTGCAGGGCTTGGTAATGAAGCTATTTCAACAATTGGGTTAGCTGATGAATTAATCATAGTTACAAATCCTGAAATTCCTGCAATTACCGACGCTTTAAAAACAATAAAAATTGCAGAGAAAATGAAAAAGCCAGTTTTAGGGGTTATTATAACAAGAGTTAGAAAAGATGATATAGAAATGCAACCTGAAACAGTAAAGGAAATGCTGGAAGTCCCTATTCTTGGAATGATTCCTGAAGATTTAGATATTAAAAAAGCTCTAAATTTAAGAAATGCTGTTGTTAACACACATCCAAAAAGTACATCGGCAAGAGCATATAAAGAAATTGCCGCGAAAATTCTAAATGTTGAATATGACTCTGATAAAGATAAAGAAAAAATGATTAAAAAAGTTCTTAGAAAATTAGGTTTAATTAGTTAAAATTTATATTTTCTTAAACAAAATCTCTGATTTTTTAATTTTTTTTATTTTCAAAGGTTTTTTAATTTCTTTAAGATCAATTTTAAAATTAAATTGCTTTGCAATTTTCTCACTTGTTTTTGGAATGAATGGCCAGAGAAGAATAGTGATTACCCTTATTCCTGTTACAAGTTCAAATAAATCCTTTTTGTTTTTGGTTTCCCATGGTTTTCTATCCTGTGCAATTTGGTTCAATGTGTCTATAAATGCAAATATTAAGTTGAGTGCCTTGTCAAACTCAAATCGTTCGATCAATTCACTAATGTCTTCTACAACATTTGAAGTATGTACATCTAGATCTACCTTTTCCAAACCATATTTCTCAGCAAGAGTAGAAATCCTTGAAACTAAATTTCCTAGCTTATCTGCTAATTCATTATTATGTCTGTCAATTAATGCTTTTTCTGAAAAATCTCCATCTTCTCCAAAAGGAAATTGTCTACATACAAAATATCTAATTGAATCTACACCATATTTTTTGGACAAATAAATAGGCGAAATTGCATTTCCTAGAGATTTAGAAATTTTTTCGCCATTAAATTTTAAAAATCCATGAACAAAAATAGTTTTAGGCAATTTATATCCTGCAGATTTCAAAAAAGCAGGCCAGTAAACAGTATGAAACCATGAATTATCTTTTCCCAAAAGATGAATATCTGCAGGCCAATATTTTTTATTTTTTCCAGAGCCAGAAAGATAATTAAACAAAGCATCAAACCAAACATAAATTATATGTTTTTTATCCAATGGAAAAGGAATTCCCCAACCAAAACTTGTTCTCGAAATACTTAAATCATTAAGACCTTCTTTAACTCTTGAAATAATTTCGTTTCTTCTTTCTTTTGGGAGAATGAATTCAGGATTTTCTTTATATAAATTTAAAAGAAATTTTTGATATTTACTGAGTTTAAAAAAATAACTTTCTTCTTTTAACCTCTCTATCTTTGTTTTATGAACAGGGCAACAATTATTTTCTAAATCTTTTTCAGTGTAATAGGCTTCGCAATTAGTACAATAAAATCCTTCATACTCTCCAAGATAAATATCTCCATTCTTATTACATTTTTTTATAATTTCTTGAACTAATTTTTTATGATCTTCATCAGTAGTTCTAATAAATCTACTTGGTTCAATATTTAAAGACTCCCAAGATTCTACAAATTTTTTAGATAATTCATCAACAAATTTTTTAGGAGTTTTTTTAAATTTTTCAGCAGCATCTTGAATTTTTTTTCCATGTTCATCTGTGCCAGTTAGAAACCAAACATCATCTCCTAAAAGTTTATGCCATCTAAAAAGAACATCTGCTATAATTTTTTGATACGCATGTCCAACATGAGGGTTAGCACTAGGATAATCAATTGCAGTCGTAACATAAAATTTTTTTGCCATGAACTATCCAGAAAAAATAAATATAAAAACTTAACTTTATTATAAAATTAAAGATGGTGAAGAAAAAAAACTCAAAAAAATTAAAGGAATTAAATCACAAGGCAAGAAAGAATAGTATTAAGGAAGGTATATTTTCATCTGCAAAATCAGCGTTTGGAGACAACTACATAGCTCCTTTTGCAATAGCTATCAATACAAGTAGCTCGATGGTAGCTTTACTTGGTTCAATATCAGGTCTTCTTGGTCCTATAAGCCAAACGTTAAATTCAAGATTAATAGAAAAAAAATCAAGAAAAAAAATTATTCTTAGAACTATCTTTTTAGAAACATTAATGTGGATTCCATTTATACTAATTGCAATTTTATTTTACAAAGGGATATTAACCAATCTCTTGCCTATTTTTTTACTCTTAACTTTTTCAATATACATAATAATAGCAAACAGAGCTCATCCTGCCTGGTTTTCTTGGATGGGTGATATTGTTAAGGAAGAAAATAGAGGAACTTGGTTTTCTAAGAGAAATTTAATTTTAGGCTTTGTATCACTTGTTCTAGCAATAACTGCATCTTTCTTCTTAGATTATTTTAAAAAAAATAATTTGATAATGTTTGGATTTATAATCTTATTTTCTTTAGCGATTATCTTAGAAATATTTAGATATAGAAGTTTCAAAAAACAATACGAACCAAAAATAAAATTAAAAAAAGGATATTACTTTTCATACAAGGATTTTATAAAAAATTCTTTAAATAATAATTTTGGTAGGTTTACTATATACAGAGGATTTGTTTCTTTTTCAGCATGGATTTATTCTTCATTAATTGCGGTTTATTTACTCAGATATTTAGAATTTAGTTATTCAACATATATGTTAATAATTATGTCTGGAGTAGCCTCCTCATTAATAATCTTAGAGTTATGGGGAAAAATAGCAGATAAATATGGAAATTATCAAGTTTTAGCAATAACATCAATGATAATACCTTTTATTCCAATTTTGTGGATACTTAATAATTCCCCGCTATATTTAATTTTAGTTCCTCAACTTATTAGTGGAAGTGTTTATGCAGGATTTCATTTAGCATCTGGAAATTTTATTTATGATAATGTAAATTCTCAAAAAAGAGGACTGGCTGTTTCTTATTTTAATTTGACAGTTGGAATAGGTGTTTTTTTTGGAGCAGGAATTGGAGCTTTTTTAATTAAGTTTTTAACAATAAGTATTATAGAGCCAATAATTTTCATTTTTATATTAAGTAGCATTACAAGTATAATAGTGGTTTCATTAGGTCTAACAAAACTAAAAGAAATTAGAAAAATGAAAAAACTTAGAAACATAAAATCATTAGAACATATGATTATCAAAGAAGCAAAACCTACAATATTGGAAGAATTTCATGAAATAACCCATATAAAAAAATATTTTAAAGGATAACATCCAAAGATATTTAAATAAAACAAATTTTTGAAAAATATGTTTGAAAAAAAAGAATGTAAAAACTGTGGAGAAAAAATAAGTAATAAATATAGGTTTTGCCCTGCTTGCGGGAATTGTACTAGTAAAAAAAATAAAAGGGATGATTTTGGAATGCTAGGAGAAAATGATTCTATTAATGAGTTTGAAAATTTTTCAAATTCGCTATTTAGTGGAGGTGGCGGAAAAATAATTGGTAAGATGCTTGAGAATGCAATGAAACTTCTAGAAAGGGAAATGCAAAAAGAAATGAAAAGAAAAAACTTACAGCCAAAAGTTGATTATAAAATGTTTATAGATGGAAAAAGAATTAATCTTAATCACAAAAATCCTGAAAAAATAAAAAATGAAAAAAAAGAAATTCATTCTTCAGAACTTCCTCAAGGAAACTGGAAAAAATTTTTAGAACTTCCAAAAAAAGAGCCAAGTACAAATGTTAGGAGATTTTCAGATAAGATTATTTATGAAATTAATATGCCGGGAGTTAAATCAGAAAAAGATCTTTCAATCATAAAACTAGAAAATAATATTGAAATAAAAGGGGTCTCAAAGAATAAAGCATATAAAAAATTAATTCCAATGAATTTTCCAATTACAAATTATAATCTATCCAAAGGAAAACTTGTTCTTGAATTAGGAATAAATGAGCCTGCTCGGATTTGAACCGAGGACCCCTGCCTTATCAGAGCAGTACTCTAACCAGACTGAGCTACAGGCTCATTAATAATTGAGAAATTTAAATTATTTATAAGTCTTGTGAAAAGTATTTTAATTAATATGACCCCAATCTTTAAAAATCATTTTTATATAAAATAATCATGACTAAAGCAAATCAAAGATTTTCATTCATCCGAATTAAATGTGATAGTGAATTCAAATGAAAGGAATGTATCATTATTTGAGACAAGCGTGGAAAAAGCCTGACAAAAAAACACTTAGAGAAAGAATGATTGAGTGGAGAAAATCACAGGCAATAACAAAAGTTGACAAACCTTTAAGATTAGATAGAGCAAGAGCTTTAGGATATAAAAACAAAAAAGGATTTGTTGTTGTAAGAACAAAAATTAAAAGAGGAGGACACAAAAGACCTCGTCCAAATAAAGGAAGAAGAAGTAAAAGACTTCATACAAGAAAAAATCTTGGAATGAATTACAAATGGATTTCAGAACAAAGGGCTGGAAGAAAATACAAGAATCTTGAAGTTCTTAATTCATATATGATTGGAAGGGATGGGATATATTATTTTTATGAGGTAATTCTTATTGATCCTAAAAAACCAGAAATTAAAAATGATAAAACAATAAACTGGATAACAAAACCTGCAAATAAAGGAAGGGTTTTTCGTGGCTTAACTTCTGCAGGAAAAAAATCTCGTGGATTGCGTAAAAAATCAATGGAAATGAAAGTAAGACCTTCAATAAGGGCAAGAGGAAGAAAAGGGAAATAAACTTAAAAATATCTATTTCTTATTTTTGTTATGAAATATAAAAAACTTGCAGAATTTTATGAAGAAGCTTCTAGCACAACAAAACGATTAGAAAAAATAGAAATTCTTTCAAAATTTTTAAAGAAAATTCATGAATCAGATAAAGATGTTTTATATCTTCTTTTAGGAGATATTTATCCAGAGTATGATGAAAGAAGAATTGGAATAAGCAATCAACTTGCAATCAAAGCAATTTCAAAATCAACAGGAACAGAGGGAAAGCAAGTTGTGAAAGAGTGGAAATCTATTGGTGATTTGGGAAAAGTCGCTGAAAAATTAAAAAAACAAAAAAGACAGTCAACACTTCATTCCCACATTTTAACAACAGAAAAAGTTTTGACTAATTTAAGAAAACTTCCAGAACTTGTGGGCAAGGGAACAGTAAGTAAAAAACTTTCATTAATAATAGAACTCTTAACTTCTGCCTCGCCTTTGGAAACATTGTATTTAATAAGAACTTTAATAGGAGATTTAAGAATTGGAGTTAAAGAAAGTATAATAAAAGCGTCTATGGTTTCTGCTTTTTTTCCTGAAAAGGAAAAAAAAGAAACCTCAAAAAAAATTCAAGATGCAATTGATAAATCAAATGATATTGCCTTAGTATTTGAAATTGCAAAAAAAGGAAAATTAAAAAATTTGGAAAAAGTTTTGTTTGAAGTAGGAAAGCCAATAAAAGCAATGCTGGCACAAAAAGCAAAAACAATAGAAGAGGGATTTAAAGCTCTAGGGAAAAAAGTGGCAATAGAATATAAGTATGATGGTTTTAGATTAATAATTCATAAAAAAGGAGATAATATAATTTTATTTACAAGAAGTTTGGAAAATGTTACAAAACAATTTCCAGAAGTTGTTGACTATATAAAAAAACATGTAAAAGGAAAATCATTTATTCTTGACTCTGAAGCTGTTGGCTATGATAAAAAAACACATGAATACAAACCATTCCAAAGTATAAGTCAGAGAATTAGAAGAAAATATGATATTGAAAAATTACAAAACGAACTTCCTATTGAAATAAATGTTTTTGATATTATTTATTATAATGGAAAATCTTTACTTCATGAACCTTTTGAAAAAAGAACTGCTTTAATAAAAAAAATTCTTAGAAATCAAAAATATAAAATAATTCATGCAAAACAAATAATAACAGGAAATGAAAAAAAAGCAGAAAAATTTTATAAAAATGCCTTGAAAGATGATCAAGAAGGAATAATGATGAAAAATCTAAAAGCAAAATATAATCCTGGAAGTAGAGTTGGACATATGTTAAAAGTAAAACCTGAAGAACGAGATCTTGATTTAGTTATTGTAGGAGCAGAATATGGCACTGGAAAAAGAAGTGGATGGATGTCAAGTTTCATACTTGCATGTAAGGATGGGAAAAAATTTCTGGAAATTGGAAAGATGGGTACAGGAATAAAGGAAAAAGAAGAGCAAGGAATTACTTTTAATGAACTTACAAAAAAACTTACGCCTTTAATTATAAAAGAAAAAGGAAAAACTGTTCAAGTAAAACCAAAAATTATTGTTTCAGTTACTTATCAAGAAATTCAAAAATCTCCTAATTATAATTCTGGATGGGCATTAAGATTCCCAAGATTTACTGCTTTAAGACCTGACAAACCAATTTCAGAAATAACAAGTTTAAAAGAAATTAAAAAAGATTTTGAAAAGCAAAAAAGAAATTGGAAGTTTGGTTAAGTTAAAAAAACATTTATAAATGAAATTTTCATTTATAAACCACTAAAATGGTAGCAAAATCAAAAAGTAATTATCAAATTCAAAACATTGTTGCAACAACAGCTTTAGAAAAACCTATTCCTTTGGTAAAGCTTGCAAGAACCCAGCCAAATACTGAATATAATCCAAAAACTTTTCCAGGACTTGTTCTTAGAATTAAAGAGCCAAAATCAGCTGTTCTTGTTTTTTCCTCGGGAAATCTTGTTTGCACAGGAACAAAATCAGTTACTCAAGTTAAAAAAGTTATAGATGCAGTAATAAAACAATTAAGAAAAATAAATGTTAGAATAACAATAAAACCAAAAATAACTGTGCAAAATATTGTAGCTTCAGGGACAATTAATCTAAAACTTAATTTAAATTTTCTTGCATTAGAAATGGAAAACACAGAATATGAACCAGAACAATTTCCAGGATTAGTTTATAAATTAATAGAACTGAATTCTACTTTTTTACTTTTTAGCAACGGAAAACTTGTTTGTACAGGAACAAAAAACAAACAGCAGCTTGAAGAAAGTATGAAACAACTTTTGAAAGATGTTAAAATAATATTAAAAAAATATAAGAAATAATAATCAAAACTTTTTTAACTTTTATGAAATATTGATTTCTATGAAAAATAAATTAAAAATTCTTGTAGCAATGTCTGGAGGAGTGGATTCAAGTGTGGCTGCATTGTTAATGAAAAAAAAAGGGTATGAAGTTATAGGTGTTTTCATAAAAAGCTGGAGCAATACAAAAAACCCGAAAGAATGTAACTGGAGAGAAGAAAGAAAAGTTGCTATGAAAATTGCTGCAAAATTAGATATTCCTTTAATAACTTTAGATTTTGAAAAACAATATAGAAAAGATGTTGTGGAAAAAATGTTTAAAGATTATAAAAAAGGCATAACGCCTAATCCTGATATTGATTGTAATCAAAAGGTAAAATTTCCATTATTGATAAAAGCAGCTAAGAAATTTAATGTAGATTATGTTGTCACAGGACATTATTCTAAAATAAAAAAGAACAAAAATAATTATGAACTTTTAAGGGCAAAAGATGAATCAAAAGATCAGTCATATTTTTTATATAGGATAAAACAAAATGAATTAAAGCACTTAATTTTTCCTATAGAGAATTATACAAAAAAACAAGTCAGAGAAATTGCAAGGAAAAATAAATTTCCTAATTTTGACAAAAAATCAACTGTTGGAATTTGTTTTATTGGAAAAATTAATTTAAAAGAATTTTTGCAGAAAAAAATTAAGGCAAAAAAAGGAAAAATTTTTGATCCTAAGGGAAATATTATTGGAAAGCATGATGGAATATATTATTATACTATTGGACAGAGATTAGGCCTAAGATATGGAATTGA
>CEPZ01007573.1_pt1 | contig 19046 bp, 23 predicted proteins | sample 530461 | NCBI WGS metagenome assembly CEPZ01 (sample SAMEA2620106, study PRJEB7988) | marine metagenome | isolation source: saline water (ENVO:00002010), including | reverse complement strand
TGTAGACCTTTTAGAGTATTATTTAGTTATGCAGAATTAAAATGATTAAAAAAAAATTTAATGAGTTTCTTTTTTGGTTGCATGCAGTAGTTATCTTGGCCGGAACATTATTAGGGTTATTTGTCTCAATGGTTACAGTTTATTGGGCAATCTTAATTCATAGAATCCATATCATTATTTTTGGAGGATGCATACTCAGTAAATTTCAGAAAAAATTAGGAGGAATTCCCAAAGATATAAGTTTCTTACAATATGCGATTTATAGATTTAGTGGAAATATGATTAGTAGAAGGCAAGAAAGATTTTTTGATTATTCTTTAGTTAGTTGTTGTTTTATCCTAGCAGTTTTATTTGGTTAGAACTTTAGTTGTGCATGATTGCTAGTTAGATGTAAAAATTTGGGTTTGTAACCAATCTCTTTTCCCAACTCAATAAGGGGTTGGGTTTTTTCATGAGGGCCATGGGCAGGGATTATATGTTCGGGATTTAGTAAATTAATAAAATCTCTTAAATCTTCCCTTCCCGCATGACCTGATACGTGGATATTATTAAACATTCTTGCTCCTCGTTTCTTTAGTCTAGAATCTAACGCATTCCTATTTTCTATTGTAATCTCGGTAGGAATTACAGAGGATGAGAATACAAGATGATCATTTTTATTTAATTGATAGTGTAGTTTATTTCTAGCTATCCTGTCTAAGATGCTCCCAGGTTCACCTTGATGGCCAGTGCATACAATCATATATTCTGACCTGTTTTGAGCTATTTGTTTTAATTTTTTTTCTAGTTGATGTCTAAATGTAGCTATCTCAACATCTTTTCTGAATGGGCAGCTATTTACCTTTGAAGCTGCATTTGTATATTTAGCTAGACTACGCCCCATGAAGACTATTTTCCGATTTAATTTTTTTCCGAAATCCGTTATTGATTTTAATCTGGCAATGTGGGATGAGAAAGTTGTTACAATTAGTCCTTGGTTTCTACTGTCAGTAGATAAAAGTACGTCTTCTAGCATGGTTCTTGCGACTTTTTCACTTGCGGTTTTTCTATTATCTCCAGAATATAATGAATCACAAATAAGAACCTTAACACCTAATTTTGCTATCTCTTTCATTTTTTCATAATTTGGCTTTTGCCCTAAAATAGGATTATCATCTAATTTGAAGTCATTTGAATAAAGAATTACTCCGTCAGGAGTATGAATTGCTAACAATGCAGAATGTATTGTTGAATGAGTTATGTTTATGAATTCAACCTTATATTTTCTGTTTTTTCCCTGAACATAGTGGTGTCCATTAGGTTGAATAGAGATTAATTTATTCCTTGTTTGAATTTTTTCATCCCTTAAGAGAGATTTTAGAACCTCTATTGTAAATGGTGTTGCAATTATGTCGGCATTATATCTATTTGCAATATAAGGAAGTGCTCCTATATGATCTAGATGAGCATGGCTAGGAATTATGGCACGTACCTTCTCTCTTAATCCTAATTTGTCTAAAATTAAATCATCAGGTATTGCTCCAATTGACCTGAATTTTTTCTCAGAATAAACTCTCTCAGATTCCTGTAATGCTACAATTGCTGGTAAATGAAAACCACCGTCTAAAATAATGACGTCTTCTCCAAGATCTATTGCAGTCATGTTCTTTCCAACTTCATTAAATCCTCCTATAGGTATTACTCTTATCATAATTTATTCCTCATTTTTATTGAAAGGTGTGAATGGTTTATATAGTTATTCTATAAAAATGTCCTATTCTAAAGGTAAATATGTTTTCTTGTGTATTTTCTCATTCTTTACGATTAGATAATTTTCAATTTGGAAATTAGATCTTATGTCTTTTATTATTTCTATTTCTTTTAAAGATTCCACATATATTGCTATTTGATATTCTCCTATAATTTTAATGAATTTTATTATATTCCTATTGTTTTTAGCATATTGAGAAAATTTATCTATTTCTCTTATACCCTCACTTGAGAATCTTAAAAAAATTATCTGCCTATTTATTTCTAATTTATTATGATTTAATGTTGTTGAATAACCTCTGATAATATATTTTCTTTCAAGTCCTTTTTTTATACTGACTACAGTTTTAATAGGCATGCCTAGTGAATCTGAGATTTCAATTAATTTTTTATCAGGATCTTTAGTTAATTCATCTAATACTCGTTTTTCATTTTTGGATAGTTCTCTTAGAATTCTATCTCCGAATAAAATCCTATCAGAATCATAAAATCTTCTAGATAAATAGTTTCTAGGATATTCATGAGCTACAATTAATGGATATATAAACTGAGTTCTTAATTTTCTGAAAAATTTGTAAATTATTTCTGTATGTATCTTATTGAAAGCTGATAGATTTTGAGTGGTATATTCTACTAATAAATCGATTCCCTCTTTTCCCTCTTCTATGGTGGTTATCGAAGGGATTTCTAATAATTCCTCTAAAATATCTTTTTTGTTTGAAGGATCTAGGAAATTAAATCCAACTATGACATTTATGTAACCAAGCTTAACAGCGTCGATAACAGTTACATTTTTTGTTATAAATTTCTTCTTTTTTAGGCTATTTAGCAAGTACGACGCTGATTGTTGGCTAGTGCCTATGGCACGGCCTAATTCTTTTGTAGTAATTCTCGAGTTTCTCGAGTATTCAAGTACTAGTTTTTTAATTTTAGTCTTCATTTTTTGTAGAAAATGCCTTATTGTTTATAAATCTTTCTATATTTACAAAAAACATAACCCATTTTTTTAAGTAGTTTATTTCATTGTTGTTATTAACAAATAGATACAAATATCCGAAAAATAATAGGTTTTTTGGTTAGAAATTTGAATAATTTAAATTTCTATGTATAAATTTTGGGGAAAATAAAATGAATAACGGAAACTTCATAATAAGTAGATGGAATAGCTACAATGCAGATCTTGCATTGATTCCTGAAGATGCAAGTGCATTATTTGATCTTTATAGAGACAAAACTAATATTTTAGTTTTTATAGATAGAGAGGATCTTGGAGCTAATAATAATTTTAATATGTTTTTAGCACTTAATTTAGCTAAAGACCCTAACTTTAATGTTGCTATAACAACTAATCATAATGCAGGGGTTGTTGAAAGGGCAGATGTAGTTATCAATTTATTTAGTTCTACTAGCAATAGATTTAATCTTGATTTAAAGACTTATGAAAATGATAATAGACATTTTTTTGATGTTAATAAATTTGTAGATATTAAAAATGTTAATGGTATTAGAAATTTTATTGAAAGTTTGAAGAATGGATTTGAATTAAATATTGAGGTGAAGAGTAGATGATGGGATTATTTAGGACAGTATATGATGGAAATCACTATGGGATTTCTATGGGGGATATTGAAGACCTAGAGAATAGCTCAAAGGCTTTATTAATCTATACACCAGATAATCCTCTTAGTTGTGATGGAACTAGTCCTGCATATAGGGTTGGCAAAGGTTTAGCAATTAAAGGAGATTATGATATATTCTTTACCACCAGTAATGATCCTAAACTTTCTGAATATGTAGATAGAGTGGTTGTAGGGCATAAAGATATTATTAAAGGTTTAAGTGGGGATGTAGATCATATTCCCTGCAGAAATACTGGAAGGAAATTATTAACAAAATTAATGGAGCAAGCTGCGTAAAATGGTATTAAATGATGAATTTGGAAATATTAAGGTGGGAATTGAATTAGAGGGGCATCTTATTGATGGAAATGGGACTATTGCTAATAGAATTGATGATGTTGTAAATCATGAATATAATGATGGGAGCATCATTCCTGAATTGTCTAAATCGATGTTTGAATTAGTAACTCCTCCATATAGTGATCTGGATATTGCATATGAAGATCTTAATAATAGACTTAAAATGTTAAAAGGTATTACTGATGATCTTAATCTTCGTATAATTCCTACATCTAGTTTGCATAATGAATCTCCTATTGAAACTAGAGATTATGACAGGGCTAGAGGATTAAGAAAGAGAATAATTCTTGGTGAAGATCTTAGAGATTTGGAACATCATTTAACTGGAACCCATATTCATGTTGATAGATTAGAGGGAGATGAATTAGGTTATAAGCAATTTATTTTAATGCAGGCTATGGATCCTGTCTTTAGTTTGATGTCTTCTAGTCCATTCTTTCATGGAGAAAATTCTAGAAAAGACTATAGAGTTGAAATTTATAGGAATAAGGTTTTCGAAGATTTTCCACTACAAGGCCAATTGTGGGATTATCCGGTTTCCTTGAATGCAGCATTTGAAAAACAAAGAGATGCTTATAAGCAATTCAAAAAAAGATTAGAGGATAAGGAATTGGACACTGAAGGATTAACTGAACTTAATTGTGTTTGGGGCCCATTAAGACTTACTGATTTTAACACCATTGAATCAAGGGCTAGCGATTCTAATAAACCTGAAAATGTTATGGCTTTGTCATCATTATATAAGGGAGTTACAGAATATATCTTGGCTGAAAACCCTGAAGTAATTATAGATGAATATGATACTCATAGTCCTTCAAATTTATTTAAAGTATCTTCTGGAAAAATTGTTATTCCCTCATATAATAGATTAAAAGAATTTGAGAAATCTGGTGTGGAAATGGGACTAGAAAACCCCGAATTAACATCTTACTTAGCTAACATCTTAGAGACTGGATCTAGAGGTCTAGAGAATCCTAAATATCTAACTCCTTTTGTACAAATGATCCAAGATAGAAGAAGTTTTGCAGATGATATAGTTAATGAGGCTAAAAGAAGAGGTATTGAATTAAATCATAAAATAGACGGAGATGGAGCTAAGCAGCTAAGAAATTATATTGCTGATAGTTATGAAGCTAGTTTAAATTAGGGTTCTTAAAATGAAAAATTTATTAGCATACATGGATAGTGATTTGATTGGTAATGTAGATGACTCTACAGATTACCTAGTTAGAGAGATACTAGAGAATCATTCGCAAGAATTATCTATCCAAGTAAGTGGAGATGCAAACCCTGAATTAGCTAAAGATTATGATGTTGTTTTATGTAGATTTGATATTCCTTTGAAAACTAAATTTTTAGAGGATGTTGCTAAATATGATGATGGTAGTAGACTATTCATCAATCCCCCATTATCTAAATTAGAATATTCTGATAAAAGATATTTAGAAAGATTTATTGATTCAGATATAATTCCTGAAACTTTAATTAGCGATGATCCATCTCAACTTGCGCAATTTATGCAAGATATCCGGGGAGAAGGATATGATCTAGTTTCTAAACCTCTTGATGGGAATGGTGGGAGAGGGATATATAAGCTATCAAGGGTTAAAGGTTCTGTAAAAGATAGTGAAATACATATTGGTTCTGAAAAAAAGGCAGGTTTAGAAGATATAGCTATGGGTTTAACTAGTAATGGCACCAATCAAATTGTATTGCAAAGATTTCTTGATGGTATTGAAAAATATGGGGATACGAGGGTGAATACCGTCTTTTATGAACCTGCTTCTGCAATTGTTAGATTGCCAAAGGAAGGTAGTTTTAAGGGAAATATTAGTTCCGGAGCTAGTTCTGATAAAATAGAATTAATAGAGAGAGATTATGAGATTATAGATCAGGTAAAGCCTTTCTTAGAAGAAACTAGAGGGACTTGGGTAGGAATAGACATTATAGGTTCTAATTCAGGAAGATATTTTGGAGAAGTTAATTTTTCTAGTCCTGGAAACCTTTATGAAGCAGATAGAGTTAATGGGAATAAGAAAGGTGTTGAATTCTTAATACAGAGAATAAAAGACTGGAGGCCTAAAAAATGATTATAGATTTTCATTGTCACATAGGTAAAGATCCTGATGGAGGATCATTAGATATCCCTAGTTTGAAAAATTCTATGGATAAATGGGGAATTGATAGAAGTGTTATTTTTCCATTTAGTGGATCTCATGAAGAAATGGTAAAGGGTTCATTACAGATTCTAGAAGAGAGTAAAAAAAATAATTGGATAATCCCTTTTTTAAGAATTAATCCCAAAGATACTAATGAAGAAGAATTACAAGAATTGTTTGATAAAGGTTTTAGGGGATTGAAATTACATCCTAGTGGACAAAGATTTGAAGTAGACAGCGAAGATTTTTTTTGGATATATGAAATATGTGAAAAAAGAAAATTGCCAGTTTTAATTCATTGTGCAGAAGCTGTTGATTATGCGCATCCTAAAAGAATTATTAATTTGGCTTTGAAATTTCCAGACCTCAACATTATTATGGCTCATTTCTTTGGAAATGATATTGATTTAATTAATGACGCAGTTAAACTTCCAAATCTTTATACAGATACATCTATACAGGCTAGAACATTAAGGATTAATCAAGCATTTTATGAGAAAGGATTTGAAAGGATGATCTTTGCTAGCGATACCCCCTATGATAGTCAAGGAGTTGCTTTACTTAAGATAAGAGAGTCTAATTTGAAGAAAAAAGATGAAGAACTGATTCTTTCTGGAAATGCTATAAAGATTCTTGGATTAAATAATTAATTAGGATTTTTTCTCAACCAATCAGCAGCTCCGCCCATCACACTTAAACGATTATTATCTAATCTTGTTATTAATAGTTTTTCATTATAATTTTTAAGTCCTCTTTCATATGCCCTTTTAATTGCGGGTTCAAAGAGAATATTCCAATTATCTGCATCTTCTGCTAAACTTCCTTTAACCAATATTGTATCTGGATTATAATGAGAGCTCATATCTATGAAGGCCTCAGTAATTGCATGTTCCTGAACAGATCTTATTGATTTTGGAGGTTCTTGGTTAGGAAATTTTTTTAGTTCTGTATAAACCATTTCTCCAGTAATGTATTGAAAAACTAAATCTCTATAGGGAGGATTAATTAAATCTTCAATTTGCAATTTTGGATTTTCTTGTTTCGAGTTATAATTTTCAAGTGCATTAAGAACTAAGTTATTTTTCTTAAATGAGTCAAATCCATTTTCTAAGAAGAATCTTTTTGCCATATTTGCAGAGGCATTTGCAGAGACATAGGCCTCAAGGTGAGATTCATGTTTGCCTTCCCTAGATAAACATGCACATTCCATTTCTAGATATCCTTTAAATTCATCAGGTATTTTTGGTGCAGGCCCATGACCTGCTTCGATGGGATTCGGCAATATTGGGATTCCATCCTTTACTAAATCCACATTATAACCTGAAGAGAAAGTTGATGTTAAAACTAATCTATTTTTAAATTCTGGTAACCAAAGTGTCGCAGCCTGTCCTTCTCCCCTTACATCCCCAGTTATTGTAAATCTATTATAATCTCTAGAAAGATGTTTTCCAAAATCAAAACCTTGTGAGAATGGAGAATTTGCAATATTATTTGCTATTAATTCATTATCATTAATTGCTCCAGCTATGCAACCTCCTAAAGGATATCCTGAAGGGATATTTGTTTTTATGAATCTATTTATGCAATCTTCATAATCAGAAAAATCCTTTAATGTAGTTCTCTTAAAATTAGATACCTCTCCAGTTTTAGAATCTACAATTCCTACCGAAACATTTGTTCCTCCTAAACCAAATGCTCCTAATTCTACCATTAAAATATTTGTTTAGTTTTAGTTATAAGTCTTATTGTATTAAAGAGGTAGTTTTTTATATAATAATTAATTCATAATGTCATGAAACTTCGTGGAAATAATAGGTTATTGGTTGGAATAACTATTTTAGTAGTTGTTCTTGGAGGGATTATTTGGTATGGGAATAGTATGGATAAAGAGGATATTGGAAATGGATGTGTAAGTGATGCTGATTGTGTTCCTGTTCCAGGATGTCATCCAAATAGTTGTGTTTTAGTTTCAGAATATGATAATAGTCTTGATAAGGATATTTTTTGTACTACCGAATGTAGACCTGGTACATTAGATTGTGGGCAGGGAAGTTGTTTGTGCATTGATGGGAAGTGCAAGGCTGAGATAAATGGTCTCAAGTAAGTTTTTATACGTGGTTTCTATTTAATTATATGAAAAAAGATGTATTTGTATTCCTATTTGTAATTTTATTAATTAATTGTATAGCAGGTCAAGAATATGTGCCTGGAGAGGTTATTGTCAAGTATAAGGAAGGAGTTGTTGGTTTTGGAAATAAAGTTATTGTGGATAATAAATTGAAGGTCTATGATAATGTAGAAGAGCCGATTAGTGAGAAAAAGATATTTGAGGACTTAGAGTTATATAATTTGAAGTTTGATGATAGTTTAGATGTTTTAGATATTGTTGAAGATTATGAAGATATGGATTATGTAGAATATGCAGAGCCTAATTTTATTTTAACTAATAATATTGTTCCAGATGATTCAGATTATAGTTCGCTTTATTGGCCGGCCAATATTAATGTAGAAGAAGCTTGGAATTTGAGTGTTGGGAATAAAGATGTTGTTATTGCAATTTTAGATACGGGTGTTGATTGGAATCATCCAGATCTTGAATATAATATTTGGAATGGAAGTGATGGATGTGATTCTAGTGTAGATAATAATAGCAATGGGTATAATGGAGATTGTAGAGGATATGACTTTACTGATATTAATGTTACAAAATATGTTAATGAGGGTTATACTTTGGTTAATGGGGAAGACTATGATGTTAGAGATAATGATCCCATGGATTTTGATGGGCATGGCACTCATGTTGCAGGAATTGCTGCAGGGGTAGGAAATAATGGCTTAGGAATTTTGGGAAGTTGTTATAATTGCAGCATAATGCCAATTAGATCGGGTTTTAATATTATTAATCCTAGTGGAGGTTCTGTTGGCAGTCTGGAGATTGATGATGTTGCTGCAGCAATTTATTATGCAGTAGATAATAATGCTACAATTATCTCTATGAGTTTCGGAGGAGGAAATAGTAATACTATGAAGGCAGCTATTGATTATGCTTATGGGAACGGAAGTATTTTGGTTGCTAGTTCAGGTAATGCTGGAACGGCGAGTCAGCAATATCCTTGTGCGTATGAGGAAGTTATTTGTGTAGGGGCAATAGATTCGGATAATGGTGCTGCTAGTTATTCTAATTATGGAAATTGGGTGGATTTGGCAGCGCCAGGAACAGGGATTTTGAGTACTTCTTATGATGATGTTTATGTAAGCCTATCCGGAACTAGCATGTCAACCCCAATGGTTGCTGGAATTATTGGATTGATTAAAAGTTTGTTTGATAAGAATCAAAGTGAAATTTTGAATGCTTTGAAAAGTACTGGGACTGCAGTTGATTTTTCTGGCACTTCAATTAATAGGACTGATATTCATGCAGCAATGTTATCATTAGAAGACATAAACCCTATTGTTAATTTAAATAGTCCTGCAGATGGACATAATAATCTAACATTAAATCATACATTTATTTGTAATGGTAGTGATTGGCAGCTTTCAAATATTAAATTAGAGATTTGGGATTCCAATAAAAGTTTATTTTATAATATGAGTAAAAGTCTTTCTGGAGAATTTAATGAAAGTAGTTTTGAAACTACGTTGGGAAGAGATATTTATGATTGGAATTGTTTGTTTGAAGATGTTAATGGAAATAAAGCATATGCAGATAGTAATTTTTCTATTTCTACACTAAATGGATATGTTACATTAAATAATCCTGTGAATAATACTTATACAAATTCTAACATGAGTATTTTTAATTGTTCTGTTAATGCTAATTTTGGAGAAGAACTTAATAATTTAACTTTTAAAATTTCAAATTCTAGTGAAATAAAATATAGTCAGACCGTTAATCTTAGTGGCATTGTAAATAGTAGTGTTTTTAATTATAATTTTTCAAATGAAGGAGTTTATAATTGGACATGTGAAGCTAATGATAATATTAGTGTTGCTAGTAACATTATAAATTATGATATTAATTTGCCAGTTGTTAATTTATTTAATCCTATTAATGATAATAGTTATGAATCAAATAATTTGGAATTATCTTTTAGTTTCAATGTTAGTGAGATAAGTAGTTGTAGCCTTATTATTAATGATGAAATTCAAGAAACTAAGAATAATGTTTTAAATGATAGTTTTACAGATAATTTTGTACCCGGAGATTATTCTTGGAAAATTAATTGTATAGATCTTGCAGGAAATATCAATAATTCTGAAACTAGAGGTTTTAGTATTAATGCTGTTGAAGAAAGTGGTTCTGGGGGTTCTGGAGGTGGGGGCGGAGGTTCAGGTGGAGGTGGTTCTAGTAGTTCAACTATAACTCCAAGCATAATTAGTGAGCCAGTTGAGCAAATTGTTGAAGAACAAAATATTGAAGAAAACTTTCAAACGGATGATTCTAGACCGAGTGGTATAACTGGACTGGCTGTTGAAGGAGAGAGTTTTAATTTAAGCAAATTGCAAAAATATAAAAATAGAGTTGATATATTTGTAGTATTCCTGTTAGGAATTATTGCAATACTGTTTTATAGAGATTATAGGCATGAAAAAGAAATTGCTGAGGAAATTAAGGAATTGGAGAAAGAATGAAGCCATTAAAACCATCACATAGAGAAAGAAAAAGATACCTTTTGGTTAAAGGCAGAGATGTTGGTAAGAATAATATTGAGAAAGTTATACTAGAATTTATAGGAGTTTTAGGATATGCTGAATCGGGAATCAGTTTTGTTAAGATAAATAAGGCTAGTGTGATAATTGCAGTTAATAGAGATGTTGTGGATAAAATTAGAACAAGTTTCTTAATGAGTAAAAAAGATTTGAATATTGTGAAGATTAGTGGCAGTGTTAAGAATGTTAAGTAAGATAGTAATGTTTATATATGGAAGATTTCTATGAATGTTGATAAGAGTGTATGTATCTATATCCAAAAACGGATTCTTGATTATTGTTTTTGGCATGGATAAGTTAATAAATAATAGAAAATTACAAATAATATGGAGATTCCAGATATGCAACATCAGGTAATGGGTTATGATAGGAGTGCGACTATGTTCTCTCCAGATGGGCATATTTTACAGGTAGAATATGCAGAAAAAACTGTCAGATTGGGTACTGCAAGTATTGGAATAAAGTGTGAAGATGGGGTTGTTATTGTAAGTGATAAGGGTGAGAAAGATAGTTTGATAATAAGTGAAAGTGCTGATAAAATTTATGAGATTGATGAACATATAATGACTAGTGCTGCTGGTATTTTGAGTGATGCTAGACTTTTAGTTAATCATGTTAGGACAAATGCTCAGCAACATAGAGTTACATATGATAGTCCCGTTGATGTTGAGACAATTATTAGAGAGGTTTCTGATATAATGCAACAATATACTCAACATCCTGGAATAAGGCCTTTTGGAGTTTCATTGTTAATTGGAGGAGTTAGTGAAGGTAAGCCTAAATTGTATACTAGTGAGATAACTGGAAATTATTATGAATATAATGCAATTGCAATTGGTCAGAATGATGATAAGATCAAAGAAATCTTGAGGAAAGAATATAGGAAAGATATTAAAAGTGATGAAGCTGCAAGATTAGCATTGAAAATTTTTAAGGATGTTTTAGGAGATAAATTTGATATTAATAGGTTTAATGTAGGTGTGATTAAGACTGAAGATAAGAAGTTGAAAAAACTTAGTATTGAGCAAATTAAGAATTTAGAATAATGGGCGTCAAAAAATTAGAAATTTTAGGGCCTCCATTTTCTAAGAAGAGTAGAAAATGACGGATACAATAGCAAAACTTAGAAGCGGTAAGTTATTCTTTGAGACAATGGTTGATTTGGATAATGCAATGAAATTACGTAAAGGAAATGATGTTTCTATAGGTGACGTAATTCGTGATAATGCAGTTTATACAAATTTGGGAAAAGGTATGAAAGCTGGATCTGCAGAACTAGAGCAAGCATTTGGAACATCTGAATTTGAGAAGGTTGTTGAGCAAATTGTTAAAAAAGGTATTATCGAAGTTAGTCAAGAATTTAGAGATGAGGCTTTAGAGGCTAGAAGAAAACAAGTTGTTGATTTTTTAGTTAGGAATGCTATAGATGGGCAAACAGGGAGGCCTTTTACTCCAGATACATTACAAAATGCTTTGAAAGATGCGGGAGTTAAAATAGAAAATAAAAATGTTGAAAATCAGATTACTAGAATTGTTGATAGTTTAAAGCAAGTAATTCCGATAAAGATTGAAACTAAAAAATTGAAAGTTATAGTGCCTGCAATGCACACTGGGAAAGCCTATGGGTTGTTGACAGAATATAAAGAAAAGGAAGAATGGCTTAGTAATGGTGATTTGCAGATAACTTTAAATATCCCTGTTGGGATTCAAATGGAATTTTATGATAAATTAAATAGTGTAACACATGGAAGTGCTATTACTGAAGAGATAAATGAATAAGATGTTAGTATTATCAAGAGAAAAAGATCAAAGAATAATGATTGGAGATGATGTAGTTCTTACTATTGTAGATATTAGGGGAGATAAAGTTAGATTGGGCATAGAGGCTCCCAAGGAAATTCCTGTCCATAGACAAGAAATTTATGATCGGATTAAGAATCAAACTACATTCAATGAATATTTATCTAAGGACGATTGGAATAGTGCCTATAGTATGCTGATTGATAGAGTATATAAGGCTGATGATGATGATTTAAATAATTTATCAAATGTAATGGGAGTTTGCGTGGGAGCTTTAGAGTCTAGCTTAGAATATAATGTATAATGGAAGAAGAAAAAATTATTGAAGAGAATAAAGAAGAACAAGAAAAGGGTTCTGAAGAAATGGATAATGATAATTCTCAGGAAGAAATAAAAGTTGAAAGAAAATTAGTTATTCCTGGTGAGACAATAGTTAGTGGAGACGATTATTTGCCAGGAGATTATACTAAGAAAGATGGAGACAATGTTGTTAGTAATAGGTACGGATTAGCAGAGGTTAGAGGGAGAGTTGTTAAGATTTTGCCAATTAGTGGGGTTTATGAACCTAGGAGAGGAAATACTGTAATTGGAAGAGTAAGTGAAATTAATTTTAGTGGGTGGCAAATAGATATTGGAGGGCCTTGGAGAGCTTTTTTGCCATTGAATGAATGTCCAAGATTTATTAATAGAAATAATGTTGCAGAATTTGCAGGCGTTGGAGATGTTTTTAATATTAAAGTTTGGGGTGTTAAACAAGGTAGTGTAGATCTTAGTTTGAAATCTAGAGGATTAGGAAAATTGGAAGATGGTAGAATAATTAAAATAAATTGTCATAAGGTTCCAAGAGTAATTGGTAAAGAGGGAAGTATGATAAATTTAATTAAAGATAAAACTTCTACTGAAATAACTGTAGGTCAAAATGGTTATGTTTGGTTGAAGGGAGATATTGATGGAACTAGGAAGGCTGAAGAAGCTATAAGATTGATTGAAAAAGAAGCAGCTAGTGAAGGGTTAACTAATAAGGTGGAGGAGTTTTTAGGATAATGGGATATACAAAAAGATCAGATGGAAGGAAGATGGATGAGATACGTCCGATGAGAGCAGAAGTTGGAGTTGTTCCGAATGCAGATGGAAGTGCTTTATTTGCAACTGGGAAGACCGTTGCGATAGCAACTGTTTATGGTCCTAAAGAATTACATCCAGCTAATAAGAGAAAGCAAGATAGAGCTATAATTAGATGCGAGTATCACATGTTGCCTTTCTCAGTTAGTGAAAGGGCTAGACCTGGTCAGAATAGAAGAAGTAAGGAAATTGGAATGATTACTGAAAATGCTTTGGCTGCAGTTGTAGATTTAAAGAAATTCCCTCAAAGTGTTATTGATGTTCAAGTATTAATATTGCAAGCTGATGCAGGTACAAGATGTGCTGGAATTAATGCGGCTGCAATGGCATTAGCTCATGCAGGAATTGATATGAAAGAAATGGTTGCAAGTATTTCAATTGGGAAGATTGATGATAAAATAGTTGTAGATATTACTAAGGAAGAAGAAGATTATGAAGAAGGTGAAGGTCCTACAGATATTCCTTTTACCCTAACAAGTAATGGAAAAGAATGTACTCATTTGCAATTAGATGGAAAGATTCAAACACATAGATTTAAAGAAGCTATTGATGCGGCAGTTGTTGCATGTGAAAAAGTATTGGATGTTCAAAAAAGGGCATTGAAAGGTGAAGTGGTGAATGAGGGAAATAAATAATAAAAATGGATATACCGAATATAACTAAAAAGAAAATAAGAGAACTTCTTAAGGATAGTAATCGGGTTGATGGCAGAGCTCAATTTGATAATAGAGAAATTGTAGTTGAGACTGATGTTTCAAATAAAGCTGAAGGAAGTGCTCGAGTTAAATTGGGTAATACTGAAGTTATTGTTGGAGTTAAATTGCAAACTCAAGAACCATATAGTGATCATAAAGATGAGGGGACTTTAATGGTTGGAATGGAGATTAATCCTAGTGCTGGAGAAAGATATGAGCCAGGTCCACCAAAGATAGATGCTATTGAGATTGCTAGAGTAGTTGATAGAGGAATTAGGGAGAGTGGTTATATTGATTTTAAGAAATTGTGTATTAAGGAAGGAGAAACTGTTTGGTCTGTAATGGTTGATATTTATGCAATAAATGATGATGGTAATTTGTTGGATGCTAGTGCGATTGGAGCAGTTGCTGCTTTGAAAATGACTAAGATTCCTGAATATACTGAGGAAGAAGGGGTCCAGTATGGAAATTTAACTGATAACGGATTACCTTTGACTGAAAATGAATCTTTAATGATGACTTTCTATAAGGTTGGAAATCAGTTATTGTTTGATCCTACAAGAGATGAAGAGGATGCAAGCAGTGCCAGATTAACTCTTGCAATAAGTAAGCCTGGAAAAGATAAAATAATTAATAGTATGCAGAAAGGTGGATTAGATAGTATGAGTATAGAGCATTTGAATCAGGTTATTGAAGAGGCTGAGAAAGTTTATGATAAGATTTTTCCTGAATTGGATAAGAAAGTTGAAGGATTAAAATAAATAGTTTTATAAAGGTAAATTTTTAATTTAATATAGGATGAAACAAGAATTAATGGAAAAATATACAAGATATGAGATTGCTCGTATTTTGGGTGCTAGAAGTTTGCAATTAGCTATGGATGCGCCAGTTTTATTAAAATTAAGTAAAGAAGAGATTGATGAATTGAATTATGATGTTTTAAAAATTGCTGAGAAAGAATTAGATGCAGAAGTTTTGCCTATTACTGTAAAGAGACCTTTACCAAAGAAGTCTGAAAGAGAAATTAAGAAATTGTCAGATGAGGAAGTTAAAGAGAAATTAGAATTAAAAGCTGAGAAAGAAAAGAAAGAATTAGATAAGTTAGAAGAAAAGAAACAAGAGTTAGAGAAAACTGAAGAGAAAGAGATTATGGAAGATGGAGAGATTATGGAAATTGCTAATCCTGGAGACGAAGGTGATGTTGAAGAAGAGAAAGTGGTGCAAGAAGTTTAGTTTTATTATTTATTAGGTTGTTTTGATAGATATTTCTTAGTTTATTTAGAAAACTTATAAAAATGCTCGTTTGTTATGATTAGTATGAACATAATAAAAATAGGTGCTAAGATTGTTAAGGATTCTCGGAGAGAGGAGACCCTATTGGTTTGGGTTAAAACGAAAAAGGGTAAATTTATTACCATTAGTCCAAGTGGGAAATCAACTGGAAAGTTTGAAGTCAAGAGTTATTCTAGAAGTTTAGAAAATGAGGTTAAGTATATTAATAGATTGGATGTTGATAAATTAAATATTAAAAAGTTTAAAGATTTGAAGAAAATTGAAAATTATGTTAAACTTGGAGGCAATAGTTTATTTGCTTTAGAAGCTAGTTTATTGAAAGCGCTTGCTGCAGAAAATGAAAGTGAGTTGTATGAATTTTTAGGTGGAAGAAGAATTAGGATAGGTAGTGTGGGGAATGCGGTTGGCGGAGGATTGCATAATAAAGGTGTAAAAAATAAGAAACCAGATATTCAAGAGTTCCATTTTATTAGTAAAAGTAAAAGTTTTATAGAGAACGTTAAGATAAATGATGTTGCCTATAAAATGGTTGGAAGAATAATAAATGCTAGAAAGAGAAATGATGAAGGAGCTTGGGAGACTGATGTTAGTAATGAAGAAGTTTTGGAAGCTATGAGGTTAGTTAGAAATGTAATGAGAAAGAGGGGTGTAAAGGTTGAGGTTGGATTGGATATAGCTGCTAATAGTTTTTTTAATAAAACCTATAGATATACTAATCCTGGAATGATTTTAAATGATGATCAGCAAGTTGAATATGTTGCTAGTTTAATAGAAAGATATGATTTATTTTATGTGGAAGATGGATTAGAGGAAAATGATTTTAAGGGTTTTAAGGAATTGTTGAAAAAGGTTAAAAAAATACCTAGTAAATCTTTGATTGTTGGAGATGATCTTACTACTACAAATCCTAAAAGGTTGTTGAAGGCTATTAAAAATAAAAGTATTAATGCTATCATTGTTAAGCCAAATCAGATTGGTAGTTTGTTGAAAGTTAAAGAGGTGATTGATATTGCTAAGGAACATAATGTTAAGACCATAATATCTCATAGAAGTGGGGAGTCGATGGATAATACTATTGCAGATTTAGGGGTTGGTTTTGGAGTAGATTATATTAAGACGGGAATTTATGGAAAGGTTAGAAGAAGTAAGTTGAAAAGATTGATGAAGATAGAAAAGAAGTTGAGTAGAAAAAAATGAATAAGAAATATTGGGTTGTTATTGGAATAGTTATCTTGGTTTTGATATCTATAATTCTTACTAATCGTGATAAGACTAATAATCAATTGAGAGATCTTGAAATAAAAGAGGTTTGTTTTGAGGAGAATTGTTTTCAAGTTGAGATAGCAGATACTGATGAAAAACGTGAAAGAGGATTAATGTTTCGTGAAGAACTTTGTTCTGATTGTGGGATGTTGTTTGTTCATGATGAGGAAATTAAAAGTAAGTTTTGGATGAAAAATACATTGATTCCTTTAGATATTATTTGGTTAGATAGTGATTTGAAAGTTATTCATGTTGCTAATGCTGTTCCGTGTGTTACGGAGGAATGTGAGTTGTATGGTCCTTCCTCGGAAAAAAGTCAATATGTTTTAGAGGTTAATTTTGGAGTAAGTGAGAGAATTGGGTTGGGAGAGGGTGATAGGATGGAGATTAAAAGATTCTAAAATCTTTTTGTGAAAACAGAGTATAGATTAAAAAATGGATTTGTTTCATTTAACAATCTTTTTGAATATTTAGTATCTAGCATCTTCATTGGTTTCTTTCCGTGATGAATTGTCCCATGAAATTTATATTTAAAAGGATTCCTTAACATTTGAGTGGTGTTGCCATGATAGTCATTAGCGATTATATGTCCTCCCCTCTTAATAGTATGTGTAGCATTTCTTGTTTTTATACAAGGATTTAATAAAATCAATAAATCAAATTTTTCTTCTGGACGATATTTTCTAACATCTCCTGACAAAGCCTCTATTCCATGCCTTTTTAGAAGGTCAACTGCATCTTCGCTAATATCTAGTTGAATGACTTCTGATTTAGGAAATGCTCTTGTTGGAGAAGCATCTCTATCACAACAAGGATAAAAAACTCTTCTAGGCAATCCAAACTCAGATTGAAAGAATTGGTAAATTTCTATCAAATCTTCTGAGTAACTAGGTTCTGCTGACTGGTAAAATCTTTTTGGATCAAATTCTGGAAAATCAATATCAAATTCTTTATCATCTTCTCTAAATCTTCCTGTTAATTCTTCCATAAATTTGATATTTCATAATTGTTTTTAAAACTTTCTATTTTAAGAATTAGAGCTTATTCTAAAGGCCCAGTGAAATCTTCTAACTTGGCAGTAAATTCTTTTCCTTTTGCCTTATTATATTCTCTTGCTAGAATATAAAGAATACATCCAATAGATTTTGCAGACTTATTATTACATGGAATTATGTTAGTTATATTTTGAGTATAGTTATTTGTATCGCATAGAGAGATGATTGGTTTCTTTAATTTTATTGTATCATTTAAAGCATTCTTATCTATCCAAGGATCGCAGATGATTGTTAATTCGGCTTCGAAGAAATCTTCTAATTCTAAATTTGTTGTAATGCCTGGAGAATATTTTTTAGTGAAAACTCTAATTCCAGTTAATTCTTCGAATTTTCTAGCTGCTTCCCATCCTGCTTCTCTTTTGCAACATAAGTAAATAGTTGCTGGTTCATATTTGTTTATGAAAGCAATTGATTCTCTTAATTGTTTATCAATAAGAATTGTGTTGATAACTGCTAAACCGTCTGCTCTTCTTTTATAGACAAACTTTTTCATATGAGGTGTTATAACTTTTGTTCCCAGATGAACTGCGCATTTAATGTAATCTTCTAATGGAATAAGAGTTTCTTCTTTACTTGAAATAGATTTTTTTTCTTCCTCGATATCTTTATTTGATATTTTAGAAGATGCTTCTTCTATTTTCTCTTCTTCACCCTCAGTTAGATTTTCAGAATCTGGTTTAGCTTCTACAGAAGGTTCATTCATCTTTTCTTTTAGCTCTTGAGCTAAAGATTTTTCTGTTGCCATAGAATTTTTTGTATGAGATTGTTTATAAAGTTGTTGGTTGAGAGAATATTTTATTTATTAATGTTTAAAATTTTAGTAGATATTATTTCCCGTCGATAACCACCTTTCATATCAACGAAACATTTATATACCTTATTCATCATCAAATTTCATAAAATGTTAATGATATTAACTAGGATGATTACCTCAACAGAGTTTTGGTAGGATGTAGTAGTCAACCATGTTTGTAACCGTCGACATTTAATTTAATTATTTGTCAACAATTTAAGTTTTGAAAACTTCAAAAGTTTATATAGCAGTTATTGGAGAGAATCGTTGAAATCTATGAGTTTAATTTATTAAGAAATAATCATCCTAATATCAAAAACAATCATAATTTTTAGAATTAATTTTCTATGGTAAACTTTGTTTAACAAAGTTTATTCAGCACACAAATCCAGTTTATCCTGCTGGCGGATACGGCTATCTGGTTTATA
>CEPZ01074305.1_pt1 | contig 19053 bp, 50 predicted proteins | sample 530461 | NCBI WGS metagenome assembly CEPZ01 (sample SAMEA2620106, study PRJEB7988) | marine metagenome | isolation source: saline water (ENVO:00002010), including | reverse complement strand
CGTTATCGCTCGCTGATCGTGCTTCATTGAGCTTATCAAATGTTTTCTGAATCTGATCAGCAACGCCTTTGCGTTCTTCCTCATTTAGATTATCGAGCATCTTGATGATCTCTGGATCTGTGATGTTGTAATCACTCATTTTTGTTACCCTTATGAAACATAGCAGCGCGACCTGATCCTGGGGGCGGATCAAAAAATATCATATCGCCTTTTCTAAGTTTTAGCATTTTCATTTACCGCCTCGAGCCCCATGCTTGGCATGTAGCAGAGTATTTTACCGTTGCTACAGAGAATGTCGTAAAGATTTGCGTTAAGTTGATGCGCCCTGTTTCCGATCTTAACTGTTGGGCTATTATATTTCTCTATGATGATTCCAAAGGCGTCATTATGATATCGCATTTTTACTATGTCACCGGGTTTCACTGATCACCTCGTAGTAGTCAGTCGAGTTCACGACAGTTTCCACGTTCCCTGTTGCAGTATTCAGGATCTGCGCACCCCCGAGATCATCATCGATCTTGGTCACGATGTATAACGCGTCAGGGTCAAAAGCAGGATCGAACCCCATCATCCTTCTCTTTTGCGCGAGTGTGACAAAGCGACGTCTGATCAGGTCACCGACTTTCATTTTATCACCTCCAGGTAACATGACATGTGAGGTAGTTGTTCCCCGTTACTCCACAATACCACGAACGCATCCACAGATGTGTCCGATAGCTGATGAGCGCAGATAATGATCCCGATGGTGGATGTGTACACAGACTTCATGCCACGCATCGGTTCAGACCACTTGATACTTACCAGATCACCTATCTTCACTTATCATCGCCTCAATTCGCTCACGGTGGTCAGCATGGATCTCGGCGATCTCATCACCCCTCGCCTGGTACACGACATAACCCCCGAGGATCGCACCCAATAGCATGCCAGAGAGATAATCGCTCCACTCGCTGAAAAAATTAAAGATCTTTCTCATCATATCACCCGCACGTCTTCCTCAGTTACGACCATGTCATTATTCCAGATCATCTTACCATCTATACACCGCCATCCCATCATCACGAAGAGAACCTCATCGGGTGGCGGGAATTGCTCGACGATGATCCCTGTTGTCATCTCCTCATCTCGTAGGTGTTGACCATCAGAGTGATATCTCTGGACCCTCCTGAACTGAACCAGAGCGCCTACTTGCATCCTACCACCTCGACCCACGTTCCATAGTTGATCTCGTTAGGAACACAGATCGCCATCATATGCTTATCATTCATGACGATCGCAGCGGGTAGGGAGTTCTCATCCCAGTTCTCCTCTGGCAGTTCATGCGTTATCTCAACCACGATACCTATCTCCCATGAGGGATCGTTAAAATAGTCGTAATTGTAGAACCTAACGAGATCACCTTCTTTTATCACCCTATCACCTCAACATCGCCTCTCGCGAAGTCAAACTTGTCAAGTCGCCACTCGCCGAAGTCAAACTGAACCGCGAATGAGTTCATCGGCGCCTGTGATACGATCAGCCCGATTCGGCTAGAACGATGACAGCAAAGCACACACGAACAGTCAAACATTTCGATATGCTCACAATCCCTCACCTTGACCAGATCACCGACTTTCATGTGATCACCTCCAGTGATTGTTCATCTGCCCTGACACGAACCACCTGACCTGTGTCATCTAGCACGTCAAAAACACGGATTGTTTCCGTTCCTGATGTGTGAAAGCTAGTGTTAAACACTGATGAGTCGACAATGATCCCAGTGAAGTGAGTTGTCGCCCAATCCGTGCTAAGATACCAGGACCACCTAACGAGATCACCTGTGTTCATTTAGAAACTCCAGCTTTGCATCAAAAGAAGCGCTAATGATGTTGTTGTTCCAGTAAATCAGATACATATTCTGATAAGGATTACCCTTTTCTGGAATGCGCTGGAAGATAATCCCAATCTGATTAAGCTCCTTGTGTCTTACCACATCACCGACTTTCATTTCTTTTTCCTATCCTCGTACGCCTCTCTAGCTGTTCCAGCTAGCGCACCCATGTCACCGAGAGCGTCGAGTAGAGATCGATCTCCCTTCTCACTACCCGTGATACTTCTTGGTCCGACCCTCACGGCGCCGGGGGCGTTTGGCATGTGACCTGTTCTCATGTTCTCCATGATCTCCTCATCGGTATCACCGTACGGTGACCACCACCCGCCGCCTGGTTGAATGATCTTTCCGTCTGGTCCCATTACACTCATGACATCACCTCACTTGTTTGGCTCACGTAATCCTCATACGACAGGCCTGATGACCTGTAGTCGCTGTAGAACTCATTCCTCGTGCAGAAAGGAACATCATCATCGTCATCCCAATACTCATCATTGAACTCTCCGTATGAGAGAACGTGCTTGTCAGAGTTCTCGTGACAGTGATCACACATTTTCCACGTGTGGCTAGCCCTGAATGATACGTTATTCTGTGTACCGCAGATCTTGCAGTGCATGTTTCCTTCCATTGTTTTTATTATACACCGCCGCCGGGCAGATTACACGTAACAGGATCATGATATCACCTCAAGGTGTTCCACGCCTATCGTCCAGACCTCAGATCCATACTCGTCAGAATGCGTCATGACAGACAGTGTCGGTGTCGAGCTCATTCTTTTTGTGAAGATAGAACTCTCCTGATCAATTATGACGCCGATCTTCCCCTCGAGATAGTTAGGAAGATACATCACATCAAGTGAGATCCTGACCAGGTCACCTGTCTTCATGCGCTATCGCTCTTAACCACGTTCTCTTACCTTCAAGAACTCTACCGTTATATAGGATGTGCGCCCAGTGGCCGTTGCTAATCACGAGAACGACGTCGCCCGATCTTAGTGTAACAAACTCTTTAGTCGCAGCGTCTTCGTACGCCCACGCCCAATCAGGGTTTTCATCCTTATAAATTGTTGCCAAGTCGCCGGGACGGACCTTTCGATTAGTTATAACTGTCATATTTCGACCTCTTTGCAAGGGTCAAACATCTGTCCGCTTGACTCATTGGGATAGCCCCTCGGATTGCAGATGAACCTGGTCTCTCCGAGAACGCCGTCAAAGCTAGTGTGCGTGTGACCAAAAAACCAGAGCGCTGGCTTTCGATCAAGGATGAGATCACTGTGGTCACAGACAAAGAACCTGTTAAGGATTGACCCCTTCCACTCCTTCGCCACGCAGAACTCACTGGGAATGTGATGCGTGATGACGATGTCACCTTGCGTCAGGTTCTCCTCCAGGTGGTGCTGGAACACCTCCTGCTGATCATACACCCAAGGCTTGAACCCGTCGATGTAGTGGAAGTCACCCATGTTCTTCTCGTAGTGGAAGTTGAGCGGATCTCGTCTGAACCAGCCGGTTGACCCATGGAACGTCCTCCCGTCGATCACGACTGTTGGGTCCTCCGTGTGGAGATAGTGAAGGTTGTCGTTTCTCGCGCTGGCAGAAGTGAGAATGTCATGTATCTTTTGAGGCGACGACATGTAATATACATGATTCCCAGGTACGTGGATCACGTTGCTGAACCTGGCACAGAACATGTCAAGCGTGCGATCGATGTCCAGACATGAGTCGATGTCACCCGCGAGGATGAGAAGATCACAGTCGTTGTCAAGCCCATCGATGAACTCCTTTCGATGACCACTATGCTCAAGGTGTAGATCTGACAGGATCCTGACTTTCACTTTTTACCTCTCCAAAGATTGGTGAATTCATAAACTTTCGAACTGGCTGACAGTGTGACATGATCATGACCACGACGAGGATCGCAAGAATCTTGGCGCTGTGGATCGATCGATCGCTCACCTATCACTCATCCTCATCTTCGTAAAAACAGGGTTCGCACACACCGCAGTCCGGACAGCAGGGCTCGGCACAGCGAGAACACTCACCGTCTGCGCCGCACCCGTCGCTTAGTTCAAGAACGACATCACCCAGCTCGCAATCATTCAGGCTGTAGAAGAAACATCCGGCAGTGTAGGTCGGTCGGCCGACCTGATAGATCGCATGATTCCACCAGCGCCACTCATCATACGGCTTGTCAAACAGGTCCCACAACCTGAATGAGAACTCACACAGGACATGGCCGGCCCAGTCGCAGATCTCATATTTAACCTTTCGCAACAGTGACATCTGTCACCTCCTTAACCTTTTATCTTACCGCGATTCTCATCATAGTACACGTCACTGTTTACCTCTAGCTGATATGTTGGGATAGAATAGATCTCACTGTCCCACAGGACAAGCGATCTCGTAAGATTTGCAGGGTCGACCTCTAGATAGATTCCCGTACCGTTTTGATCAGGGAAGCTTATCAGAACTAGATCACCCTGTCTCATGCCGCCTCCACGATTCTGACATAGCAATCCTTCACCCAACTTGACACCTTTCCATCAACCCTATGATCACCGCACAACACAAGAATGTTTCTTGTTCCATGGATTCCCACATATCGCTCCTCAACGATCGCACCGAATATGCCAGTTGACTTCCCTAGCGGTGACAGGATCTCAACAAGATCTCCCACCTTCGCCCATGATCCGTGATTATTCCTGTTCATGTTATCATTATATACCGAGCGCGGCCAGATTACACGAAAGGATCAGGCAGACTTCCCTACCCTCTCTATCTCCCAGTATCCGCTGTCGACATCCTGGATCTCACCATCGATCAAGACCGTGTAGAACGGCCTGTTAGCGTACCTGATGTCACCATGCCCAATCATCAGCGCAACATACTCGTCTGACCCACTTCCAATGTCCGGGCTGGTTAGCCTAATGAGATCGCCCTCCATGGGTTCAGCTTTCATCATTGTGCAGTTTCATCGTATTTCTGTCAAGCCGACACCAACACTGTCTGTTAACGACCTCGCTGGCCAGCGGGATACAATTTTGATAACACTTCGCGCCTGGCTTGACATACGACTTAAGAAAAGCTGTGTATAGCACCAAGAAACCAAGGGTAAAAAATAAAACTAACGGTAGGTTATCAATCATCTTCTTAAACATTTTCTTCATCTACTCTTTCTCCTGCGTGAATTCGCATACATTTTTAACATACTTACGATCTTCCTCTAGACTGACTACTTGCGATTTCTTTTGCTCATCGCTGAGATAATCACTCTTTTCTATGTCGATCTTTCGTCTGTCATAGTTATCATCTAGTTCCGCCTCTGTATTGAACAGGTACTCATAGTAATCAGCTGAATCAATAATAGCCGATTCATACTGCGGCCAGAGCCTAGCAGCATTTCGATACACCCGGCGGTACCATCTAGCATCAGCTAGCGCGCAGCCCTGGGTGAACTCATCAATGCTTGGTGTGGATAGAGGGTATCTTCCTTCTTCCTCATACATTCTAACTATGTATTGTGCGGGATACCCGTCAGCATCGGGATCCTTTTTACCTTGCTTCCATGTAAAGTACAGCCTATTCTGCTTGGTGATGTTCATTAGCTCTAGCCTATATTTCTCCTGGACCTGCTCATAAGATGCTAGGTGACAGTAAGCTCGAACACCTCCGAACTTCTCCTTTGTCTGGGATACGTGGATCGTATTTGGTCTGTAGAGGTCAACACGACACCCGTGAGATCCTCCGATAAGTGCATAGCCGATCCACTCTGCGATTGTTCCGATGTCCCACCAGTAATTCTCATGCCCTGGTTCTAGATCATCACTCCAATCTCCATAGAAAACCTGTGGGACCTTATAGTTTTTCTTACTCATCTTCTTCTTCCTCACGCCCTTTATCGCTCACATCAACAACTAGACCGCCATGATGCTTACTCTGAAACCATGCAGAGAGATGATCCCAGAGAAGTTGTTGTAGGGCCTTGTGGATCCCAACTGTATCATCATATACCCAGGTATCAATGTACTCTGGGTCAACCTCGTTAGGTGTTAACACCTCCCAACCATTTCGAACGTGCCTGATCAACACATCACCTTCTCTTAGCTCTATCATCTTACTCATCGCTCTCTCCGTGCGCGTAGCAGTTTTTCGGTTCGTAATCCCAATCACCGGCTAAGCAGTGTGGACAGACGTTCCAGGTAAATGTACCGTTATCATAGAACCATGTACTGGTCCCGTCACGTTCAATATCGCTCTGGGCATTTTGAAGTTCCTCTAGCGTCTGAATCCTGGCCTTACAAAATGAAGTGTACTCGCCGTTGTCGCCAAGTGGGTACAGCTCAACAAGAAGATTGATCTGCTTCTCAAGCTCAGTTCCCTCATCCTCGACGCCGACCTTGATCAGCCCGTATTTCCATCCCATGCTCATTTTACATCCTCAGCCTTTCCTAACATGCTTGATAGGACAATCATCTCTCTTCCATCAATGAGCACATCATACATTGTCTCAGACTCCCATTTTTTCCAGTGAACCTTCCCCAATATCCTTCGCTTCTCATCTTCTGCATAGATACGCATAATGATACAAGGACAAAGCATATCCCTGTGAACACCATAAGCAAATCCGCGCCAATTGTACATCACAAGATCACCAACACTCATCGATCCCTCTCTTCTGAGACGACAACTCCTTTCATGAGATCCTCACGCCCATATCTTTGCTGACGAGAAAAGAATCGCCTTGCAATCGTCTCATCAGGGTTGCTGGGTCGAGATTCACCTGGGAGAAAGATCTCATTGTCACTTAGATTCCACACTGTGCCCTCGACAAGAACGATGAACTCAGACTCATCCAGACGTGTGGGACGATGAAGCGGACGGATGTCAATGATCACGCCTGTTTCTTCGCAATTGTCATCATTGTTCCACACACCGACCATGTCACCAATCTGATACATCACCTGACCACCTCGATAGCAACGGTGCTACGACTGCTATCGCAGATGATACATGTCAACGCAAGACGATGATCACAAATCACGTCAATCGATCCCTGGTCAAAAAACGGTGTGAGACCTGTTACCATACCAATGATATTTTTGTCCCACGTATATCGAACAAGATCTCCCACGTTGATGATATTGCCGTGAACGTCATAAAAAGATTTTGATTGCTTTGTCATACTTATATTATATCATATGGCCATCTTATTCCACACGCCGTTTTCATCAGTGTATCTTACACTTTTGATACCTGCGCTTCTGATGTGAAACATACAGTACTTACAAGGCTTAGCCATCGCGAACTCATTATTTGTTCTTTTGAATCTCATAACCTCGATTTCATCACCTTCTTTTGCAAATCTAATAACATTCATCTCAGCGTGCATGTGCGATCCAGTTGTCCCATCGGGATACGTTCTTTTAAACCTCGGGTGCGTTTTGCTGGAATTAACACCAACCTTAATTATACGACCTTTTCTTCGAAGAATTGCAGCTAAATGATAACACCTACCATTGTTCATTGCTAATTTACGAGCTCGATAGTACACTAGACACGATACATTCTCCTTAGCAGTATTATACTATTGTTATATAGCATTTTTTTAAAATGTTCAATTGAATTCAGAATTTCTCTAGAACGGGATATCAGGTGCGGTGTCAATGTACTGTATGTCACATAATCGAACAATTGATCCATCTTCAAATTTAAACAGCATGGGCTTTCCGGTTTTTGAATTTTGCTTTAAAGTGGCAAGAAGCTTGTGATATTCACTTTTTTTAATTTGTTTAGATATATTATCAGCCCTGCTATGAACATATATGTCTATTATCATTTTTTCTTTCTTGTCTTTTTATGTCGAGATTTAATAATTAGCTCATGCTCAATGTCCATTAGCGTCTGAAGATACTGTGATGCCCTCCACACCTCCTGGCTGTATCTTAAAATGTCTGAATTTGAACTATAAAAACCATTTAATCCATCTTGTTCAATTTTATCTGATAGTCTGTCAACGCCATCTCTAAGAGATGAGACCTTGTCTTTTAATTGCATCAGTTGCATACTTCTAATACTGTTTATTCTTTTTAGAATAATGTCTTCTTGTTTGCCCATTTCAATAATAGTCCATGTGACATAATAATATTATCACATAGTTTAATTTTTTATTATGAACCAGGAACTATAGAAATATTAGTCGTCTATCATTGCCATTGACTTTAACCAGTCATAAATCTGCTTATTTACTGGCTTGTTACTAGTATAGCTTTTACTAGGGCCTTCTGGCCAGCCGCCATGCTGTGTTGGTCTATCTAACATTAAATTTTTAGATGTTCCTACCTCATATGACTCCTCTGGATGATGACCGCTATGTTTTTTATTTCGATTCGATTCTTCAACGATTACCTTACATATCATGTTAATCAATTGATTTTTTGTAATTGTCATAATATGACATTCATCAATAGATGTTACGTTTGGATTATCTAGGCCGTACTGACTGGATAGCGCGTCAACTGTTCTCCAAATTTCATTATAATTAATATCATGATGTGATGCCAGCTTTGAAAAATCCATCTCATCATTCCATATTAACTGCGCAAGAGCTCTGTTGGCCTCCACATCATTGGTAAAATTATCAAGCGTATATTCGCTACGAGGAGGAAGACTATCGTTACCTCGTGTCTTTATTTCCTTATATAGTCTTGACATAACCACACCTAGCGCAGAATTCATTGTATCCTTTGCTGCACTATCAAGCATATTAAATTCATCAACTGTTGTCTTTGTCATCAGTGCAGCTGTTACTAAACCTAAACCACCCGATAGTACTCCGCCAGCTAAGCCTATTCCCGCTGTTGCTGAAACCCCTAGAGTCGTCAATCCTTTTAATATTAATATCCCTATGGGTATTGCAGCTAAGCATCCAAGAATCACACCAGTAAATGTAGCAGTTTTTGCCATAAGCTTTTGAAAAGGAGTAGCTATTTCTAGCTGCTCATCTGTTGCTGCATCATTTAGCCAGGCCCAATTATCAACACCTCTCTCTACAGCACCGCCGCCTATGTCACCGACGCCATCAGAAATTGCATTACCAATACCGTCTGTTATAAAGCCAAGATCGTCTGGTGAAAGCACCCTCTTTAATTTTTCAGCACCAAATGCAATTTTTATATAGTCATCAATTGCTGCTCCTGCAAGAATTAGAATAACATTATCTAAAAATCCAAAAACAAATTGATATGCGAAATCTTTTGCATATCGTATCATTAATTGCTTTAGTGTTGGTGGTATGGGCTTACCAATTAATCTTTCAACTCTTGACGTGTAATCAGATATTAGTTCAGTATTTGTATGTGCACCTTTATACTTTGAAAGAGCTCTTCTGGCCGCGGCTACCTTTATATCATTAACTCTTCTAGTAGATAAATCATCAAATCCTGAAATTCCTGGGTTTTCTACTATGAAGACTTTTAACTCCTCCTGAATTGCGGCAACGTATAAAGAAGAAAAATCATTGATTGCTCTTCTTCTCATCTCTATCCGTATTGACTCATCAGCATGATCACCTTTATCAATTGCACCGGAGATGCTGCTTAAAACACCGGATCCTTGCTGATCTATCGCAACAGCCTGACCGCTGTTGTCATCGCCAAAATATGGGCTATTAGCTGTCTGTGCTTCATTTATTAATTCATCTCTAATGATTCTTCTTAATTGCGTTTTTGTGATTTTCATTGTCTTAAAATTAATTTTCATTTAAAAAATATACTGTGACATTTCTATCTGAGCATATTGGCGATAACTTGGCATGCAGTTCAGGGCTTGCAAATGACGGAGAGATAAAAAATGAATATGTTGTCCACTCATGAGACACCCAGTCATCATTTGAATCAACCTTGCTAGAATCTATGCACCTTACCTTGAACGCACCGTGGCTTGGAGAGTATCCATAATATATTATGTTACATCCAGCCTTGTCCATATTCACAAGCAGAGCATCTACACACAAGCTTTGGCTTGGCTCAAACCCCTTTCCTGCGTAATGTAGCTTTCCCGAGCATCCTGTAAGAAAGATCAATGATACAATAAAAAACTTAAATACTACATCTTTCATGTGTGCGACCTCCCATAGCCACTATTCTCTTATTTTTTCACGATCGTATCTTAGCTGCCTTTCTTTTTCTTCCCACGCGCCCCCCAGATCTTTAATAAGAGCTCCAAGCTCTGTCCAGTCAACAGTTCCGTCGTCGTCGTCGTCATACACAGCACTAATATTTTCCATGCTAAGACGAGAAAGAGCAAGCTGCCATGCAACATCTGATGTCACCATAGGTGATGCTGTAGACACGTAGTGCGTTTTTGGATCTCCTTTTAGCTTAACAGAAAACTTAGATGAAGGCCTATATGGATCAAGCTGCTCTCTTATAATTTTTCTTAGATCACTGCGTGTTATTTTCATTGAAATCACCTTATATTATATCTATTTCTTAGACAGCTTAATGTTCTGTCTAAACATCTGATACACATTTCCTTTCACAAGTATTTCGTATACATCATATATCTTCCACTGTTCCGCAGAACTAAGTCTATCTGGCCTTCCAATATAGCTAATTACTGTTGCTATGTCTCCGCTTTTTACAGTGACAGAGCTTCCGAAAAAATCATTATGTGATGGATAATTTGATAGATCAATTCTTTTGTAGATTTTCAATCCTCCCTTTACATGCGGGCCAGTTGAAAATCCGTCTAGCGATCTATCTGTTTTGATAATAACAATATCTCCAGAGTTTATTTCTCTATTTCCCATATTGTTATTTTAAATCTTTGGAAGGTTTCTTACTATGTCGCCTTCACTGATTTCATTTATATCAAACCAGCCATCATTAACTTCAAGTGCATACATTGCACGACCTTTCGACCAAATCCTGTCACCATTTAGAGGGGTCATTTTTTCTATATTCAGTATTACACCGGATTCATCAAGATATGCAATTGATAAAGGTATGTGTGTATTTTTCATCCAGAAAGCTCTAACGTCAGAATCTGGAAACACAAAAAGCATGCCCGAGTCTCTTTGAAGGCTTCGTCTGTTCATCAAGCCTATGTCACGCAAACCGTCTGTATCAGCTACCTCTACATTAAGTGGAAGTGAATTGACTCGTACTTGTAGTTTTTTTTGTGCTGCACTCTTAATGGCATCTCTAATTTTATATCTTAAATTGCTTTCTGTTATTATCATTTCATTTAATAACTATTAAATTCGCTGAATAAGCTTTAAGTCTGGTTCAAATTCTTCAGACACGCCTTCTTTAGAATTCCATTTTTCATCTGACCATTTGACGATAACTGTCCTTATTATTGCTCGCATCTTTGGGCCTCCGCGCGTAACACTTTCTTTTACGCATATAACAAGGCCTACTGGGAATTCATCTCCAGGAATAACTCGATGCACTGTTGCGTGAGGATGAGAAGTGTACTGAACAAGATCGCCTTTTTTAATAATCATTCTATATTTCTACATATTTGAACTTTAGAACATAGAAACTCAGCATATGTATTAACAAATGATCAACATCTATAAATATATATTTCCAGCAACTATTGCAGTTTTATCTACCAGCTGTATTGATTATGAGCTTTTAGATAGTCCTGATAAAATACCTGACATCTTAGTTTCGCCACTTAGTATTGATTTTGGCCCTCTTCTATCTGGGAATGATGTGGGTACTCAAAAAGTAACAATTACAAATATTGGTGATGATGAACTTAGCATAGATAGCATTTATCTTGACTCAATGACGGGCGTTCACTCAATCACAACAATACATGAGAAAGATCTATCACCGGGATCTCATACAGAGTTCTTTGTCTATTATGAGCCAAATACATACTCAGCAGACACAAACACAATTTTAATACAGTCGAATGACCCAGAAGATCGCACGGTTAGAATTCCAGTCAACGGATCAGGAGATGCACCAGTAATAGATGTTGAACCATCATACTATGATTTTGGAAACATTAATGTTGGATGTGATGACACCCTTCCAGTAGTAATTTCAAATATTGGAAATGTTGATCTAGAAGTCAGCTCAATTAACTATTTTATATCACACCCAGTCAATCTGGACATTAATAAAAATGATCAAGAAAACGGAATGTTTCCGTGGATAATTTCTCCTGGGAGCTCTGTTGAAATATTTATAGACTATCTTCCTCTTGACAACATTCTAGATATTGGGTATCTTGAAATTTCATCAAACGATCCAGTCACACCTGTAGAAACAGTAGACCAAGAAGGACATGGTGATTATTTCGCATTTGCGCTAGATTCATTTGAGCAAAAAGAAGATGCTATGTCCGATATTCTATTTGTCATAGACAACTCTTGCTCAATGAGCAGCCACCAGACAAACCTTAAGAATAATTTTGACTCATTTATAAATGTGTTTTCAGCATCAGGAGCAGACTATCAAATCGCATTTATAACAACTGACAATGCTGAATTTGTTAACAATGAGATAATAACGCCCAATACAGTCGACCCGATATCTGCAGTAAATAACATTATTGATACAATTGGAATACATGGCAGCGGAATAGAAAAAGGATTGAAATACTCATACGACGCAACGATTTCAGGTGGTGATGCCGGTCCTGGCAGTACGTTCATTCGAAACGATGCCAGGCTTGTTATAATTTATGTATCTGATGAGCCTGACGCATCTAGCAACTACTCTCCAGGAATGACTCCGTCAGATTATTCATCTCATATTTTAGGACTTAAGCAGTCTAACAATCTTGTCATTGCACACGCCGTGGCAGGTGACTATCCTAGCGGATGCAACGGGAATGGCTGGGCTCAATTTGGTGACGGCTATTACGACGTTGTCAATGATCTCGGGGGGACATTTATATCAATATGTTCGACAGACTGGGGTGTGCAAATGGATACGCTTGCAAGAGATTCAATTTCAGCACTAAGCTTTTCATTAAGCAAAACACCAGTAGAAGACACAATAGAAGTATATGTCGACGGCATAGAATCATCAGAATGGTCATATGATCAGTCTATAAACTCTGTTACGTTTAGGGTAATTCCTCCAGCTGGCAGCAATATTGAAATAGCATACGCGATATACGGAGAGTGTCAATGAAACATATAAAAATAACTATAATTGGGTGTCTAGCTGCTCTATCAATTGCTTGCTCATCATGCGTGCCTGCTATTGCCACCTATGATGACACGTCTGATATGACATATCCATGGGACACATGCTCTCAGTCTATTGGTAATCATCCTTGTGACTTTACACTTCTCGATCAAGACGGAAAAGAAGTATCGCTTTATAGCTTCTACGGTCAGCCCATTGTTCTTGACCTTAGTGCTATGTGGTGTCCACCCTGTCAGGTAGCTGCAGCAGACGTGCAAGCGACTCATGATGAATATAGCACAAATAATCTGGCATATGTTACTGTTTTAATAGAGACAGCAGCTGGTGCAGAACCCAAACCAGAAGACTGCAAGTATTGGGCTGATTCTTACGGAATAGTCGACCCTAGGGTTCTTGCAGAAAGTAGAGATATGATTGACTATTCTTCAGTGAATGGATGGAATCTATCTAGCTGGCCCACATTCTATTTTATAAACAGTGAAATGAAACTAGTTGATGAAATGACAGGGTATAGTAAACCTCATCTGGATCAAAAAATTCAAGAATTAGTCAGCAACTAAGTCTTGACAAACTCTTGATGATGTCAATATACTTCTGCAAATCCCTCTAAGAATTTCATCTTCGTTTATGCTACTAGAGGGTGTAACCCAAATAATATCCTCAATTATGTGTGTTCCCTGCCTTCTTTGAACATCTATTCCCCAAAGAACACCAACAAAGTTTCCATTAGCATCATATACACCTGATCCTGAGCAGCCGAACCATCCGTATGAATGAAGAATTATTATCTCATTGCCTGATTTATCTTCCTCATACCCAGATATCATTCCTCTTATTGTTAAAAGACTATGAGATGATGGAAAGCCTGAGTATACTATTTGAGTTCCAATAGCTGCTGCATCTCTAGTCGGGCTATATTTCATCGACACTCTACTTTTCATGGAAGATATTAATAGAGCTGCGACGTCTATATCATCATCTTTGTATATAAGGTGCCCTATCACTCTTTCATTTTCACCTATTACAAGATACTGTCTCGCTCCATCGCTGACGACGTGTGCAGCTGTCATTATTACATGAAAGCCATGAATTGTTACATATGTTCCAGATCCATGCGCGCCTGACTGCATTTGAACCTTTACTGCTGCATTTCGAACTTTATTTTCAACTGCTGTTAAGCTTGATGTGCTTCCAGCATAATCAAGTAACAAAATAGATCTTAGATCATCACTTCCATAGCATACACCTTGTAGAGTAAAAAATATAAAAAGAAAAGAAATAGCTTTTTTTATCATACACATAATCCTTAAATCATAACTATTTAAAAATTCTGAATAAAGATTAAACCTTTTTCCATTTTGGCTTTTTAAACTCAGGCCTTAATATATTTTCTGATAATTCTACGGCAATCTTCATGTCTGTGTTGTGCTTTTTTAGATTCTCTATGCTTTCACTAATTGTTTTTTTCAGTTCAAAATTCTCAGCCTCTAGGTCCTCCAGCCTCCTTTCAAGCAAAATGACGCGATGCTTCCACCACATGATATCATTTTCATGCTTACCTTTCATCGTCATGATATAAAAAACATAGATAAAATTAATAGACAGTCTCTCATTATATTGTTCTTTTATTCGTGCTTATCTTCTATTATACTAATTAGTAAATTTATTCTGCCTGACTTACAAAGCTCTCTATGAACAGACACCACAGACGAAACGTTCCATTCACATGCCACTTTTGTCCATGCTATTTCTAAGTCATTATTAGAACAGTTTAGCATAAATGATACAGTGCTATCAATCTCATCTTGTTCCGGAAAATATTCACAGATTTCATTTTTTGTCATATTGCTTTCTCCTTAAACAGTATAACATGGTAAGCTTATTCTTTATATTTTGTTTTGTTGCTTGGGTGAATCTTATCTGGGTATAGACTTTTTACTTTTATTGCCTGATCAACTCTACGTACAAACTCATCAATATCTCTTTTTTCCTGACGAGGTATTACAACAAATAAATCAATTAAGAAAATTAGCACCACCACAGACGATATAGATAAAAACAATAGCACTATTTTTCTGTATCGTATTTTACCCAAGTGTATGGAATAAAGCTATTTTCAGCTGATTCAATTTCGTGTTTTTTTGATTTAAGGTCACTATCAACTGAAACAGCTATAATATTTTTAATCGTTAAGAACGTGCTATCATCTTTAGCACTTATGACGCTTGCCTCAAATGATAACGATGATTTTCCAATGCTTTTTGACGTTATTTTAACCTCAAGAATGTCATCCTTTTTTGCGGGATTAACAATGTCAACTTTTGAAATATACCTTATTAGACATTTTGATCCAGATATTGACTCTGCATGTTTGATAATTTCGTTATATACCCACATAAAAAAAATATTACTTTTAAGAATTCCGCCTTTATCGACGTCTTCATGTCTTACAAGTTTTTTTATATTGTACTTCACAATTCCTGTCTGCCAGCATTATTTTTTTAAGCTTTTGAGATCGACTTAGTTTTTTAAACTTACATTCTGCCCGCGCAGCAATGGATCGTGACTCAAATCTAGCCCATAAAACTAGCATAACAGGTCTTCTAGATCTCGTATACTTTGCCCCTCGCTTTGACCTATTGTGCTCTCTTATTCTTCGAGAGATATCTGTTGTAATTCCAGTGTATAATGTAGCATCAGAGCACTCCACGACATACATGAACCACTGCTTCATTGTATTTCAACAGATTTAAACCTTGTTGAAAGATCATTACCTTCATGATCCTGAATTATTATTTCATAGTCATAGTCATCACAGCTGACAAGTTTATAATACTCATCTGACTCTATCTCATCTTTCACAGTTCTTTTTCCTGTTCGTCTGTCTTTGACAATTATCTTTTCAATTTTTTTATATAGGCCGTTTTCACGTTTTTCAAAATGAAGAATATTCTCACTAATAAGATCTGGTACTAGTGAGTTTATCTGTTTTGTCCCCATCAATCAAGTCTCATGAGATCATCTGCTCTAAACTCAACCACTTCACCATTTTCATCAAGCTTAACACGAATTATAAATAGAGGCTCCATCGCACCGCCAATCATCCACTGTGAACTTTTTTGATGAAACATATCTGTCACAATACCTTTTTGTGTCATGTTATGAAACGGCGCGACTCTGTCTCCGACTTTTATCATCTGTTTGTAACTATATTGCTATCAACGATTTTGTATACCTGTTAGGCAAACTCAATGATGATAATTACAATTTCTGTGGTGCGCAGGCTGAACTAATACCCAGTGACCTCTAACAATTACGCCTCTAGACTTGTGCCTCGGGATCCATCTCCACGTATAAAAATTATTAACTTTATTATGTGAAGCATTATGTGATGCATGCTGTCTGTGATGATTTTCCGGTTGATGTGCATGAGCCAAGGCGCCCGTAAAAAATACTTGTAATAGTAAAAACTTAATCATATTCTATTCCTCATATTTATTATAAGCATAATGATAGCAATTCATTCAACAGATAATTGCATTATGTCTATTTCTTCCTCAAAAAAACTTTTAATATCACTGTTAACCATAACTGCATAGCTAAACGATGTTCTACTTCTTCCATTTGACATACAGTCATATACAGATATTTCATGTGAACCTACAATGATGCCTGTTTCTTTTTTGTCATACGTCATTGTATTTTTGTCAAATCTTTCGGGATTTATTAAAACTGATACAAGATCACCGTTTTTATATTTTCTATTCATTATCTGCCATGCTGTTTAAAATATGTTCATAAACAAGTGATCGACGTGCATTTTTTTGGTTTGGTGTCGGAGGGCAGCCTGGCTCACCAAATTGCCTGTGTAAGTAGAGAATCTCATCATTAACAATAGAGTCTCGCTGTTTTTTATTGGGAACTACTACACTTCTCTTATTGTTGTACCAGGACCGTGTACCTTTCTTTAAGGCTATTCTTTCTCGCTTTATTCTTGCTTTTTTATAAATCTTGCGAAATTTTCTACGAGCCTTTCGCTGATCAATAGCCGCTAATGATGACAATCCCTTGCTATAAGAATTACGATCTTCATGCGTCGATGGTGGTGGGACAATGCCCATATCAAGATATGTGATATCAATAAGAATCTTTTGGATCACTTCATCATCCTGAAAAAATTAATATGGTTACTAAGCTCGGGAGATGCCACCCGGCTGTTCACCTGATCTTATTTTAAAAAACATCTCCGCTGGACATCTAAGACGTTATATAAGGTGCTAATCTCTATCCGCTTACTATATCATCACTTATTTAGATTTACAACATCTCTTATCACAACAACCTGATATCCCTTGTATAGCAACGGAAGTGCACGTCTTGCATCCCTTGCGTCAGATGGATCTATGACAACCTCAAGTAACGCGCCAAATCCACTATGGCATATCCTTGCATCATACTCACACTCTAAAAGATCAACTATCTCTTTTTCAAAAGCCTTAAAAACTTTTGATATAGGCTCATTGTTCTTTCCCACTACTTAAAATCCAATCTGTTTAATTGATTCATACAATAGTATATTTGCAACCTGTGACGTGTTTAGGCAATACCCAACACCGGGCATTGGAATGTGAACTATATCACTATTTCTAAGTATCTCTGAAGGGACACCTATCTCTTCATGACCCACAACTAGACACACGCGCTCAGAACTATTGACAACATAAGAAGAAATGGGTTTTGAATCCTGACAAATTTCAGCAGATACAATTCTAATTTTTTCATCTTTTGCATAGTTAATAAACTCAATTGGTGAAGAATGTCTGATAATTTTAACGTAGTCATATAGACTTCCAGACAATGAATTGATGTCTCTTCTGTCGGGAACTGTACCTATCACATGCACACATTCTGCACCAAAGCATGCAGCTGCTCTAATTAAATACCCCAGGTTTCCATCATGCATGAAGTTAATGCAGCAAATACTAACAGGATATGTTTTTGCTGACATCTTCTTTTGATCATATCTTTCCCTTCTTGTACGGTCTCTGGTGCTCACTCACACTCTCCAGGATTAGCTTTTAACATTGTTTTGTCAGTAAGATCCGTAAGATAGTCAAATTGCAACTTTTGCAGGTTACATGTAAAAAACGGATCCTTCTCTTCAAACTCATTGAGATACTTTTCATCTATTATTGTTTGAAATGTTATAACTCCGCTATCTTTCATCTTTCTCACGTAGAACGGATTGTCATCATAATAAACAGATATATCATGTGAACGTATCTGTCCAAGCTTATGATCAGCCATTCTATTGAAATGGTCGAGAGTCATATCAGATTTTTCATATTCAAATCCGCACAAGATATCATCATACATCTCTGACGTTATTCCTAGTCTGTCTATGCTTTCAACTATCTCATTTTTTCTAGATGCAGGAGTTCCTGTAACTATATAAACTTTACCTTTCCACAGGCTTATTAGTTCAATAAAAAAATCAGGTGCATATGAAAGGGTATCGTGAAAATCAATTCCAATATTCATGGTGTGTCCTTGCAAAATAAATATGGCGGAAGGCGAGGGACTCGAACCCCCAAGAGAAATTTAAGCTCTCCACATGTTTTCAAGACATGCTCCTCATCCAGCCGGATGCCTTCCCTAGTGGGTGGGCACTCTCAGATTCGAACTGAGGACTGGCCGCGTATGAGACGGAGATTCTAACCACTGAATTAAGTGCCCTAAAGAAATGGAGCCTCCGGTCAGATTTAAACTGACGACATCCACTTTACAAGAGTGGCGCTCTGATCAACTGAGCTACGGAGGCAAAAAGTAAAAGAACGAAAAAAAGTAGGCACAGTAGGACTCGAACCTACATCCACCAATTACCCGAATTATACTGGACGGTATATAAGACCGCTGGGATATGTGCCCTCAAAGTTTTGTTATGTCATTATATCATTGGCTGCTATGATTTACACGAAAGAATGGCTGGGGCGGGAGGATTCGAACC
>CEPZ01009623.1_pt1 | contig 19068 bp, 24 predicted proteins | sample 530461 | NCBI WGS metagenome assembly CEPZ01 (sample SAMEA2620106, study PRJEB7988) | marine metagenome | isolation source: saline water (ENVO:00002010), including | reverse complement strand
GGAAGAAGAAACACAAACACAAGAAGAAACTACAGAAGAAGCAGCTCCAGCTGAAGAAACTGTAGAAGAATCTGCAGAAGAAACTCCGGCTGAAGAGGCTACAGAAGAAGCACCAGCTGAAGAATCAACTGAAGATTCAGAATAAACTTATTTTTTATTTTTTTTACCTTATTTTTTAAACCCGATAAGGGTTTCCTTTATTTTTTTATGTGATGTAAATTTATTTTTACCTCTTAACTAACTTATATTTCATAAATATTTCTCGCTTTGAAGATGACAAGCAAGCTACTCATCTATAGAACAGAAATAATCAAGAGATATTAAAGCTATTCAAAACTTATCTTCGCAATATTATTTTCTTCATCAATCTCTTTTATAAAATTATCAGAATCAATTACTAACTGAATCTCATCAGGACTTGAACTTTTTAATCTTAAATTTTCTATAGATATTTTAATCCCTGCCCCATACTTAATCTTACCTTCTTCATCCCCTAAATCAAAACTTTTAACTAATTCCCCATCATCAAAAACACTAAGTTTAACATTTTCTGCATCAATAGAACCAGAATTTTTAACAGTTAAATCAAAATCAATATACCTTCTTTTTTTAACAATCTCAACATCTTCAAGATATAAGTCTGCTAAATTTTCTTGAGAATATAATGTTTTTAATTCATTAATTATAGACTCATCTAATCTTTGGCTACAACTTTCTAAAAGAGAATACATTAAACTATCTGGATTTTCAGAATGATCAAATCCAAAAACATGGATTAATTCATGTAATTCAACATTTGCCCAACTACACTCAAGAAATCCGTGAGGATTTCCATGTAATAAAACCACGCCCTGATTAATAATATTATATCTTTCTGTTAAAATTATTTCCTTTGCACCACCTTCTCCAGCAATAAAATATTCTCCTTCTACAACCCCTTCTTGCCCAGAACAACTTATTTCTATATCTACCCCTTCTTTAAACTCAACCTCATAAAAACTTATTACTCCAACTAAACTAGAAAGTTCATCAAAAGCTTCAATCATCCTCTCTCTCTTATCTCCTTTACATTCTTCTTCAACCTTATAAGATATTTTATTATGATTAAATTTCATAGAAGGATAAAACTGCATAACTTCTTCATAAGTTTGATTTTGAGCAATAGGTGCTTCTACAACAACAGGCTCTAAGTTAACAGGCTTTCCAGGAATATTTTGATATATAAAATAAATAACCCCAAAACCACCAAACAATAAAACAAGAACTATCAATAAAGTCATTAAAATTTTATTCACCATTTTTACATATAAATAATCTAAATATATTATATAAATCTTGTTAAATCACTATGACAACCTTTAAAAATACAATTTAATTCACATAATCATGCCTCAATGGTCTAGTGGTTATGACACAACCCTGTCACGGTTGTAACCCGTGTTCGATTCACGGTTGGGGCGTAACCCCATTATGCGATTTTAAGTGATGTACTTTTACTTTTCTTAATTTTTATCGTCGGTAAAAATGTTTAATTCATTTTCTAAATTCCAAAATTTCCCTCAAAAATAGAGTTATTCTCTGCTAGGGCGTTGAACTAAGCCCTAAAACAATAAAGCTTATAAATCCTCAATTGCTAATATTATTAACATAATCCCAGGTGATCTTCGGGTTGCCTGATGTTTTTTTAATATGAAACAGACAATTCTTTTTATTGATGCTGGATATTTATCTTTTATTTCTAAATATTTTGGGAAAGGAAAGCCCTTGAAATACAAAATAGAAAATTTAGCAAAAAACCTTGCGAAGTCAAAAGGTTTTGAATGTAAGAAAATTTATTTTTATACTGCTCCGCCTTTTCAAAGTTCTAAACCTAAAGCTGAAGAAAATAAAAGGAAAGCAAATTATGATAAATTCATAAACAAAATAAGAAATACAAACCCTCCAAAATCTTTCCATATACTGATTCCTCAGAAGATTGATTAATAGTTGGACTAACAATAATATAAACAATTATCCCAATAACAATTACTATTACTACAACCAAAATAGTTGTTAATATACCTGAAACCCCTTTTTTATTCATAATATTCTTAAAAGGGTATTATATTTAAATCTTTCAATTAAAAACAAAACCCCACCCATCAATCCAATCTCGACAATACTTATAAATCAAAGTAGTCACCCACATTCAATAATAAACACTAATTAGCCCAAACAAAAACTACATCACTTAATTGTCGCACAATAGGGTCTTTTACGGTTGGGGCGTTCACCTTTTTATGGAAACTACCCAATACATTTAAATACCCAGATTTTTGTCTATTATTATATAAATAATAAGATACCTATAGATTATTAAATAGTCAGAGAAAAAGCAAGACTTTTTCTCATAAACTTTAAATTCTATTAAAGAATTTACGTGTAATTTAAGTATTTATTAGAGTGAAAACTCTAAAATAAAAAATAATATAAATAAAACCAAGGTAAAATGGAACAATTTATGAACATACTAGGAACAGACCACCCTATTTTAGTTTCAATAAAAGATAGAGGATTTACAGTTCCTTCAGAAATACAAGAAAAAACTATTCCTGAAATATTAAAAGGAAAAGACTTAATAGCAGGAGCTTCAACAGGCTCTGGAAAAACACTTGCATTTGCAGCAGGTTTAATAAAAAATGCAAAAAAAGATCATGGGGTTCAAGGATTAGTATTAACACCTACAAGAGAACTTGCAGAACAAATTTCAAATGAAATTTCATACTTTGCAAAAGATAAAGGTTTAGATGTTATTCCAGTTTATGGAGGAGTTTCAATGATTAATCAAATAAAAAGACTTGAATATGCAGATATTGTTATAGGAACACCAGGAAGAATCTTAGACCATATACAAAAAAACTCAATTAATTTTTCTCAAATTAATACCCTAGTTCTTGATGAAGCAGATAGGATGCTTGATATGGGATTTAGAGAAGATGTTGGTAAAATAATCTCAAGTTGTCCTAATGAAAGACAAACACTTCTTTTTTCAGCAACAATTTCTGCAGATATTGCAAAACTTGCTGAAAGATATTTAAAAAATCCAATAGAAATATCTGCAAAACCCCATGTAGACCCAACAAAGCTAGCACAAGTTTACTATGATGCAGATGACAGTATAAAATTTTCTTTACTAAAACACTTACTTGAAAATGAAAAATCAGAATTAGTACTTGTTTTTTGTAACACTAGAAAAAATGTAGATTTTGTTGCAAATAATTTAAGAGCTCTAAATATTGATGCACTTCCAATACATGGAGGATTTACACAAGATAAAAGAAATAAAATAATGAAAGAATTTCATTCAAGTAAAACACATGTTCTTGTAGCAACAGATGTTGCAGCAAGAGGGCTTGATATCAAAGGAATAAGTCATGTCTATAATTATGATATTCCTCCAAGTGTAGATGAATATACTCATAGAATTGGAAGAACAGCAAGAGCAGGAAAAGAAGGTAAAGTAATTAATGTCCTCTCTCAAAGAAGCTATGAAAACTTTCGTAATTTAACAAGCAGAGGAGATTTTGAAATAAAAAGATTAGAAACACCTTATGTTGAAAAAGTAAGAATAAAATGGATGCCAAGGCCAAGGTATAGATCAAACATTAGGCCAAGATATAGTGGAAATAATAGACAAAATTATAGTAGGAATAATACTAATAATAAATTAAACTATAGAAGAGATAGTAGACCTAATTATAAAAGTAGAGATAATAAGCCTAGTTACAGAAATGACAGAAGAGATAGTAAATCTAATTATAGAAATGACAGAAGAGATAATAGACCAAGATATAGTAGAGATAATAGAAGAAATAATAGAAGACCAAGTAATAACCAAAACAAAACTTATAGATCAAATAAAAGCTCTAATTATTCAAGAAGATAATTTACTTTTCAAACAAACCCTTAAAAAAATTCCCTATTTTCTTAAAAAATCCTACTTTTTCAGAAGGTAATTCTCCAACTTCAGATTCTTCAACAGCCTCAACCACCTCAGACTCTTCACAAGCTAATTTTTTTAAAACACAATCACCAGTACTTCTTCCTTCAACTAAACTATAAAGCTTACCAAATTCATCATTATCTAAAGAATTAATTATTCCATCTTGATTTAAATCAGCCCTACTACAAGATTCTTCAGAAGCAGCATCAGAAGCATAAGTTTCTCCAAAAGTTAATCTATCATTATAATCTATTTTTCCATCTGCATTAAAATCAGCAGCATTACATTCAGCCAAGCCCATAGTTTCATTAACAACATTTCCAGTAAGTCTCATAAAACCTATCGCAATAACTACAATTAAACCAACCCCTACTAAAGTCAAAATCTTTTTTGTTTCCATATTATATATAATTAGAGTGTATTAAATTTATAAATGTTTGTCAAAGCTAAATAATATAAAATCTAAAGATATTATTACCTCCCTTTATTATTAACTAATATCTCATAAATACTTCTCGCTTTTCAGATGAGTAGCTTAAAAAAATTACTAAATATAGAGAATGAATAATTAAACATTAAATCCAATAACCAAAAACCTTTAAATATTAAACTTTCCTTTAAAATTTAATAAAAGAGGCAGAATGGCAGAAACACTATCTTTACTTGAAACAATCTCTTATTTTTGGGATTTAACATTTACAACAGGAGTATTATGGATAATCATCCCCCTTGCCCTTGCAACAATAATAATCCTTATGTATTTTGAAAGATATGAAAAAGAAAAAGCAGGATGGAACACTTATTTATCTAACTCATTAGTATTATTATTTGTATCATTATTATTATTTAGATATATTTATTCAATTAATAATGCGGGTTTTTTTAATTTTGTAGAGCACCTTGATAAAACAATTGCATCAGCAGTTTTATTATTAATTGGGTTAATTTTACTTAAATTTAACTTTGAACATATTTTACCAGAAAGATTTGCAAAATATCTTAGTTCTGTTCTTACAATAAATATCCTAGCCTATGCCTTAGTTTTATTTGTTTATTCAAAATTCCCACCAACTTTAAATGAACTACTTGCTCTGTTAATTATGGTAATAGTTTTTTCAACTATCCTAAACCTAGCAAAACTTCCACTAAGTAAAATCTTTAAATATGTGCAAAAAGAAAAAAGAAAAGAACAGTTTAAAGATGTAAAAGAATCAAAATATCAAATAAAAGAATTAAAAGGAGATTTAAAATCCAGAGAAAAAGCACTTGAAAAAACAAAAGTAAAAGAATTAGATGAAAAGAAAGAAGATGCTATTAAGCTTAAAAAGATGATTAAGGAGAAATAAGCACTCACCTCTTCAACAACCCACCTTTATTCAAAACTTTTTTCTTAGTAATCTTAACCTTTTTAGATTTTTTTAACAACTCGTCATTCAATGCTTTCTTTTTCTTAACCTTTTTCTGTTTTTTAATTAAATCAGCATCTGCTAACTGGTCAGAAATATTACTTGATTCTTCTTGACTCATACTTATTTTTCTTTCTCTTGATTTTCTTAAAATATGTGCTATTTCTCCAATAAGAAATGCTCCAACAATATAAAACACCCATTTCTGCTTTCCAGTAGCATAAAGCCAGGCTAATAATCCTAAAATCCCTAAAATAATTATCCAAAAAAGTAATTTTGCAATAATTCTAATTGAAATTATATTTATGCTTTTAATATATTTGTATGTTTTTCCGAAAAATTCTTCATGTAAAAATTGCATCCTCAAACCTTCTTTTTTAACTCTTTAATAAGTTGTTTGTTGTTTTTAAATAAAATGGTTTTTATTCCAAATTTTTTAGCAGGTTTTAAATTCCAATCCCTATTATCAATAAACAAAATCTCAGAAGCCTTACACCTACATTTTTTAATTAAAAGCTTATACATCTTAGGATTTGGTTTTCTTAATCCAACTTCACAAGAAACAATAACAGGATTAAATCCTTTAACTTTTCTTTTACTCATTAAAGCATCTTGAGATAAATACCATTGATCAGATAAAATTCCTATTTTATATCCTTTTTTCTTTAATTTATATGCAAGACCATACAGTTTTTTATTTGTTTTAAAATTCTTTTTATATGCTTTGTGAAATAATTTAACAAATTTTTCCTTACTTATTCCAAGATTCTTAGAAATTATATTTAGACCCTTTTCTCTACTAATTTTTCCTTCAATTGAATCTGCATAAACTTTATCAATTGCATCAAACCAAGAATCTAATTCTATTCCTAGTTTTTTAGCCATATAACCATGAGTTCCTAAAATAAGGTGCCCCCTAGTTGGACTAGAAGCATAATTTGTCAAAGCCAAAACCCCTCCTACATCAAATACAATATATTTTACCTTTCTTTTTTTCATCCCCTCTTTTTTCTTTTTCATTATAACCTCAATCTACCTTGTTGCCAATCTCTAACAATCATCATAACAAGACGATTTTTATCAGCAACCCCTCCTTTTAATAAAAAACCTTTTTTCATAGCTAAATTCTCAACTATTTCATCTACATCTCTACTCTTTATCTTTGTTTTATAAAAGTCCTCAAATGCTTTTAAATTTTTCTTTATAAAAAGTTTAATAACTGCATAAGCAACTAACTCTGGATTTTTCAATGCTTCTGTATCTTTTGCTCCAATTAAACCAAATCTTATTTCATCCCTTTCATTTAAAGGAATAACCCCTGGAGAATCTAACATCTTAATATCTTTAGTAATATTAATCCAATGAACTCCGTGTGTTGTTCCTGACTTTTTACTTGTCTTAACTTTTTTCTTATGAGCTAATGCATTAATAATAGAAGATTTACCAACATTTGGATATCCTAAAATCCCAACAACAATCCCTGCTCTTGCTTCTCTAAATTTTGGCTTTTCTGCAAACTTATCAAAATCAGGCATTTCCCTTTTACCAAATTTTTTAAAAACTTTCTTAATATTATAAAGTAAAATCTTACTTCCTCCTTTTTTCTTAGTTGAAATAAAAACAACCTCTCCTTTTTTCCTAAGTTCTTTAATTTGTTTCTTAATCTTTGCTTTAGAAACTAAATCACTTTTATTTACAACAAAAATCATAGGTTTTTCAGCCTCCTCAATAAGCCTTTCAACTTCCTCATTTCTTGAAAGCTCAACTAATCTGGCATCTAATACTTCTAAAACTAAATCAGATTCATAAATTATTCTTTTAATAACATCCCAATAAGATGCGTGATTAGTACTTGTTTTCATGATAAAATAAAAAAACAATCATCATTAATAAAGGTAAGCTTTAAAACCCCTTAAAATGTCCAAATTCTATAATAAATATTAATATCTTATAAAAATCGTAAGGGGAAGTATCCCCTTAACAAGTCAACCCCTCTTTAAGATACTCATCTCCAAAGAGATTATTAGCAGAGAGATATAAAGAAATAATATAAAAATGAAAAATAAAATAGAATTACTTGCACCTGCAGGAGACTTTGAAGGCTTAGTAACAGCTATCACAGCTGGAGCAGATGCTGTTTATTTTGGTATACAAGAATTTAATATGAGAGCAAGAGCAAAAAACTTTAACTTATCAGATTTACCAAAAATAGCAAAACTTTGCACATGCAAAAACAAAATCATTAAAAGATATTTAACTTTAAACACAATAATCTATGATTCTGAGTTAAAAAAACTAGAAAAAATAATTAAAAAGGTAAAACCATATATTAATGCAATTATTTGTTCAGATTTATCTGTTATGATGTTATGCAGAAAATATAAAATTCCTTTCCACATATCAACACAAGCAAGTGTTTCAAATTCAAAAACAGCAGAATTTTATAAAAAATTAGGTGCAGAAAGAATAGTTTTAGCAAGAGAATTAAATATTAAACAAATTAAAAAAATATCTAAAATCATACAAACAGAGGTTTTTATTCATGGAGCAATGTGTGTTTCTGTTTCAGGAAGATGTTTTATGTCTCAATTTTTATTTAATCAATCTGCAAACAGAGGAAGATGTATCCAACCATGCAGAAGACCTTATACAATTAAAGATAATCAAGGAAAAGAATTAAGAGTTACAAACCATCATATTCTTTCAGCAAAAGATTTATGCACACTACCTTTTATTAATAAATTAAAAAAAGCAAACATAACAGCTTTTAAAATTGAGGGTAGAAACAGAGAACCAGAATATATTGATACAGTTGTAAGAGTTTACAAACATGCGTTAGCTAAAAGAACTAAGCTAACAAAACAAGAAATAAAACAAGGAATAAATGAATTAAGCAAAGTTTATACAAAAGGATTTTCATCAGGATTTATGTTAAAATCTCCTACATCAGATGATTTTTCAGATGCAGAACATAGTAAAGCCACACAAAAAAAACAATTTATAGGAAAAATAAATAAATATTATCCAAAATTAAAGGTAGGTTTAATCAAGTTAAATTCAGGAAAATTAAAGATAGATAACAATATTTTAATCATGGGAAAAACAACAGGATTAATTAGACATAAAATAACAAGCATGGAAATCAAGAATAAGCAAGTAAAACAAGTAAAAAAGGGGCAAGAAGTTGGAATCAAACTTCCTTTATGTAGAAAAGGAGATGAGTTGTATTTGATTATAAAGAAAAGAGGATAACAAATATCAATATCTTATAAAATATAAAGCTATAAAGAACAGCAGAATAGTTATTAAGTCATCTTCAAAGCGATTATTAGCAAGGAGATATAAATAAGAAAGTCAATCATACAAAAATAAGTATCTCACCTCACAAAATTTTTTAAACACATTTTTCTTCAATAATTCATGAATATTCGTAGAGTAAAGCAAGGTGCAAAACTTACATTATATAATGGGATTTTCATGATTTTATTTGGAATTTTTTATGCTGTTTTTGTTCAATTTAATATGAAGCAAAACTTTAATGCAATTAATGAACTTTGGGGATTTTTTGCAAAATTTAATCCAGAAATTACCCAGCTTTTTTTATTATTTAATATATTAATCGGACTTTTCCTAATCTCTACTGGAATAACAATAATACATCTTTCAGATTTTATTATTAAACGAAAAGATAAAATGACATGGGTAACTTTATTTATCTCAGGGATTATTGCATGGGGAGGACTTTTATTAATTTCAATCTTATTCAAAAATCAAATATTAATAATCTTAAGTCTTATTGGTTGGTTTAGTTTTGTTGTAGGTATGCTCTTACCAATTAATTATTATTTAGAAAAAAGTTATAGAGAGTATTAAATTATTTTTCTGATATTGAAACGATATTAGCTATTAATGACATAAATATCCCAAAAGCACTAATAGATAAACCTACAACATCCAAAACATTTAATTTTAACAAAACAACTGCAAAATAAATAAAAACAACTACATTAATTAAATGTGAGACTACTGATAATAAATCTCCTAACTTCATCTTAAGCTAATAATGCTCTGATTATCCCCCAGACCAATAAGCCAACTGCTACAAATCCTAAAATAAGAGTCCCAATTTGTATTTTCTTCAAAGTCTCTTTTTTCATATTTAAAAGAGGTTTTTTAGATTAATAAATCTTTTTAATCCAATAATTAATTAACATTCATCTTCCCAAATCAACAAACAATTTTCCCTAGCAAATTTCTCAGCGTCGAGAAATTTACTTTCATACTTTAAATCTTCATGATAATAAGCTTTTGCTAATCCTTGTTCAATAAGTTCAACATTAATTAACCTACCTTGATAAAAAATATACCTTAACTTTCTATAATACTTCCCTTCATCATCAAAATCACGCAAAACTAAAACCTCCTTGTTCTCAACCTCAGAAAGATAATCCTTTGCCTCTTGAAAATACTCTTCTCCTTTTTCAGGAGTATCAATCCCAAGCAATCTTATCGTTTCATTATCACAAACTAAAGTATCTCCATCAATTATTCTATTAACAAAACAACTCTCTTTTTCATATTCTTGCTTAACAATTTCCTTTTCACCTGTAAAATAAGGATAAAAAATGCTAAGTAAAACTAAAATAAGAATCACTCCAAAGAATATTAAAATTCTCTTTTCCATATCTATATAACAACCAATACCTTTTTAAACATAATTTTTTAATAAGCATTATGGCAAAAGTAAGAATTAAACTTAAGAGTATGAATATTGAGCAACTTAATAAAATTTGTTCAGAAATCAAAGAACTAGCCAATAAATCAGGCATTCAAGCTAGTGGGCCAATTCCTCTTCCAACTAAAAAAATGAAGATTACTACAAGAAAATCACCTTGTGGCGACGGAACAGCTACTTTTGATAACTTTGAAATGAGAATTCATTCAAGAGTTATTGACATTCCTGCAGATGATAGAGTTTTACATGCAGTAATGAGATTATATATTCCAAGAGATGTTACAATTAAGATTGAGATGAAAGAATAAAATATATCTTATTTCAATATCTTTCTTCTAATATCAATCTACACAGATGATTAGCTTTCTACTCATCTAAAAATCAGAAATAATCAAGAAATATAAGTTAAGATTCCTTCCTCTCTTTCTCACCATAAATATTACCTATTTTATCTAAATTATTAATCATCTTTTTATTTTCTGCGTTTCCTTTTTTCTTTCCAACCAAAACTTCCCGAGCTTTAATAAAAGCAGTAACTAATTTTAAATCAAGAGGACACTGCTTTTCACATGCTTTACACAAAGTACAATCATAAACAATCTTTTCAAAATAATCATTATCTAAAATAATTGCCATGCCTCTTGGAGAATACTGCTCCTCTCTCATAACTTTTAAAACAGGACAAAGATTTTTACACAACCCACATCTTATACACTTTTCAACAATTTCCTTTACTTCTTCTTTTGCATTATCTGTTTCTATTGTCATTTTATTGTTTTGTTTATTTAATTATTTATATCTCTTGATTTCTTTAAGCTCTGTTGTGGGTAGCTATCTTCTCATCTGAGTATCTTAATATTTTATAAGATATTGATATTTATAATATTTTCAACCCCCAAACATTATTCTATTTATTTCATCTTTATCTTCTTTTGATATTTTTCCTCTTTTTTCAATATTAGAATCATCTATTTTAAACTGTTTTTCCTCTGTTGGTTTTTCTTCTGGTTTTTTTTCCTCCTCAACCTTCTTCTCCTCAAAAGGCTTTCTTGGATGAAGAATATCATGAGCAACACTTTTAGCAAAATCTTCAACTTTTTTCTTTTTTTCTTCTTCTAACTCTGAATCAAAAGTTTGTTCATAATCCTTTAATCTATCTTTAATCTCTTTATTAATTTCTAATTCTGTTTCCTTTTCTTTAATAACTTCTAACTCTTTATCTTCTCCACTTAATTCTCTTTTTGGTTCTTCATTATCTGCAATTTTATCCATTAACTCAACTTTTTCAATAAACTCTTCCATTTTTTCACCAGGAGTTTTCAATTCTTCAAGAATTTCAGAAGCCCCTTTTTCTTCACCCATCAAAGGTTTAATTTCTTCAATTTCTTCTTTTTCAATAGGTTTTAAATGCTGAACATTTTTCTCAGAAAATCTTTTTTCAGAAAAATCAATATCAATAATTTTACCTGGATTTAATTTTCCAAAAGGATCATGCCTTAACTTAACTCTTTGTATTACTTTTTTCTCAAAACTATCTACTAAATACTTTCTATTTAAACCAATACCATACTTACTATGTTTAGCTCTAACTTTTTGAACAAAATCAACCACTTCCTTTCTCTTCCCCTTTTCATTATCTTTAAAAAAAGGATGAACAACTCCAATATCTAAATACCCAAAATAAGGAATCTGATTAGATTCTAAAAACAAAATAAACTCTTTTAATTTGTCAAAGAAAAATTTAGGGTCTTCACTATTATAATATCCTAAAGAATAAAACGCATCATAAATTTTATATTTAAATTTAGAAATTACCTTATATTCTTCTCCTTTAATTTTCCCCCTATTAGAATCAAATTCAATTATTAAATGATATCTTTCAGGAAGTCCAAGAAATTTAGAGGCTTGAGGTGGGAAAAACTCTAACATACAAACTTCTTTTTCTAATTTTAACCTTCTTGCAATAGAAAAAAGCTCATCTAATTCATCTGCTTGAAAAAGAGAAGCACTTCTTTGTTTTTTAGGAATAACTTTTAAAATAACAGAAGTAATAATTCCTGTAATCCCTTCCATCCCACAAACATCCATTAAATCACTTTTTCCAAGTTTCATTAATTCTCCTCTTCCATTAACAAACTCAATTGACTCAATCCAATCTCTTATCCTACCATATTTCATAGTCCTAAATCCTGGAATGTTTAAAGCAACAGCTCCTCCAACTGTAGAAATTCCTTTATTAAAACTTTCAATAGGAAATTCAAAACCAACCCTTGATAATTTTTCATTTAATTCTTTTAAAGTAACTCCTGCTTCAACATTAACTGTTTTTTTTGCAGAATTAAATTTAGAAACATTATCCATTTTACCCATATCAACAACAACAGAATTTTCTGGAATACATCCGCCAACTAAATTTGTTCCAGCTCCTCTTGGAACAATACCAACCTCTGTTCTTTGAATTATTTGTGAAACTTCTTCAACAGTTTTAGGAAAAACAACTTTTTCTGCTTTTCCAATTAATCTTGATGCATCTGTATTATAACAAACTTGTTCTTTTTTATTCATTTTATATTATTTCCCTTATTGCTTATTTTATTATTTATATCTTATGATTTTTTTTCTTTGTAGATAGGTAAATCCCAAGAGGGGTTGACTTGTTAAGGGGATACTTCCCCTTACGATTTTTATAAGTTATTAATATTATCATCATTATTTTTCCCAATCCCTCACATCCTCTTCATCTTCATCTTTTAATTCTTGTCCTATTCTTTCATTTGCCTTAACATCTAAAAGAATTTGTTCTTCACCAGAAATTTCTTCTTCAACTTCTTCAACAATTTCAGGCTCTTTCCTTTTTATTCCTAAAGCTATAGCTAAAACCTCTGATAACTCTAAAACTTCCATCCCACTATCTCCAATATTTTTCTTTAAAAGATTATAATTTTCAACAGAGGCAACAATTATTTTCTTAACTCCAACTCTTTTAGCTTGTAAAATTCTTTGTTTTGCAACTTTATCTGCTAATTCAGGGTTTGTTCTTGGTAATCCCCCACAACTCCCACAACAAATAGCTTCTGATTTTGAATCAGCCATTTCTTTAATTTCATATCCAATAGCTTCTAAAATTTTCCTAGGTTCATCATAAATTTCACAATATCTTCCTAAATAACAAGAATCATGATATGCAACAATTTCCAAAGCTTTATCTTTAATTAAACGAGATTTTGACTGTAATCTCTCTGAAATAATCTCCCAAAAATTTCTAACACCAATATCCCAATCAGGAAGCATCTCAGGATAATCTTCTAAAAACATTTTATATGCTTCAGGAGAAGTAGTAATAATACTCTTAATTCCTTGCTCTTTAAAAATCTCAAAGTTTCTTCTTGCTAATTTTCTTGCTATTTGCTCATAACCTGATTCTAAAGCAGGTAATCCACAACAAATCTGTTTATCAGAAATTCTAAACCCAATCCCTAATTTGGTTAAAATCTTCTTATATAACTCAAATATTTCAGGATACTTAAAATAAGTCATACATCCTGGAAAATACAAATTACTACTTTTCCCAAATATTGAAAATATGCCCATTTTAATTTTTTAAACTTACCTCTATAACTTGAAACAAGATTTACTTTTAAAGCATATATATAATTTGAAGTATATTTTTGCAGAACTAGTTTCAAACAAAGATTTAAAAATAAAATTACCCATACTAAATAAGAGTAAAATGAAAAAAGATACTAAGATATATTTAATTTTAGCAGGAATCATAATAATTGTAGTTCTTGGGGTTTATTTTCTTAAAACTTCAGACACTCCAGATATAAATGAGGAGTTAGTTAAGTGTATAGCAAGTAAATCTATTGTTTACTCTTCTGAAACTTGCTCAGCTTGTAAATATCAAAAAACCCTTTTTGGGAACTCTTATTCTCTAATAAATGAGGTTGATTGTCTTAATGAAGGACAAAAATGCCAAGAAGCAGGAATAAGGGCAACTCCAACATGGGTTATTAACAACCAACAACATTTAGGAGTTAAAACAATAGAAGAATTAAAAGAATTAACAGAATGTTAAAATGATGCCAACTCTCATCCCTACAATTAGTCTAGCTTTATTAGATTCTATCAATCCTTGTGCATTAGCCATCATGACAATGGTTCTTGTTTCTATCTTAACTGCAGATGAACAAAAAAAACATAGGGTGCTATTGGGAGGGTTAGCGTTTACCTCAGCAATATTTGTAGGATATTTTTTCTATGGGTTAATTATAATCCAATTATTCAAAAGTTTTGTTCAGTTTACATCAGTAATTTATCCTTATCTAATAAAAATTTTAGCAATTCTTGCAATCCTTCTTGGAATCTTTAATCTTAAAGACTTTATTAGGTATAAACCAGGTGGGTTTGCAACTGAAATGCCCTTAAGAATTAGGCCAAAGGTTAAACAAATAATTAAAAGAATAACATCACCAAAAGGGGCATTTTTCATTGGAATCTTTGTAACCTTATTTTTATTACCTTGTACTGCAGGACCTTTAGTAATTTTTTCTGGATTAATATCTCAAATCGGAATAGTAAAAACAATACCTTGGCTTATACTTTATAATCTAATTTTCATAATTCCTATGGTTATAATAACTTTTATTGTTTATGCAGGAGTATCAACAACAGAAAGAGTCTCTGCATGGAAAGAAAGAAATATTAAGTATTTACATCTAGCAACAGGATTAATATTAGTTATATTAGGAATTTTAATACTTACAGGGATTCTAAATAGGATATAAAATGACACTCTCAACACTAACTTGGATAATTTTAATGACCTTGGCAAATGGCGTGGCCTCCCTAGGAGGAGCATTTACACTATTTATGACTAAAAGAAGTACAGATAAAATAATACTTCTTCTTGTTTCATTCTCAATAGGTGCATTATTAGGTGGTGCACTCTTTCATTTAATCCCAGAAGCACTAGAATCTCTTTCGATATCTATGACATTTTTAATTGGATTTTTAGGAATATTAACATTCTATTTATTAGAAACATATTTACACTGGCAACACTGCCATAAAGGAGGAGAGTGTAAAGAACACCCATATACAAGATTAATATTATACGGAGACGGGTTACATAATTTTATTGATGGATTAATAATTGCAAGTGCATTTATAATTTCAATTCCATTTGGGGCCTTGACTTCTTTGCTAATAATTTTACATGAATTACCAGAAGAAATAGGACATTTTGGGATTTTAGTCCATGGAGGATTTTCAAAAAATAAAGCTCTTTTCTATAATTTCCTAGTACAACTTACAGCAGTAGTGGGCGGGATCTTAGGATATTTTTATCTTAATTTAACTCAATATGCTGCTTATTTATTACCTTTTGCAGCAGGAGGATTTCTCTATATTGCAATAGGAGATTTAATTCCAGAAGTTTTTAAAGAAAAGTCAATTAGAAAAATAACTCAAAACATAATTGCAATAATCTTAGGATTAATATTATTAATTAGTGCTAAGATTTTTATTGGTTAGGTCATATTTCCAAGCACTATGTCCAAACTGAACAACTAAATCAACACCTAACTTTTCTACTTCTAAAGGAACATCACAAGCACCAAAACAACTTCCTATCCATATAAAAACTTCACAGCCAGCTCTTTCCTCAACTTCATCAGCAATAGTTGTAGAATAAGGTTTCATTCCTTCTGGAAATTGCAATAAAACCTTTTTAGCTTTATTTTCCATTATATTCCCAACTATCTTATCAATCTCTATATCATACTTCTCACTTATTTCATTTATTGTTTTATTTTCCATAATATATAATTTTATAAACAAAAATAAGGATTATAAACCTTATGAATGAGAATAAGATAAAACAAATAATAACTTATTTATCAAAATTAGGACAGGTAAGATTTTATAATTTTGATTTTGATCTTGAACAAGGTCCTTTTTATGCTTCTATGGAATTTATAACTGATATTGAAATGGCTACTGGCTTAGAGAAAACGATAAATGAGACAGTAAGTAGCCTTGAAAACAACAACCCATCTGCTAAAATAAGATTTATAGGAATTTCAGAGCAACCTGGCAAAAAAATAAGATATGATGTAGAAATAGTCCCTAATTCAAAAAATGGAAAACCAATGACTAAAGAATATATGATAAAAGCAACAGAAAGATTTTTAACAGTTTTACCAAAAGCCTTTAAAAATATAAGACAAAAACAAATTGATTATAGAAAAGTTGGGGAAGAAGAGTTAGATTCTTAATAATTAACCAGTTATTCCAACAACTTTTCTTTCACCACATAATTTTACAAAAGCATCTCCTGTTGAAGAAATTGTCTTGCTAAGCTTTGTCCTTGCTCTTGATTTCATTCCAGGAATAACATATCTTAATAATCCATCAACTCCTTCTTGAGTATATGTTAATTTAGAATTTGTAAGGGATTGATTTACAGCTTCAATCAAAGGTTGTTCTAAAATATGATAAGATTTTTCATCTTCTCTATAAGTATAAGGTAAAGTCAATAAACTATCTTTATTATCTGCTGAAAGCACAATCCACAATTTCTTCTTACCAATTTGAGCTCCTAATTCTCTTCTAACATCACTTATTGCATCTTGCCTTTTTTCAATTTTAGCAGCTTTATTTAAAACTTGCTCTGCATAAGAATCCATTTTAAGAAGCGGGTTTCTCTCAGAAGCTACTTTCGCTTCTTTTGCATTTTCCAAATCTCTTGCTATGTCCATAAAATCTGTTCTTTCTTGTAAACTATCAAATGTCAAGACTTCTCTTTCTAAAACATCAATCGGAATCTCATATATTTTTGAAGCATGTTCTAAAGTATCTGTATAAAATTTAATAAAATTATTCCAAAGAGCATTTCCTCTTAACATATTTTGAGTAACAAAATCACTTGCATCAAATATTTCCTTATATTGAGCAATTGCATCATTTAAATCAGCTTGGATTGTTAATCTAGATTGTACTTCTTCATTAAGTTTATTTGTTAACTTACTTAATTCTAATTTTTGCGTCTTATTTTCAGAAGCTAATCTTTTTAAGTTCCCTTGTAATAAGCCATAATCACCAGGAATCTTACTTTTTGATACAATTACTCCATTATTTTCTTTAACATATTCAATAAAATAAGGAATTTTTACATGAGCTAATATACTTTCTAATTCTCTTTGAGGCAAACCAATAGGAACAGAAATAACAGAATTATCTAATAATTCTACTTTAATACTTAAATTCTTTTTTTTAATTGCAGATTTTATCTGAGATTGGAGTGTATGAATCCCGCCACGTTTATTTTTATTCTTTAAGGTGATTATTGCCTTTGTCATTAATTTTTATCAATATCAACCTTTATAAATAATATTATGGTGGAATAAATATGACAAATATACGTTCACCAATAGTTACAGTAGCAGGTCATGTAGACCATGGAAAGACAACAATATTGGATAATATACGAAAAACAGGGGTTCAAGAAACAGAAGCAGGAGGAATAACTCAAAAAATATCATTTACAAAAGTTCCTTTAGAAAATATTAAAAAAAGATGCCCTGCAATTACAAAACATAAACTTGAATTTCCAGGATTTTTATTTATTGACACCCCAGGACACGCGGCATTCTCTCATTTAAGAAAAAGAGGAGGCTCTCTTGCTGACTTAGCAATCTTAATTATTGATATAAATGAAGGAATAATGCCTCAAACAGCAGAAGTAATAAATATTCTTAAATTAAACAAAACCCCATTCATAATAGCCCTAAATAAAATAGACAATATAAGTGGCTGGAGAAAGCAAGATGAAGATTTAAAAAAAAGTATTGAAATGCAATCAACAAACACTTCTCAGCAATTTCAAGAAAAACTATTCACAATCATAGGTGCATTACATCATCATGGATTTGATGCAAAACCTTATTATGAAATTGAGGATTTTGCAAAACAACTTGCTTTAGTTCCTTGTTCAGGAAAAACAGGAGAAGGAATAAATGAATTAATAGTAATGTTATGTGGTTTAAGTCAAAAGTTTTTAAAGGAAAAATTAAAATTAGGCAAAAAAACAAGGGGGGTTATTTTAGAAGTTAAAAAAGAAAAAACAATGCAATATGCAGAAGCAATTTTATATGATGGAACCTTATCTGCAACAGATGAGATTGCAATTGCAAGTTTTGACCAACCAATTATCACAAAAATAAGAGTTTTAGAAGAAATCAAACCAGTTTCAAGTAAGTTTCAACCAATTAAACAGGCTATTGCAGCAAACGGAATAAGAATGCAATTAATAAACAGCGACGGTATTTTGCCAGGAATGCCCTTTACTATTTTTGAAAATAATTTAGAGAAATTAAAAAAAGAATTTACAAAAGAAGTTGGAGAAAAAATAAAAACAAATGATAAAGGAATAATCATTAAAGCAGATTCTTTAGGAAGTTTAGAAGCTCTAATAACTATGTTAAAACAAGAAAAAATCCCAATAATTAAAGCAGGTATTGGAAAAATTACAAAAAAAGATATTATTTCTGCTCAAACAAATGCAAAAACAGATCCTGAAAATGCAATTGTTATTGGTTTTTCAACAGATGAAGATGAAGAAGTAAAAGAAACAGACAAATCTAAAATAAAAATTATAAAAAATGATATTATTTACAAGTTAATTGAAGACCTTGTTAAATTTCAAGAAGAAAAAAGAAATGAAATAAAAAGACAAAGAATTTTAGGATTAGCAACAATATGTAAATTAAAAATCCTTCCACAATACCTTTTCCATAATTCAAATCCTGCTGTTTTTGGAGTTAAAGTAGAAGCAGGAAAATTAAAACATAACATACATCTAATTAATGAAGATAATCAACCAATTGCAAAAGTTAGAGATATTCAAGAAAATCAAAAAAAGATTGAAGAAGCCACCCAAGATA
>CEPZ01088377.1_pt1 | contig 19159 bp, 26 predicted proteins | sample 530461 | NCBI WGS metagenome assembly CEPZ01 (sample SAMEA2620106, study PRJEB7988) | marine metagenome | isolation source: saline water (ENVO:00002010), including | reverse complement strand
AATACAGTAGGTATTGTAACTCTTGAAGATGTTATCGAAGAAATCTTTGGTGAGATCATAGATGAAACTGACAGTTAATTTTAAAAGGTGATATTATGAGACTTATTATCGGTAGTTGTTTATTATTTTTAGCAGTTTTAGCAGGTTTTATTGCTTATCAAGAAAGCAATTATGAAACAGTTTGTAATGATTTTGAAATTATTGAAATTGTATCTGCTAAACATAGAAATGTTCAAATTAAATTAAGTAATGATGAAATTGTTGATATTTATCAACCTACCGATGTTCTTATTAAAGGTGATACTTATCAACATTGCTTAAAGGTTAAAATTTAATGTCGATATCTAATAGTATAATTGTTAAAAAGCTATTTGAACTTAACAATTTTGATGAAATAATTGAAAATGAAATAAAATTCTTTTTCTTTATTCAACAAACATTTTTAATTTTATTCATTTATTTAACAACTATATCATTAAATCTATTTTTTGGTGATTCTTCAATTATTAGATCTGCTTTAATATTAATTGCTGGATTTATTTTCTTTTTATATTTTAATAGGAATAAAATAATTGATAGATATAAAAATAGAAAAAATTTAAGGTATAAATATACTTCTAATTTTATTTTTAATGTAATAAAAAAACATTATAAATTTAAAATAATGAGTTATTTAACTGGAAAATTTGATATCTATAAATTTATTTTTTTACAAATGAATTATAAAGATATTTGTGAACTTTTATTAAAAAATAATAAAATCAATGATGATAGAACACAACTTATTGAAGCATATTTAAGTACTAATATGAAAAACATGACTTCATCTGATGTGTTTTTTATGGCGCAGTTGGATATGAATGAACATTATGCTTTTAAAAACCTTAGACATGTTATTTCTTATGCTAAAAAAATAAAACTTCAAAAAATACAAGAAAATATTAAAAATTATTGATTGTTTCATTATATTATTATATAATTTATATCTCTTAAAAAAAAGGTACTTCTTATGTTTAAATTTTTATTAAAAAGACGATATGGTTTAAGTGATAGTAGAGAATTTATTTCTTTTTTATTTTTTGTACCTTTTTTGATTTTAGTTAGTATTTTACTTTTCTTTAATAATTTTTTTGTTGAAAATAAATCTATAGTATTAATTGGTTGTTTGACCATATATTATATTTTTTATTCTTCAAAAAAGTGGATTGAAAATTATCGAAAAAATACGCCTTATAAAATAAAAAGCATTAATGAAAACAAAAAAGAACTACAAATGTTTATTTATCCTACATTAGATAAAATTGAATTTTATTATAAAGGTAAACTTCATAGAGAAGATAAACCTGCGGTTGTTCGGAATTATACTTCAAAAAATAATAAGGAGTATGACTTCTTTCTTTTTGGAAAAAAGTATAAAAATAAAGAAAAATTTGATAAAGCAAAAAATATTGTTCTTTTACAAAATCAAATTAACACTTTTTAATTGATTTTTTAATATAAATTGATATAATTATATATTATTTTTAATTGGAGATTTGCTATGAAAATGGTTATTGATCAAGTTGAAATTACATATCACTTTATCTCTGATGAAGTTGTTTTTATTGATTTGTTTTTTGTTCCTACTCACTTACAGGGAAAAGGTCTTGGTTCTTCTGTTTTAAATAAGTTTATTAAAATATTACCATTAGAGGTGATTGAGTTAAGAGGGGTAGCAGCAACTAATCTAACTGGTCGAGTTGTTGAATTTTGGCTTAAACAAGGATTTGATTATCTTTATGATATTAAAGATGAATGCTTTGATAAAGAAATTCTTTATGCTCTTACAAAACCTATTAATGGTGGAAATCTAAGACAATTTATTTATCGAGATTCATTTGAAGATGAAACTGATTGTTTTTAATTAAAAGCCGTTTCTACGGCTTTTTTTTGTTTTTGGCTTTTCTTCTATATTTTTAACTTTTTCTTTTAACAATAAACTCAAATCATAATCTCTTACTATACCCTTAACAATTTCATAATTTAAAACAGCATCATTTCCTGCATTATGCAAATTGTCACCTGATATATTTAAATGTTTTAATGTATTTTTTATACTAAGCTCTCCTTTACTAATAAAATGTGTCATTTTTAAAGTATTAATAATAGGTTTAGAATAATTAACAGTTAAACCACCTTTATTTAAAAAATTAATATCATTAGATATACCGTGACCGATAATAAAATCTGATTCTTTAAGTTCTTTTTCTATAGTCTTCAATACCTCTTTTAATGAAAGCTGTTCTGATTCTCCATAATTGTAATTATCTTTATTATCTTCTACATATCTACCATTTCTTATATTATAATTTTCTTTAACAATTAAATGTCTTTTTTCTATTTCACCTTGTTTATTGAATTTTACAAAACCTATTTCAAGAATTTGTTTTTGATTTCTTTCATTACATTCTATATCGAAAAGAAGACCTTTTTTTCCTTCTTCTAATAATGACTTATACTTTTCAATTACTTTTATTGATTGTTGTTTTTTTGTTTGTTTTTTTATCTTTTGTTTCTCTGCTTTTAATTTTTTTCTTTCTTCTTTATTTTTTGCCATTAATTCTGGATTTTTTCCCGTTTTTGACATATTCAAAGCAGCAAAAAATTCAGGCTTTGTTTTAAAACTTTTTATTTCACTTATATACTCTTTTTTAGTTACAAAATCTTTTGGCAAGTCTAAATCAACACCTTCTTCTTTTAATGATCTTAATAATAATTCTTCATTAAAAGCAAAAACATGATGACCTACTGCTATTGGTGTTTTTTCTTCAATTGCTATATCTATTAGTTTTGTCATAAATAAAGCTTTTTTTACATTTTCTCTATTCTGATCTTTTAAACTAAATTGTTTTAATAAATGATTTTTTAATTTTGGAATTTGATAATAATTCATACTTACTCTTTAATCTTCTTTTTATCATTGTAGCATATTTTTCTTTTTATGATAAAATTTTTATAAATTGCAAAGGATGTTTTATGAAAATTATTGAAGAATTTATTAAAGGTAAAAACAAAGATCAATCTAAATGTGAAGATATTATTTTTAAAGGCAAAAGATTTATATCTGTTATCGATGGCGCTACTTCGAAATGTGGGCGTTCTTTTAATGGTAAAACAGGTGGAAGAATGGCAGCGGAAATTGTTTATAATGCTTTGAGTCATATTGAAAAAAATAATTTAAATATAGTAAATCCTTATGATATTTGTCAATTTATTGCTTCACAATTTATTCCATTTTATAAAGATAATAATATTGATTATATTAATGATCCTACAAAAAGAATTGTTGCCAGTGTAGTTATATATGATAATTTAAACAAAAATATTATACAAGTAGGTGATTGTTTAGCTATTTATAAAAATAATTCTGAATATAAATATTTAGAAAAAAATAAATTTATGGATGAAGTCACATCTAATACCAGAGCACTTTACTTAGCAAGCTTAATAGAGACAAAACAACGTACAATAGAAGAACTTCTTGAAAATGATGAAGGAAGAGACTATATATTACCTTTGTTAAGAGATCAGTTAGCTTTTCAAAATAAAAAAATTGAGTTTGGTTATGAATGTTTTGATGGAACAGAAATACCTGAAGAAATGATTTCATTTTATCAAGTAAAAAATAATTCTCAAATTATTCTATCCTCTGATGGTTATCCGCAATTATTCGAAACTCTAAAAGAATCAGAAGAATATTTATTTACTGTTTTAAAAGAAGATCCATTACTTTATAAAAAATATAAAAGTACAAAAGGTTTTATGAAAGGACAAAACTCTTTTGATGATCGAGCTTTTATTTCTTTTTTTAATTAATATTGATTTTTAATTTTAATACCCTAAAATAGTTTCAGAGGTTTTATTATGAAAAAAATATTATTAATTAGTTGCTTATTATCTTCCTTTAATACTTTTGCTTGTCCTGATATAGAAGGTACTTATAAGTGTGTTGACCCTAATGGTAAACTTTACGAAAAAGAAATAAAAGTTAGTGACAGTAAACCTATTAAAATAACTCTTATCTCTAATGGAAAAAAACAAGAAATAAGTACTGATTATATAGAAAGAAGAGAACAAGTGGTATTTGATAATAGAGAGCTAACAAAAGTACATAGAGCTACTTGTACAAGTAAAACATTTATTTATGAATATCTAATAACTGATGGTTTAGAAATATCCATTCGAGGTTCTTCTATAATAGAAAAGAACAACATTGGTTATTCACAGAAAAATAAAACCTTTTTGCCCTTTGATAAAATAGAAGAAAATAGAGAAGATTGTAAAAAAATTAATTAAATTTTACCAACTGCATATGTTTTTAAAAACTTTTTTTCTAATTCTTTTATTTCTATAAATTCAACACCCAATCTTTTACCAGAAGTTGCCCAAGAACTATGCCTTATTACTGCAATTCCTTCTATTTTTCTAATAATACTTTTATAAACGACTTCAATTTCCACATAAATTTTATCTTTATTATTTAATAAAAGCTTACCTTCTTCTTCAAGAACATTAATAAGAACACCTGACTGTGAAACATTCTCTGTTTTACCTATAAACCTTTTGCCTGTTTTATCTTTACCTTTTACATGCCATTTTGCTATTCTTCTTTCATGTTTTCTTTTATCTATTTCAGCATTGTTTGTCAAAAAACCTTCTGTAGAACCATATATAACTGTTTGAGTTGTTTGTGACATGTTTATCTATCCTATTGTTTATTATGAAACTTTATAATACTTTTGTATAAAATGCAAGACTTTTTTTGCTCTTGTTTTTAAATTTATATTATTGTATAATCTAAATAACAAACAACTTCAACAAGGATAAGACTTGACAGGCAAAGGACATTTTTTAACTGGTTTGACCTTTTCTTCTTCTGCATTTTTGTTTTCAAAAGATGTAGGCGCTATTTCATGGTTATCTGCAGTTTTTTGTATTATTGGCGTAAATGCACCTGACTATTTAGAAATTCGAATTAAAGGAAAAACGTTAATCCCTCATAGAACCATAACACACTGGATACCTATTTGGGTTGTATTATTTTTTTATTCTATTTTTTCTATTAATTCCAATTACTTTAATTTTTTAGTTGATTTTAATTTATATAAACTTGGCATTGTAGAAGCAAGTGCATTATTAGGATTCTCTATTGGAGGTTTACTTCATTTGCTTTTTGATCTTCCTAATCCTATGGGTATTCCATTTTTAACACCTTGGAATAGAGTGTCATTAAATCTTTGGAATAGCGGAAAAAGAGAAAATTTAATTGTTACTTTTGTTATTCTTTTTAGTTTGTTTTATTTAGTTTTTTATTATAATTTAGAACAATATTTTATTCGATTTTGGCAATATTTTAATTGATTTTTCTGTCCTTTTTGGTATAATATACAAACTATCAAAAGGGGATTTTCATGGCGCAAAATTTAAAAAAAATATCAAAAATTATTTTTATTATTTCGATTTTTGTCTATGTACTTTCGCCTGATGATTTTGATTCTAATACTCCCGACTTAACCACTTCTATTGTAAAACTTTAAAAAACTTTACATTATATTGACAGAAAAAATAATTATTTATGCTATTGTTTAATTAACCAACAAAAAAAAGGTATAAATATGAAAAAAATATTATTAACGGCTGTCTTACTTTCTTTAGGTTCTTTTAATCTTCAAGCAGATGAAAATCATTATAAAGATGATAAGCACATGGAGCACTCTCACCAACATAAAGATAAAGATAAAGGCAAAAAAAGATTTGATAGATCTTTTCTTGAATGCTTAGGAAAAAAAGAAGGTGAAATTATAAAAACTGAATCACATCGTGGTGATAAAATTGAAAAGAAATGTGTTTTAGTTGCTATTCCTATTAAAAAATAACTTTTAATTATTATTTTTTCAAACTCGTTATTCAACGAGTTTTTTATTATATTATATTGTATTATTATCATTTTTATGTTACAATTGTATGACAATATAAAATAAACCTTTTATTTCATATTGTTATTAATATTAATTTATATTAAATTTACATAAAAAAAGGAGAAAGCCATGAAAAAAGCAATTACAATGTTAGCTATTCTCATGTCCTTTTCTAGTTTTGCAAATATTAATACTGTAAAAGAAGATATTCCTGAAATGGTTGTTTATGGTGTTGATTTACAATCTAATATTTTAGAAAGTAAAGAAAAACTAAAAAATGATATGGTATTATCACAAGACGAAATGAAAGAAATTTTTTCAAGCTCTTATGAAATACAAGCAAAAAGACTTGAAGATTATAACTTTCAAGTAATTCAAGAAAAAGATTAATTTTTTTTTAAATATAGTTGATATAAGCCTTTAGTTTAGATATAATAATATCACTTTAAAGGCTTTTATTTTATTTACTTGGAGAACTATATATGAAAAAAACACTTGCCCTCACCCTTCTTTTAGCCTCTACTTCCGCGCTGGCTTCTGTTGATAGGGAAGAACCGAAATATCTTCCAGAACTTGTTGTTTATGGGGCAGATTTAAACACTAACTTTGAGGAACAAAAACAATACTTACGTGAAAGTATTCGAATTTCGCATGACGAAATGATTGAAACAATGAAAGAGACAATTGAAATTGAAAAGTCAAATTTCAAACTTCCAGAATTTAATAAAAAAATCTAATTAAAAAAACTTATTTTATATTTGCTTTTTACTTCCTTTTTTTATATAATAATATCATTGTTTTAGATTAAGGAAGTAAAATGTTTAATATCATTACACACCACAGATTTTTCCATACAGATGAAGTGATGGCTGTTGCCTTGCTTGATCTTTTTATGCTTAATGGAAAATACAACTTAATCAGAACCAGAGATAATAAAATCATCAAAAAACATCAGAATGATTTAAATTCTTTTGTTATTGATGTTGGTCTTCAATATAATGAAAATAAATTAAATTTTGATCACCATCAAAATGATAAAAACCTTTGTTGGAATGACAAAACTCCTTATTCTTCTTGTGGATTAATTTGGCAATATTTAAAAAACAATAATATTCTTGAAATTGAGAAGAATAAGATTCTTTTTATTGAAGAAACTGTTATTAAAAATGTTGATAAACAAGATAATGGTGTTGGTAAATGGTTAGATGGCTTTATTATTACTATGTATAATAGAAATCACCATGATGATAAAATCCTAGATAAGCAATTTTTAAAAGCAGTTAATGCTTGTAAAGATTATATTACTAATATTATTAATTATGATCAAAAGAATATTAAGCAACCGTTCACTATCTCTAATGGTATCTTTATTGCTCTTTTGAATACTTATTTAAAAGAAGTTAATTATGATATTGTTGATAATAATGGACAGCTTAATATTATTGTTTCTGATTATGGTAATATTAAACAACAGGAACTATTTGAAAAAGCTATTGATACTTTTGATTGTGTTGATTTATTTAATTATTTAGATAAATCAAATGTATACACTCAATACATGAATAAAACTGTTTTTTCTGAATTTAAGAATGGTTGTTTAGAAGTTGTTAATAATGAAGATAAAGCTATGTTTATTAAACTTTATCAATTTAATAAAAACAATGACCTATTAACTCAGTTTAAAAAGTCTTTAAAAGTTACACAAGATTTTGTCTTTAATGTATTTACTAAAATTAAAAATGAAATTAAAGCTAATAAAGATATTCAAAAATGTGTTGATAAAAGCAAACATTTAAAAGATATTGTTGTTCTTGATTCTAATATTAAGGAAGCTCCTACATATGTTGCAAAACATACTGATAAGAAAGTACTTATTATTCCAAGAACTAAAAATAGCTGGAAAATTCAAGCTGTACCTTTGTCATATGATAAACCTTTTTCTAAGAGAGTTCATATGCCTAAAAAATGGTGTGGATTAGGGGAACATAAAATCAAACAAGTTTCTGGTATTAATGGACTTATTTTTTGCCATAAAGAAGGTTTTATGTGTATGTTTGAAGGAAGCATCGAAGAAACAATTAAGTTGGTTGAGAAATATATTATTTAAAATATTTTTTTTCTTGACATATTGATTTGACTTTGCTATTATAACGGTTGACGAATTCTTTTCTTTTGAAAGGGGTTAGTCAGAGAGTTAGTCCTTACCCTTAAAGCGAAAATAATAGAACACGGAAGTTCTTATTAATTGCATTTCTTTTCTCAATATAGTATAATTACTTATCTTTTATGAAACATTATGGAAAAGCTATGTATCAATTATTTAATGTATATCTTCAAAATACAATTGTTTATAATCTTGTATTTAAAGTTTTGAACTATAATTTTAATAATGAAGATAAAACTAAACAATTTTTAAGTATTCTTACTGAATGTTTATCTAAAAATACTTCTTTTGATATTTTAAGAGAGTTTCTTAAATACAACAACCTTACATTTACTTCTGAAAAAGAAAGAGTTGACTCAAAAGTTGAAGACTTAATTTCTTTTTTTAATTTTAATAATACAAATAGCGTCCTTGATCTTGGTTGTGGAAATGGAAACGTACTTACTTCATTATCTAAAAAATTAAATATTAATGATTGTTATGGTATTGATACCGTTAATTATATTGAAGATATTAATTTCAACTATTTGCAGTATAACAACAATAATCAAATTCCATTAAATAATGAAAGCATTGATGTTGCTACTTCATTAATGGTTCTGCATCATACAGAAAATCCTACTCATTACATTCAAGAACTACATAGAGTTCTTAAAAAAGGTGGTAAACTTATTATTAGAGAAACAGATGCTTATAATCTTGATTTATTACATTTTAATCTTGTAATGGAATTTATTTTTTATGAAATTCTTTTTAATATTCCTGTTCAGATTACAAGAAACTACTTTTCTCGAAATGAATGGAAATCTTTATTTTTAAATAATGGTTTTAAATTGATTAAAGAAAAATCTCAAAATATTAAAGAAAACCCTTTTACGCCTTTTTATTTTTTAATGGAGAAAGTTTAATTATGGAACTTAAATTAACAAGACATGCTAATATTCGTATTAGACAAAGAGTAAAGACAAAACAATCTATTAATTTAATAAAAAAAATATTTAAAAGGGAACTTTTTATTCCTATTGGTTATGATTTAAACAAAAAACATGTAAAACATTGTCTTTTCTATATCTATAATATTAACGATTTCTTTATTGCTTGTATTGATGAAAATACAAATGAAATGTTAACTATTCTTTTTGGTTATGAATTTAAAAATTGGAATATATCTTCTGAAACTTTTGATTATGCAAAATTAAAACAGATTGATGGCTTATTACAATCTAATATTAATCTTTCTTTTTCTTATATTGAATTAAGTTTAATGAAAAAAAATCCTGAAAAATTTTATTTTATTAATAAATATTTTCAAAAACATGGTTTTGGTAATGAAAAAGTTCAAAAAAACAAAATAAAAAAACAAACGATAAATAATGAAGTTAACTTGGAAATTATTCGAGAAAAACAAAAACAGTTAAGAGAACAAAATATTAATTCTTCTAAAAACTATAAAATCACTAAAGAAGATGAAAAATTGTTAGAAATTCATCGAAGAAAAATGTTTGAATATGAAGAAGGAGATAGAATTAAATTAGAAAAACAAAATAAAAAGTATTTAGAGCAATTTAAAGATATTAATATTAAACTTCTTGAAGTTAAACCCACTCATTTTTTATGTAAAGTTGATTTTGATATTTTAGAAAAAGATAACAATATTGTTAATTTATTTACTTTATTTAATCCTGATTTAATTTTTAAAGCACATCGAGTTAAAACTTTAAATAATAATCTTCAATATATTTTTAATAAAGAAGAAACAACTATAATTGCTAAACAATATATTCTTTTAAAACATAAAAAAGGTTATAATAAAACAACAAAAGAATATCTTAATGATTGTGGATTTGGCTTTTTTAATAATAATATTTATTTAAATTCTTTAAATTCAAGAATTAGTAAAATATATAGAGAAATTAATGGTCAAAATTTTGATAAAAATTTAAAACTACTTAATGAAAAATTTTTAAAAGAAATAAATAAAAATTTAACTTAAACTTTTATTTTTTTATTTTTTTGCTATCATAAAAAAAATAATTTTGCGGAGAACAACTTTGTCTAATTTAAAAAATAAAAATGAATTACATATTGCTTTTTCATTAGGTTCAATAATTGATACTAAAAAAGCAGAAGAAATTTTAGCTAACAAAGGTGTAGCAGCTTTTCAGGAAACGTTAAAGAAATACAGAGATAATGATGCCATATTCGACCCTGGGCCTTCTTTGGGATTTTTTATTGCACTTAGAAAATTAAATAGACTTGTACCTGATGATGTACTTAAAATCAAATTTGCTTTAATTTCTAAAATTGATCCAAATCCTAATGTTAGTGCTGTTATTCTAAATTCAATGACTCATTATCTTGAAGAAAATAAAGAAGAAACTAATGATTTTGGTTTTGATGTTATTATGCTAACTAACGGTAAAGATACCACTTTTTGTCATCGTGTTTTTAAAACTGATTTAATGTTTACTACTGATAATAATAATGCTAAATCTTTATTTAAAAGTAACTTTCCTGTAGTGTGTATTCCCAATGTTTCAAAAGAATACAATAAGGCTCTTTATGAAAAGAAAGATGAAAGTATTGTCTTATTCAGTGATTATGACGGTGTAATTGGTGATGCTTCTGGTGAAACTATATTCCAAGATGCTTTATCTCAAAATATTGATCCTGTTCAAGCATTTTTAAATTATGAAAAAGAAAATGAACATATGATTATGGAATTAGGACCGTTAGGTAATTTTATTCAAAAATTAGGGCGAGTTGTTAAATATCAAAAATATCAACAAAATAAGTCTGGTAATAATATTGATTTATTTAACACTATTCTTATTACGGCTCGTAGTGGGCAAGCTAAAAATAGATTGCTTAAAACATTAGAACATAATAAAATTGAAATTTCCGAACTTTATATGTTACAAGGTCAGAATAAAAATGATTTATTATCTGAATTAGGTGTTATTTATAAAGGTTATAATTTATTATTCTTTGATGATTCTGAAATTCATTTTAAAAGAAGTCAGGAATTAAGAGATATTATTTCTGGATGGGTTCCAAACAATGAAAATATAGAGAGAAATAAAGAAGAAGAAGATTAAGATTGATAATTCAATCTCAACCTATTTTCCTTTGTCTTGAAGGTGTTGAATTTGGCATTTCAATACCTTTTTCTTGTTTTACTCTGAATCCACGAGAAGCATTTTCTGAATTATCAAATCCCATTCCTTTTGTAGACAAAATAAACTCAATTTCTCTATCAAAATCATGAGTATTCATGCTTTTAGGATTATCTTCTAAATATTTTTTTATTTCTACTATTTTTTTATGCGCTTTTTCATATGCTTGAGTTACTTCTGGTGCAAACATTTTACCTTCTTGGCTTAATAACCACTCTTTTGCTGATTCTTCATCCCAAGCTTTTTTATATACTCTTTTTGCTGTTAATGCATCAAAAGCATCAACTAAACAAACCATATTTGCCTCCATTGGTATTTGATCACCTTTTAATCCTCTTGGATAACCATTTCCATCAACTTTTTCATGGTGACACAAAGCAATTTGAAGCATTTTTTCTTTTTGAATTGGTGTGAATGCACTATCTAAGTCTGCTTTTAAAAGTGCTTGATAACCTGCTTCGGGATGTCTTTTTATTTCTGCAAATTCTTCTTCTGTTAATTTATCAGGTTTATTTAATATAGATTGATCAATATCTTTTTTTCCTAAATCATGGGTTATAGCTGCTATTGCGTTATCTTTCGATTCTTGCGTACTATATCCCATTTCTTTTGAAACAATGTAAGCATAATAACCAACTCTTTTACTATGATTTGAAGTTTCGTCATTAAGCTGGTTTACAATTACATCTAATTCAGTCATTTATTTATCCTTTTTCAATATATTATAATATATCATACTTTAGTGGACTAATAAAGACTCTTTTGAATATTCTACATTTTTTTTGTATTTTTTACTTACCTTATTGTTTTTTTTCTACTTTTTTTATTAATTAATTCCAACTTTATTTTAGGCATTAATTCTTCATAAGTTAATTTATCAGGATTAAAATCACTTCTAACTACCATATTATTTAATCTTCCATAATCAATTAAATTTTCATTTTCTTTTAAAAATTTATCTAATCTTTCATAATCTTTTTTATTACCTAAATTAAACACTTCAACATTATGTAAAGCAGAAGCATTTATTGCGGTTGCTGTACCACCTGTACTTCTGTCAGTTTCTTCGTATTTTTTAGCGCCATTTTTAGTATAACAAATAGTAAACTTTGAACGAGTTATTAAATCTTTTCCAAGTACTTGAAACATATTTCTATTATGTAAATCCATCACGTAAGGTTTACAATATTTCCATCCTTTATGTATATCTTTACTATGTATTAACATCATAGCTTCGTGATACAAATTTTTTCCTAAATTATCTTTTGGCACAATATAATGATTTTTCATATTTGTACCCATTTTTAAAGGGAATGCAACATTTGGTATGTAAATTTCAGCACTTAAATGGGGTTTTTCTAAGATATCTTCAAATGCTGCGTCTGCTCCAAGAGCACAACCACTTCTTAATATATAACCCTTTTTTTCAAATACCATAGCAAGCTTTGACATCATATATAGGATATGTAGAGGGGTTTCTCTTGAACCAACACCACTATAAAAACCTTTGCAACCTTTAAATGGAACTTTATACATTTATCACCTTTTTTTATTTACTCTTTATATTGTAACATATTTTGTTGATATTTTACATCATTTCTTGTATAATTACCCTATTATTTTATAAAAAGGTATTCCTAATGAGTCTTGAAAATCTTCATAAAGCAACAGCAAAAGCTGATCTTAATCAGGTTAAATTTCTTTTAGAATCCAATAATGTAAAAAAAGGAAGTTTTCGTTTAGCTTTACAAAATTCTATCAAAGATAAAAAAAATAGAGATATTGATATTAATAAAGAAATTTTTTCTTTAATTTTAGATTACAATTTAAAACATAACATTGTTTCCAATATGGAGTTATTTAACGCTTTTAAAGACGCTATGGCTTCAAAAGACTCATTCTTTATAACAAACCTTCTTAAAAATTATAATCTTCACCAAATCGTTTCTAATGGTTTTAAATTAGATCAGAAAAAAAGCATTGATAATTTAATCACTCTTTTTTATATGGCAGGACGATTCAATAAAACTGAAAATGTTAAAATATTAATTCAGCATAATGAGATTGAAAACATTTGTGGAGATTTCAAAAGTGATAGTTATCAAAATTTTATTTTAAGTTGTTTAAATAAATTTATAAAATATGGAAATTCACCATCTTATTTATATTTTTGGAATGACTTTCTAATTAATAAAGATAAAATTTCATTTTTAGAACACATTAAATTATCCATTAAAAATAATTTCCAAAAAGTAACTATTTTATTAATTGATTATTCAAATTTTGAATATAAAGATATTTTAATTTATATTCAACTTTGTTTTTCAGAAGGTAGACTTAACACTTGCAAACAACTTATTGAGAAACATAAAACTCAATTAAAATCAGATGATAAATTTTTTAATAAAATATTTAACAATGTTTATGAATATCCACCTATTAATAAAAAATTCATTAATTTTATAAAATTTTTAGAATCTGAATCTATTTTTTATATTAATGATATCGCTAAAATTATTTATAATTCAAATTATACTTATCTAAAATCTTTTTTTAAAAAAGAATATACTCAAAATAAAATTAAGGATTTCTAATGTTTAAATATACACATACAGAAAAAAAAATAAAAACACTTAATCAAGCGACTATTGCTAATGATAAAGAACTTATTCTTGAATTTTTAAAACAACCTAAAATAAATAAAAGAATTTTTAAAAGTGCAATAATTAATTCTATAAAACTTAATCAAAAAGATAATTTTTATCTATTATTTAATTTTAATAAAAAAAATAATATTATTGATTTTGAAAATGTTTTTTTTGAATTATTTCATACTGCTTGTTCAGAAGATAATCTTGTTTATGTGAAATTTTTAAAAGAAAATTTCCCTCTTAAATCTTTTATTCTTAAACATAAAACTAATAATGAATTTAAATGTGTTGAAAATTTATTAATGCATTTAGTTATGACTAATTGTTTTGAATCTTTAAAGTATTTATTAACTGAAAATAATCAACTTATTAAAGATTGCTTAAATCATAAAAATTCAAATATAAATTATCAATTTACTATTAGAGATCTTTTCATTAATGCTTGCTCTTTTTCTAAAACAAGTATAGTAAAATATTTATTTGATTTTGAATCTATTAGAAACCATAATGATATTGATTTTTTTAAAAAGTCAATTGATGGAGCACTTAATTATAAAAAATTCAATACCACTAAATTTTTATATAATAAATTTAGTGAATTTAAAAAATTTGATAAAGAATTTTTATTACTTGCTAATCAAAAATCGTTTTATAGTTTTTTTAAATTCTTAATAAAAGAAAATCCAAACTTAAAAGCATACCAAAAAGAAATAAATTCTGGCTTATGTTTTTCTACTTCTCGAATACACGAGTTCAATTTAGGTGGACAGAAAGCTCATTGTGAATTTATTGAATTTTTAATTCAAGAAAATATTTATATTAATTTTGAATTATTAAATGATTACACCCATATTGAATATATTAAAGAAAAATTTAATATTCTTGCAACTAAACAAAAAGTGAAAACATTTTAATATGAAAGCAGATGATTTTATACAATGGTTGAAAATTAAATCAATCGAACAACCAGAATTTTTTTTCTACATTGATGAAATTAGTCGATTAAAAAATAATAACAATTGCTCTAACACTATTGCTGTTCGAACATTTCTTAAAGATAAATCTGATATCTTGCTTCAATTTTTAGATGAATATAAGGAAGAAATTATTATTCTTCCTAATTTTATTCAATTTTTAATGGTTCATTATTTTAGAGAAAATATATTTTCGGCTACTCATTATCTTTTAAAATATAAATTAAATGATAGTTACATTAAAAAACTTGAAAAAGAAGTGAGTATTTTCATTGAATATCTTTATAAAAATAAAATGTATGAAAGTATTTGTTACTTTTTTCACTATCCTGATATTAATCGTATAATAACAAGAGTTAAACCTCTTGAACAACTGGAATCTGTTAATATACATTCTGCAAGAGATGAAGATTTTAAAAAATTTATTAAATTAATTAAAATAACTAATTTTTAAAAATCTATCACCTTGCCTTGTAATAAATATCTTTCAAAAGCTTTATGCAAGCCTTGTGGAATATCTTTTTTATTAAAATCAATATAAATTTTATTATCAGATAACACCTTTAATTTTTCTTCTACATCATTTCTTTCTTTCAAAAACATAATTAGATTACAATCCATTTGAAGATAATCAATAAACGCCTTTTTAAAAGCTTTATATTTAATTAAATAATTAATATAGGTATAATCTTTTGACTCAAAATAAAGTGCAGAAATGAAATAAGGAGAATGCTTAAATTTTTTTATATCTTTTATTAATATTTCAAATTTAACTTTTTTTTCTTCCTTATCAAATTGAGAATATTCAGTAATCGAACTTACAACCCAAGACAAACCATTTTCTAATACTTCTGATTCTTTTAATTCTTCTTTATGCTCTTTTAAAAAATTCTCGAACTCTTCTAAGTTTCCCATATTATAACAAAGTTCAAAAAACCTATCTCTTATTTCTTTTTTAACCATTTATATTCCTTAAAATATTTTAGCATTTTTATGTTTATATTATATCAAAGTTTAAAAAAAATGTCATCAAAAAATAAAAAAAACCCTCTTTGAAAAGAGGGCTTTTTATTAATTTAAGTTTAATGGATTAAATTAAACTTTTTCAGTCCTTTTGTTTTTAGAAGGCTCATAAGTAATTTTTAATTCTTCTTTTTCTATACCTACCTTAACTTTACCACCTTTTGTTAACTGACCGAATAAGATTTCATTAGCCAATGGCTTCTTAATCTTTTCTTCGATTAATCTTGCCATAGGTCTTGCACCCATTGCTGAATCATAACCATTTTCAGCAAACCATTCTTTTGCACCTTTTGTTAACTTGATCTCAATGTTTTTATCTTCAAGTTTAACACTTAGTTGCGTTACAAATTTATCGACTACATTACCAATAACATCTGTTGATAAGTTATTAAACCAGATAATTTCATTTAAACGGTTTCTAAATTCAGGTGAAAATACTTCTTTAATTGCTTCATCTGCCTTATGTTCAACTTTTTGCTCTTTAAAACCAATACTATTACGAGTTGTAGCTTTTACACCAGCATTAGTTGTCATAATTAAAGTAACATTTCTAAAATCAGCTTTTCTACCAGTACTATCTGTTAATGTACCATAATCCATAACTTGAAGTAGAATATTATAAATATCTGAATGCGCTTTTTCAAGTTCATCCAATAGAATTACACAATGTGGATTCTTAATAACTGCTTCTGTTAATAGACCACCTTGATCGTGACCAACATAACCAGGGGGAGCACCTACCAATCTTGCAACACTATGTTTTTCCATATACTCAGACATATCAAAACGAATCATTTCTAAACCAAGTGTTTTAGCTAATTGTTTTGTTAATTCTGTTTTACCCACACCAGTAGGACCTGCGAATAGGAATGAAGCGGTTGGCTTATCGTCATCATTCAAACCTGCGCGAGACATACGAATTGCTGCTGTAACTTTTTCAATTGCATGATCTTGACCATATACTACATATCCCAAATCTCGATCCAAGTTATTTAGACTTGACATTTCATCTGCTGAAACTGTTTTTTCTGGAATACGAGCAACTTTTGCAATTACTTTTTCAATTTCATGTTCGTCTACTACTACTTTTTCAATTACATCTTCATGAATGTTTTGTTTTGCACCAGCTTCATCAAGAATATCAATTGCTTTGTCAGGTAAAAATCTGTCATTGATATAACGAGCAGATAACTTAACTGCTTCTTCAATAGCTTTGTCAGTATATTCCACATTGTGATGTTCTTCATACTTAGAACGTAAACCTTTCAAAATCACAATTGTATCTTCTACACTTGGCTCGACAATTTCAATTTTTTGGAAACGTCTTGCAAATGCTTTTTCTTTTTCAAAAACTTCTTTGTATTCTTGATATGTTGTTGCACCCATACATTTTAGTTTACCTTTTGACAGTAAAGGTTTTAGCAAGTTAGAAGCGTCCATAGTACCACCAGACGTTGAACCAGCACCTACAATTGTGTGAATTTCATCAACAAATAGGATTACATTACCTTGTTTTTCAATATCTTTTAATACTGCTTTAAGACGTTTTTCAAAATCACCACGATACTTAGTACCAGCTACTAATGCACCCATATCAAGAGCATAGACAACTGATTCTTGAAGCGATTTTGGTACTTTACCTTCAACAATATTTAGTGCAATACCTTCTGCAATAGCTGTTTTACCTACTCCTGCTTCACCTACAAAGATAGGGTTATTCTTTTTACGTCTTTTTAAAATTTGAATAGCACGTAGAATTTCTTCATCTCTTCCTACAATTGGATCAATTCTTCCTTCTTCGGCTTCTTTATTTAAGTTGATTGCGTATTTTTTAAGTGGAGAACCACCTTTTTCTTCGCCTTCTTCATAATCACTTCCTACCGATTCATATTCTTCTTCTTCACCGTGTGAAAGGTAAGATTTTACTTCATAAGCTGTAATTCCCTGCTCTTTTAAGAAATAATTTGCATATGAATCTTCATCATCTGAAACAACTTCAATTAAAGATACCAATAGTCGTGTTGTATCAGCTTCTTGTTTGCCAGAAAATTGCGATGACATTACTGCTTGTTGAAGAACTCTTTCAAAATCTGGTGTTGCTGATTCTTTGTTGTTAAATGTACTCATATCTATAATTCTTGGTACATTATTTTCGTCAGCAATAAAATCTTCTAATTTATTTTTTAATTGATTGTAATTTCTACCTACTTTTTGAATTACTTTTTTTACTTCTGGATCATCAAGTAGAAAATAAAGAAGTGTTTCAACTGTTACTACTTCAAGTCTTTCTCTGTTTGCAAATACTTGTAGGTCTGTTAGTACCTTTTGAACGCTTTTACTTAACATATATATTTACTCCTTATGCTACTTCTACAATTGATTTTAGTGGGAACTTATTTGCTTTGGCATATTCATTTGTCTTTTTTGATTTCATTTCGGCAATGGTTCTTGGGAATGTGCCGCAAATACCTTTTTTATTATAATGAATATCCATTGTAATTGCTTCGGCTTCTTGAATTGTTTTACCAAATATTTTAACTAATACGCTAATTACAAAATCCATAGTAGTATAATCATCATTTAATAAAACAACATTATACATCTTTGGTCTTTTAATTTCGACTTCTTCTTTTTCTTGAAGATCAGTTCCGAATTTTTCACTCATATTACATCCTCATTTTTTTTGGTTTTCATATTATATAACAATTTATTTCATATTACAATTAAAAATTTCTTATTTTCTTAATTTTTACATATTCTAATCGGTTTGGAATGAATTGCAAAAGATATCTTAACATGATTTTTTCATACATTCCAAGCTCTTTTATTTCATTTTTAAAACCTACGCAAATTATACCGTGATGTAAATCTTGAATATTACTTTTGAAATATTCTGGCTGTTTGTTTTTATTTATTAATTTTTCAAACTCACCTATTTCAAAATTTTTTAATATATATTTAATATAATCTTCTTTTTTATTATAATAATATAAAGGAACTTCGCAATCTATTTCATTCATAACTCTTGGATAAGTTATTAATTTATCTTCATATAATTTAGATAACTCTTTTAAACACAAAGACTCTTCTTTCTTTTCTTCTGCACATAATGTATTAAAAGAATAAAAACCAAGCTGTTCACTCTTTTTTATTAGTTCTCTTAAATAATAATGAATCTCTCCCGCCTAAAGACGGGAGTTTCCCGTTCTTCTAT
>CEPZ01074281.1_pt1 | contig 19193 bp, 28 predicted proteins | sample 530461 | NCBI WGS metagenome assembly CEPZ01 (sample SAMEA2620106, study PRJEB7988) | marine metagenome | isolation source: saline water (ENVO:00002010), including | reverse complement strand
CCATTTAAAATAAAATAAAAAAAAGATTATTTCTTTTCCTTCTCATCTACAACTTCAGCATCAACAACCTTTTCTTCTTCTTTCCCTTTCTTACCTTCTCCTTTAGTTGCTTGTTGTTCTTTTTGCTGTTTTGCCATAGCTTCTTGATACATCTTAGTACCAACTTCTTGGCTTACTTTACCAAGTTCTTCGATTTTCTTCTTCATCTCTTCTAAGTTCCCAGATTCCTTAGTTTTCTTTAGCTCATCTAAACTTTTAGTTATTTTCTCAGTAGTTTCCTTATCAATCTTATCCTTGTTTTCACTCATTAGTTTTTCAGTGCTAAAGATTAAAGCATCTGCATTGTTCTTAGTTTCAATTTCATCTTTCTTCTTCTTATCTTGTTCAGCAAACTTCTCAGCATCTTTCTTCATCTTTTCAACTTCTTCTTCAGATAGTTTCTGAGATGCAGTGATGTTAATAGATTGCTCTTTATTAGTTCCTAAATCTTTTGCTTTTACATGTATGATACCATTTTCATCAATATCAAATGTAACTTCAATTTGTGGAACTCCTCTTGGAGCCGGAGGAACACCTTCTAAATTAAATCTTCCTAAAGATTTATTATCTGAAGACATTTCTCTTTCTCCTTGCAAAACATTAATATCTACACTTGGCTGATTATCTGCAGCTGTGGAAAATATTTGTGTTTTCTTACTTGGAATTGTTGTGTTCCTTTCTATTAATGGAGTTCTAATTCCACCTAAAGTTTCAATACCTAAAGTTAATGGAGTAACATCTAATAATAAAATGTCCTTAACATCTCCACTTAATACTCCAGCTTGAACTGCTGCACCTTGTGCTACACATTCCATAGGATCAATTCCTCTTTCTGCTTTCTTTTCAAAGTACTCTTCAACAAACTTCTTTACAAGAGGCATTCTTGTTGGACCACCAACTAAAATTATCTTGCTAATATCTTCTTTTGCTAGTTTAGAATCTTTTACAGCTTGTTCAACAGGTTTTCTACATCTTTCAACAATTGAACCAACTAAATCATCTAACTTAGCTCTAGTTAGTTTCATGACTAAATTTTTTGGTTCATTATCCTTTTGAGTTATAAAAGGTAGATTAATTTCTGTTTCAATAACTGTTGATAATTCTATTTTGGCTTTTTCTGCAGCTTCTCTAATTCTTTGAATTGCTGTAGAATCTTCAGATAAATCTACACCACTTTCTTTCTTAAACTCTTCTAGAATATGGTTAATTAAAACTTCATCCATATCAGTTCCACCTAATTTAGTATCTCCTGATGTAGATTTAACTTCAAAAACACCATCTCCAAATTCCATAACTGTAACATCTAAAGTTCCACCACCAAAATCGAAAACTAATATTTTCATATCTTGTTTTTGCTTATCTAATCCATAAGCTAGTGATGCAGCAGTTGGTTCATTAACAATTCTAACTACGTCAAGGCCTGCAATAGCACCCGCGTCTTTAGTAGCTTGTCTTTGATCATCGTCAAAATAAGCTGGAACTGTAATTACAGCTTTCTCTATTTTCTCTCCTAAAAATTCTTCAGCGTCTTTCTTAATTTTCTGTAACAAAAATCCTGAAATTTGCTGTGGTGTATAATCTTTTTTATTAATATTATATTTAAAATCAGAACCAATCTTTCTTTTTGCAGCCATTACTGTTCCTTCTGGATTACTAACAGCTTGTCTCTTAGCAGGTTCTCCCACTAAAACATCTCCTTCTTTTGTAAACGCAACTATACTTGGAAATGCCTTTCCATATAATGAAGCACCTTCTGCGCTTGGAACTATAACTGGTTTGCTAGCTTGTAAAATTGAAGCTGCAGAGTTCGACGTTCCTAAATCTATTCCTAATATTGCCATTTTTATTTACCTCCACGTAAATTTGAATTATCTTTCTCTGAAATTATAACTTTAGAACTTCTCAAAACTTTACCATGTAAAGTATAACCTTTTTGAACTTCTTCTAAAATTACATTATCATCTTTATCTGATTTCTTTTTCTGTATAACCTCATGTAAATAAGGATCAAAATTCTCTCCAACAGATTTTATCTCTTTAACATTTTCCTCATCTAAAACCTTATGAAAATTTTTATGTATTAACTCTATACCACTTGAAAATTCCTTACTATCTTTTGGACTTTTCATGTTATGAACAGCTCTATCAAAATCATCTGCCATATTTAGCAATTTTAACAGTAAATTATGAGAAGCATATTTTGTAAATTCTTCTTTTTCTTTATTACTTCTTTTAACATAGTTTTCAAATTCAGCTTGAATTCTCTTAACATCGTTAATATAATCATTAACCTGTTTTTCTTGCTTTTTTACGTCTTTTTTCGCTTTTTTGTCTTTCATTTTGTTATACATCGGTTGACTTTAAATCAACCTTACATAAATAAGGTAAACCAAAACTATATAAAGGTTCCCATTATTTTAATTAAATTATGGAAAGAATTAGGAAAATTACCATAACAATAAGGGATTCTCCTAATAAAACTTCTAAAAATGTTAATGATGAATTACTATGGCTTTCTGATGTTCTAGGATTATTTGATAGTAAAAGAGATCGTGAAAAGAGTAAGTTCAGACTTTTTGTAGAGTTAATCAAAGCTAAAAAAGAGCGAGAATTTCTCTCTTCAGATGAATTAGCCGAAAGAGCTAGATTATCTAGAGGTACAATTATACACCATATTCATGATCTAGAAGATCGTGGCTTTATTATACACAAAAACAAGAAATATCAATTAAGTAGAAGAAATATAGAACTATTAATTAGAGATATTAAACGTGAATTCGATGATTTCTATGATGATATCAACGACATGGCTCGAAGAGTAGATAGAGAATTAGAATTATAAGAAAGATTTTTAAATTATTGTTTCTATATAATTAAATGGTAAGAAGTATTAAACTTTTAGAATATTTACTTGCATATGATGTAATGATTGAAAGTTTTGAATATGAGGATAAGCTCAAAAAACCTTTTGAAGAAAAAGCAGGTCATCCATTATTGCCAACAGAAACTGATTTTTACACTGCTTTAAGTATTTATACTAATAGAGTTAAGAATGGTGTTAAATATCCAATTGTTCTAGCATCTAGGATAACAGGATTAGATTTTCTTATTAGAAAAATAGAAGGAAAGTAAATGTTATCTCAAAGATTACAGGACCATATTGAACATATTTGCTCTTTAAAAGATAATTGGGATTCTGAAGGTGCTCAAGGTTATGAACGAAGTTTTCTTGAGGAATCTGTAAAATATATACCATTAATGGAAGAGAAAGCTTTAGAAAATGGAATTATTTTACATCGAGATAATTTAACAATTAATCCTGCAGATGAAGGAACAGTCGATCTTTTCTGGAAATATGGATTTTATACTTTATTGGCAAATGTATACAAGGAAGATGGTAAAATTTCAGCATGTTATATAGGATCAAATAAAAAAGATGGAAATGAAATTCAAGGAGAATTATGATATGAAGCAATACAGTATCAGAAATATCTTAAAATATGATCTCACACCTAGGGGATCAAAGTTAGAAAAAATAATAATAGCAAGTATAGTAACTTTAGTAACTGCATCAACAATCACAATTGGCACATTACAAATCTATAATGAAGGAATAAAACTAGATAAACAAGATCCATTAGTGAAATATATGTCTAAAAAATATTAATTAGCAAAACACTTTTAAATAAATTAGTTCTATAAAATACTATGATACCTGGAATAAATCCAAAACAGATGGAAAAAGTTATGAAGCAAATGGGTATGAAACAAGAACCCTTAGAAGCTAAAGAAGTCATAATCAAACAAGAAGATAAAGAATTAATAATTAGAAACCCAGAAATTATGAAAGTAAACATGATGGGTCAAGAAACTCTTCAAATTACAGGACAATTAGAAGAAAAAGAATCTATTAACGAAGAAGATATCTCTTTAATAGAAAAAGAAACAAACGCTTCAAGAGAAGATGCAATAAAAGCATTAAAGGAAAATGATAATGAAGTTGCCTCTGCGATAATTTCTTTAAAAGAATAATTCTATGATAACATTTAAAAATTTATTTAATTTCTTTTTTATATGGAAAAAACTCCAGAATACTTACCAACAAAATCTGTAGATGGTTTAGTTAGAGATTTCTTAAGTAAAAATAAATTAGATACTCCTATTATAGCACAATATGCAAAGAAGGGAGAAATCGCGACTTTAGTTTGGGATGATCATGATCGTGTTACCATATATTCAGAAGGGATTGCGTTACCTAAATTTTCTAGTTTAGGAATAGCAGATCCGGAGGAAGTATATTTTACTCAATTCCTTTTAGAAGGTCTATTATCTGAGAATGGGAGAAAAAAAGAAATTAATCTAATAGCAAGAGTTAATTATTATCCAAACGCGGAATCAAAATACAAATTTGCAACATATAGAGATGATAATGAGCAATATTGGTTTATAAGAGCTCCTAAAGATCTAAGTAAAAAAACAAATCAAGAAGATCTGATAGTTATTAACCATGATATAGATTTTAATCAATAATAATAAATATCTACTCTTCTTTACAAATATATGAATAATCCATACAAAGAGACCTTATTACAAGCAAATAAGCTCTTAAGGACAACAGATCACCTAGCTTACGTAACTTATCCATTTTTACAAGAATACAAGCTTTTAATCACAATAACGGAGAATTTATATAATTCAATTATTACCCTAATTACAGCGTTTTTGCAATTTGAAGCGTATTTTGGGAGAATTCAATACACTCCTATAGATATAAACGACAAATTACAAGTATTTAAAGAGCATTGCGCAAGACGCTACAATATAGAAGAAAAACAACTAAAAGTAATACAGGACTTACATAACATAAAGGCAGAAAGAAAATCAAGCATAATGGAATTTAATAGAAACAACAAATACATGATTTACTCCAACTCAGGATTAAAAAGTATTTCTATTGGTCTTTTAAAAGAATACATAAATGAGACAAAAAATCTAACAAGAAAAGTTAATCTAATAATACAAAATGATAGATGAATCAAAAGAAGAATTGAAAAGAGCAGACCACTTACTTTATGTTACGTTAAAATATACCAGAACTGCAGATGTTATTAAGAACACTATTCATAGATTATTAACAGCCTTTGACAATGCAATAATCCATTCTTTAGAAATTTTAAAAGAAAAAAAGAAAATTAAAGAATTACCTCTAACGCCGATATCAAGAGCAGAATTACTAAGAAAAACTTACAAAAGACCAGAAATGAGAGAATTTTTAGATTTTTACTTTACGTTAAAAAAGATTGACAGATCAGATTTTTCAAAAAGAGAAGAATACAGAAAGAACGTTGCTCTAGTTATTGAATCAGGAAATGAAGTTCTATTAGTAGATACAGTAACTCTAACAGAATATTTTTATAAAACAAAAGATTTTGTTCAATACATCTCTGAAAAATTTAAATAACTTTAAATATATCTATTTATTAAAAATTAGTAAAAAGTGGCAAGAAAAATAATTTTAATTGGTGGTAAAGGTGGTATTGGTAAAACAACTACATCCATAGGATTAGCACATTCTTTAGCAAAATATGGACATGACGTTACGTTAATCGATGGAAATTTAACTACTCCAAACATTGGACTTTACTTAGGCGTAGGAAACGTGGAACCAACCCTACATGATGTTCTTTCAAAAAAAACTCATAATATTCAAAGTGCTGTTTTCTTACATAAAACAGGTTTTAAATTAGTCCCGGGAGATATTCGTTTAGAGTCATTAGAGAATGTAAAAATAAATTCCCTTAAACATCATATTAAATCTCTAGATAAAACATCTGAGATAGTATTAATAGATGGTGCTGCTGGTCTAGGTCGTGAAGCAGTTACAACACTAAGTGTAGCTGATGAAGTTTTAATCATAACAAATCCTGAACTTCCTGCTGTTGTAGATGCACTAAAAACAATTAAATTAGCAGAATCAATGAAAAAACCAATAACAGGCATTGTTCTAGTAAAAGATAGAAAAAACTCAATGTCCCTCTCTAATGTAGAAAAAATGTTAAACAAGACTGTTATTTCTGTAATTCCTTTTGATAATAGAATAGACAACGCATTAATGGAAAAGGAAATTATCTCAGATAGATATCCTTACGCAGAAGCTTCTAAAGGATACAAAAAATTAGCTTCATACTTAACAGGAAGAAAATATTCTGAGCAAAACGTTCTTGGATTTCTTGCAAAATTATTTGGAATTTAATTAATAGTTAATTATTTAAATGTAATAAATGCATATTTTAAATGTGCCTTGATAGTGTAGTGGTTAGCACGTAGCCTTGTCGAGGCTTCGACCCGGGTTCAAATCCCGGTCAGGGCGTACATTACATTCTACACAAAAAAGATATATTTATATAGATTGTAATGGTAACATATTTATGAGAATTATTATAAGAAAGAAAAGAAATAAAGAATATTACTATCTTCAACATTCTTATAGAAAAGGAAATAAAGTCATAACTAAAGAGAAATATCTTGGAAAACAAATTCCTAAAAGTATAGACAAAATAAAAGAACAACTAAGAATAGAATCTTCTTTAGATTTTTATAAAAAACTAGAAAAAATTAAAGTAAACTTCCAGAAAGAATGGAAAAAACTTCCTGATTCTATTAAACAAAAAGAAAAAGAAGAAATAGCAATTTCATTTACGTACAATACAAATGCCATTGAAGGTTCCGCTATTACATTACATGAAACAAGAGAAATTATCCATGACAAGATTTCTCCTAATAAACCGCTTTATGATGTTAAAGAAACTGAAGCACATAGTAAAATCTTTCTTAATATGTTAGCTAAGAAAAATAAAATTACTAATGCACTTTTATTAAAATGGCATAAAGAAATATTTGGAGAAACTAAAAAAGATATTTCTGGGAAATATAGAGATTATTTAGTCCGAGTTGGAAATTATATTGCTCCAGATTGGCAAGATGTAAAAAAACTTATGGATCAATTGATGGATTTTATAAACAAATCTAAAGAAAATCCTGTCGAACTTACAGCTAGAGCTCATTATCAATTTGAAAAAATTCACCCTTATGGCGATGGAAATGGAAGGGTTGGGAGGTTATTAATGAATCATATTTTATGGCATAAAAACTATCCAATGTTAATTATTGAGTATAAAAAAAGAAAATCTTACTATCAAGCTTTAGATAAAGATGAAGATAAATTCGTTAGTTATTTTATTAAGAGATACTTAGCTGTTCATAAAAAAAGAATTGGGTGACCACAAAAAATAATAAATGTAGTCACCTAAAACTTAAATAAAAATTACAATGACACATAAAGAAATATTTGATGATGTTAAGGATTCTATAAACTACGAAGATTTAGAAAAAGAGAAACCAAAGATATTTAAAAAAATTTTCACAGTTACAGTTTCAATATTATTAATAGTTTTAATCTTAAGTTATTTTCTAACAAATTCAACCATACGTAGTGTAGCTATTGGTTTATTTGAAAGTTCAAAAATAGAAGATTCAATAGTAGAAATAAACAAAACAAGTAGTTTAATTTTTGAAGATAATACTTACAATCAATTACTAATAATTTACAATAACAATCCAGATCTAGAATTTAAAGTTTGCCTTAAAGGATTAATTAAAGATAACAATTATCTAATTAATGAGATCTTTACTCCAAAAACATATTTACAAACTCCTAATAAAGTAATAGCAGATCCTTGTCCTAAAGATTCTTTAGTAGATATGCATTCTCATCCATTAAGACATTGCCTACCATCAGAACAAGATTTTATTAGTTTTAGCTCATTTAAGAAAAAAAATAATAATGCAATAATGGCAGTTTTATGTGAAAAAGGTAGATTTAATTTCTATAGTTAAAAAAAGGTCGGACAGCTTTCCAAGCTTCCCATTACAAAGAACAGTAATACTTGGAACGGAAGCCTGCTTGATTAACCAAGTTCGGATTCCCCTTCATGAATTTTCATTCATGAATATGGGTTTGGATATTACCAGGCCCCTATGACCGTCCTAATATTAATGTAAAATAAAGGTTTATAAAATTTGTGGAACTGAAGTTTTTTTAATGATTACAAAAACTTCCTTAAAACATCGATTTTTCTAGATCCCATAGCATAACCATGAGCAACTCTAGATTCTGTAAAGAGTTTAAATCTATAGAATTTTTGATAATTTTCATTATTTTTATTTAATTTCAAAATATAAAAACCACGTTTATCTTTGCAAATATACAAATTAATACCTAAGGCAACATGTAATTTGAATAATTGCTCTATTACTTTACGACTTTTTGATGTTCCAGATAATGCCCCATTTATAGAACTAACAGATCCTTCATTATTCCAAAATGTTTGTAAGAATATTTTCTTAATAAACTTTGATCCATTCATAATTTCTTCAGGAATCTTTGAAAATGGGCTTGATGTAGAGTATGATTTCATATATTTTAGTAAATCCAAATAAATCAACTTTGAGCCACATTTCGCTCTATATAAATTTACATATTTTCCATCAGCGTCATAAACATTAGGCTTTACACCATATATCTGTAAAACATCTTCACAAAATTCTTTAACCAATTCATAAGAACTATTAACATACATAATAACATGTTGTTTTTCTTTTGTCATATATACTGAGCCATCAAACAATAAATTTCCGATTATTCTAATTTTTATTCCAGATAGTTTTTTATTCTGTCTTTTAATATCTTTAACAATTCCATTTAGGTTTTTATGTCTTATTTTCCCTATTCTAGAAAATTTTATATTTGTAGAATATTTTAATGCATCTCTACTTGATACATGAGCTTTTCTTACAATTTCATGAAAAGAGTAACCAGATCGTCTCATACTCTTTATTTTTTTAATTTTAGAATTAAGCATAACAAAATATCTTTTCTTTAATTTATAAGCGCTGCGCGGGCGTCTTGCACATGCAACATTTGTAAGGAATATATAGGTTGTAGTATTTACATCAATCTTCAAAGGATAAACATATAAAGATTTAACTTTCTTAAATAAAATATGTCAGCAAAATATAAACAAATTTGTTATTCTTGTAGAAAAAATTACGTAGAAATAACTTCAAGACAAAAATATGCAATTTGCTATGATTGTCAAAAACCAGAAATGGATAAAGAAATAAAAAATAAAAAGATGAAAAAGTTATTTGACATACCAGAAGAATTCTACAAAGAAAATTCATTCCTAAGAAACATAAAAGTAGCTTACAATCGTTATGAAAAATTATCTGAAAAACAAGTTGAAGCTTTTAAAAATACAGTAGAAAAACTTAATAAAGATAAAAATATTAAATAAACCTGTGAAAACAAAAAAAGAGACAGTAAGAATTGCTGGAAAGTTAAAAGAAATTATAAGTATTTTTGATCACAAAGGTAATATTATTCACAAAGTAGTTTCTCCAGTAATGATCGAATTCTATCCAAGAGATTTAATGCAAATTGTAATTGGCTCAACAATACTAGCAGTTCCCGTTGCGTTTACTCAAGAAACATGGGATCTAGCTTCTTCTTTACCTTTACTGAATATTAACATATTCTTAGCAGCATCAATTTTATTCATCTCAGCTTTTGTTTATTATAATTTTTACAGAAATAAATTATCAGGAAACGTTGATCATTTTGTTAAAAGAACAATATCAACATATGTATTATCTTTTTTAGTCGTAACAGCATTACTTGTTTTAATAGAACGCGCTCCTTGGTTAACAGATTCAGTTTTAGCATATAAAAGATCTGTCTTAGTAGCTTTTCCAGCTTCAATGAGTGCAGCAATAGCTGATATGATAAAGTAGTATAATAAAACTTATAACTAAAATAGTAATAAAAAACTAAATGAAAAACATTTTGTATTGTACAGCTGATCCAAATGAAGTGGAAAGATGGAAAACATATTTAGATTTAAAATCAAACAAAGAATTTAGCACAATACACATAAGTTCTCTAAGTCAACTTGAAATCGTAAAACATACAGATATTCATGGAGCTATTGTAAAAAATGCAATACTTCAAGAAAAAGTATCTTTAGACGATGCTTTAGCTGAAGAACGAGTAATTAGAGATATAAGAGATACATTTGAAAATTTATACTCAACTTTGGATGAAAATCAAAAAGCAGTTTTTCATACTTCACTTTATACATTAGAATTAAAATCAAGAACTAGATTATATTTTGAAGAAGAAGTAGCAAGGCTTTCAGTAATAAATAAGTTATCAGATTTAAACATTCCAATTTTAGTTAATTATATGACAGATGTGCAAGAAGAATTAATAAGTAAAAATGGTAACTTAACATTCATGTATCAATCAAGAGAACAAGATGTTTATTTAAAATCTCATCAATGGTTAGAATCAACTTTATAGCAACTTCAATTTCCCAGTAATCTTATCTATCTTCATTTCATCACTAGGACCAATAGCCAAACAAGTTATTTTCGGCTCTTTCAAAAAAGTCTTAGCAGCATCTTTAATTAAAGCATTTTTCAATCTATAATTTTTAGCAATTCTTTCATAAGATAGTAATTCATTTAAATTTTTAACTTTTAAAATAGATTTCTTCATACCTTCTTTTCTCCAATCATCTACAACATCTCTATTAGATTTTAAAACAGCTTCAACAGATGCATGAGAACATTGTGACGCAAGCTTACCTTTTGGGAGCTTTAAATCTTGTCTAACAATAATAACTTGTTTTAGTGCCATAAAATATAAGAATTAAAACTTGTTTTTAACACTTTCTCTTTTACTCTTTAACTTCTTTAATCTCTGCCTTATCTACAATATTAAAATTATCAATAACAACATGTCCTGCATATTCACCATCTTTATTAACATGATATTTTAGAACATCAATTTTCTTACTAAAAAAAGGACAATCTAAGACTAAAGTATCAGCAGGTCCACCTTCAAATCCAATATGGAAACCATATTTTTTAGAATCTGCTTTCATCTCATCAAAATTATCTTTATCTATAATCTTACCTAACCATTTACTTATTCCTTCTCCAGCAACTTGAGTAACCATTACTTTGTACCCTTTATTTATTAAATCTCTAAAAGCATCTTCATGATCTACTTCAGCGTGAGAAGCAAATACTTCTATTCCATAAGGTAATAAAACATCTTGTATTGATTTTAACTGCGTTACCTGTAAACCAGTCCCACCTAGCACAACAGCATCAACAGGATTCTCTGTAATAATTTCCTTAACAATTTTAGCTTCTTTCACAGGATCTGCAATATCACATTTAACAAAAATATGATCTAATCCTAAAATCTTAGAAGTTTCTCTAGTCATCTCAACAGTTGCATAATGAAATAAATAACAATCAGTTCTACTAGGTTTAATACTTAACAAATATTTAATGTCCCAATTTCTTTCTCTACAATACTCTATAGCATGTGTAGAATCTTTTCCACCAGAATATAATACTGCAACTTTCATTTTTTATTTTAAGTTATATTACTTTTATAAATCTTTTGATAGAGTTATTTATATTTTTTATCTAATTCAGTAAAATTTTCATACAGCTTATCATAAAGTTTTTTTTGCTTATCATCAAGATTAATATTTCCTAGAGTAAATAAAATCAATCCATATTTATTAATTTGAGCTGTTATCCATTCTTTAGTATCATCAACAGCTCCAGTTACATCATCAGAGATTTTCTCCATAACAGGAGGATTATTTAATATACCTCCACTATTATGTATTTGATCAGCTAAACATACAGAAATAGAATGATAACTTTTAACAACATTTTCTAAATATTCTTCAACTCTTTCTTTTCTTTCTAATTTTTTATCTTCACTTAAATTATGCACTGCATATGCAATCTCATCTCCAAACAATTCTCTTAATTCTCCAAGAGCTAATTCAGTGTCTTCTAAAATATCATGTAATAAACCAACAGCTTGAGTTTTTTCAGGAAAACCAACTTCTTTTAATAAATCCCATACTGGAACTAAATGACTCTCATAAAAAGCTCCACCAGTTGATTTGTAAATTTGATCATAATGACATTCTTCAGCAATTCTATTTGCTTTTTCAACTATGTTTTCCATTAAGATACTAAAATAAGAACAATTATAATACTATTTCTTCTTCTCTAATAAACTAAAACTAATTACAACTACAAAAAATTGCGCTAAAGAAACTAAAGCATCAAAAACTGCAATAGTAGTTAAATTTAAAGCTAAATTCTCAGGAACACCAAAAATTCCATATCCCAGTATATTAAACAAACCTAAAATAATAGATCCAACCAAAACTCCTTTTTCTTTCTTATCTCGAATATAATGTGCAAACGTTAACACTAGAAAAAAGATCAACCCAATTATAAGTATTGTAAATAAATTATCTTTTAAATATTTAACTTGAAATAAGAAACTAACAAGTATAAATATTGAACTTAAATATTGTACTTTACTCAATAATATTCTTTTATCCATTTTATTACAAACAACTAACCATTAATATATTTTTCTAAATCCAGTAAATTTATAAAACAAAAAATACACATAATTCTATGAAATCAATACCTTATGAACAATATAGTAAATACTTATCTATAGCAATTCTAGTAGTAATAATTATCTTATCTTACTTAATTATTAAACCATTTTTCATACCAATTCTAGGAAGTATACTATTAGCATTTATTTTTAATCCATTATATAAATTGTTTAACAAAAGAATAAACAATCCAACAATTTCAGCATCTTTAGTAATCGCAATTTTAATTATTCTAGTTTTAGTATCAGCATCATTTATTGTAAATGCTCTAGTTAACGAAGCTATTGATCTAAATAACTACATAAGTTCATCAGATACTTATTCAAAAATATCAGGCCTAGAATACTTACCCACTTTAATTAGTAAAGCAACAGATTATATTGTTAGTAATGCTTCTCAAGTTATTTTAAGCATACCAAGTAAAGTTTTAGATATTTTCATAATGCTATTTACTTTATTTTATTTCTTAATACAAGGGGAATCAATCTTAAACCATATTAAAAATAGATTACCTCTTAAAGATAATCAAAAAGATCATTTAATGAAAAGATTCTCTCAAACAATTCACGGATTAATTTATGGTTTATTAATAACTGGAATAATGCAAGGTATTCTAATTGCATTAGCTTTCTATTTATTTGGAGTAAAATCTCCAATCTTATTTGGAATAATAGTTTTTATTTTTGCAATCTTACCTGCAGTTGGCGCTTCAGTAATTTGGATTCCTGCAGGTGTTGTAAAAATATTAACAGGAAGTTTATTTGATGGTTTAGGAATATTGGTTATTGGAGCACTACTAATTACACCAATAGACTTAATCTTAAAGCCCAAATTAATAGGAAAGAAATCAAGCTTACATCCTTTAGCTATATTATTTGGAGTTATAGGTGGTATAAAATTACTAGGTGTTATAGGTATCATATATGGTCCATTAATATTATTACTAGCAATAAATGTAATAAAATTCATCGAGGAAACTAAAGGAATAAAAGTAACAGTTTAATTTCTAAACATCCAAGTAAATAAAGAATAAGTTCTTCCATTATACATACTATATCTTATTGCATGAATAAAATCCATTAACAAATGAACTCCTAATCCAACTGCTAACAAGAAAAACACATCATTGAAAAAACCTAATATAAAAACTAAAATCCAAACTTCTACAACATGAAAAATATGTAAAACATCATTATCTGATCTATCTTTATCTAAAGCATAATAATAGGCATTCATTAAACTTAAATCTCTAAATTTAATCACATACCAAAAATAATGATCAACATCTATTAATAATCCAAAAACAAAAACTAATAGGGATAGCCACTTAAACACTGGAAATAATACAATAGCTAAGATTAAACTAACAATAAAATGTCTTGAAACCATCATTTTATTAACATTTATATAAAAAACATTAAAAGCCTTATGCTGGAGTCGCATAATCTGGTTATTGCAGCAGAGTATCGCTGAATCTCGAATATCAGAAAACTGCCGTCTCACGACTTAGAGGTTCAAATCCTCTCTCCAGCGTTTAATACTAACATTTATATTATATTAAATCATTAGAAATTTGTTTAATTAATAAAGGGGGGAAAAACATGAAAAGACCATGGCTATCAGCAATTTTAAATTTCTTTTTTCTAGGTGTGGGTTATATCTATAATGGAAGAAGAAGATGGTTAGGTATAGGCTTAACAGTTGTAGCTATTCTAGGAACTTGGGTAGAATTTCAAATAAAAGATGCTGCTCCAGAATTATATCCTTATGCATTTGCACAGTTTTTTATTTTAGCTGTATTTTTAGCAATAGATGGATATAAAGAAGCACAATTTGCTAACCAGCAAACTATATAATTTTTTTATTTTTTTACATACCAATCAAAATTAAGCACAGAAAGTCCAGGTATTTGTGTTGGTGTACCTACAAATCTATAATCTTCAGCATTTCCAACTGTCTTCTTTAAGTAATTTCTATTAGATTTCTCTAAACCATCAGCTTCATTAATTGCTTTAATTAAGTATTCTAAACTTATGTTTTGATCAATTCTCAAAGCCCTTGTTCTCGGCATAGTTTCTGATTCTTCTGAAAATCGTAAATCAATTCTTCCAATTTCAGCATCATCTCTAAATAAACTATATCTTTCTCTTGTTCCATCTACTTTCCAGTATTCTTCCATATTAATCAATATAATAAACAAAAAACCATTTATAAATCTTTCTATTGTAATCATGATAAAGTGACAACATTAACAACTAAATCTTAATAAACAACGTCTTATTATTCATTATTAATGAGAAAAATAATAGAATTAAAAGAAGTGTGGAAAAACTTCAAAGTTGGTGATGATGAGTTCTCTGCATTAAGTGGAGTAAATCTTGATGTTTTCCCAGAAGAATTTCTAGTTATAATGGGTCCTAGTGGTTCTGGTAAAAGTACTATGCTAAATTCCGTTGGAGCTCTAGATACACCATCAAAAGGAAATATCATCTTAGATGGAAAAAATATCCTAGATTTAGAAGAATCAGACCTAGCTCAACTAAGAAATAAAAAAATAGGTTTTGTTTTCCAAGCATTTAATTTAATAAATTCCCTAACAGCTCTTGATAACGTGGCTTTACCATTAATTTTTAATGGAACTGAAAAAGAGGAAAGAATAAGAAAAGCAGAAGAACTCCTAGGAAAAGTAGGATTATCTCATAGAAAATATAGTCTCCCAAATCAATTATCAGGAGGAGAAAAACAACGTGTAGCAATAGCTAGAGCATTAGTAAATAACCCAGAAGTTATATTAGCAGATGAACCAACAGGAAATTTAGATTCAAAAACAGGTACAACAATATTAGAATTATTACAAGAATTAAAAGAAAAGGAAGGGAAAACTTTAATAATAGTAACTCATGATGATAAAATAGCGAAACAAGCAGATAGAATTGCTCGTCTCAAAGACGGAAAAATTATTAATATAGAAAAAAAGGTGTAAATTGAAAAAAGTAATATTATTATTCTTAATCTTATTGTTAGTTTCAGTAGTAGATGCAAGAGAAACAAAAAATTCTCCAGATAATTTATTAAGATTTGATTTAGTAAGTTACACTCCTTCACCAGTTCAACCAAATGATGTATTCGATGTAAATATAAAAGTTAAAAACATAGGAACTGATGTAGTAACCAATCTAAAAGTTTCAATCTCAGAAAAATTTCCTTTTACTTTAGATAAACAAAATGAAGCTTCATTCTTATCATTACAACCAAACAAAGAAGAAACAGTAAAATTCTCAATTAAAGCAAATAATAATGTTGAATCAGGAGAATATCAATTAGCTTTTAATTACGTTTATGACAATTACAATCAAGTTACAATCTCAGAAACTTTTAATATTAATGTAGAAAATATTGGAAAAACAGTTTCAGTATATTCTGTAAAAACAGTTCCAGAAAGAATCTTACCTGGACAACCTGCAAAACTATCAATAGATATAAAAAATTCAGAGAAATCCACATTAAATGATATTAAAGTTAATCTAAACTTAACAGATCCTTTTAATTTACTATTCACAACAAATGAAAGAAGAATAGCATCTTTAGCACCAGGAGAATCCTCTAAAGTAGAATATGATATAATTACCACAGCAGATGCATCCTCAAAACCATATAGCTTACCTCTAGAAATAGAATACTTTGATGCAGAGGGTACAAAATTCTTAAAATCTAATAAAATAGGATTAATTGTTGATGCAGAAACAGAATATGAGTTAAACATAGAAGATTCAGATCTAGCTGTTTACGGTAAAAAAGGTAAAGTAACAATTTCTTTATCTAATACTGCACCATCAAATATAAAATTCTTAACAGTGAAGTTATTGGAAAATAAGAACTATAAAGTAATCTCAAATCCAAAAAAATACCTAGGAAATCTAGAACCGGATGATTTTGAAACTGTTGAATATGAAATTTATTTCAAAAATTGTTTCTTTAATTGTAAGGGTGAAATAGATTTATTAATGAACTTAGAATTTAAAGATGATTTCAACAATAGATTTGAAAAACAAGAAAACATTCCAATAAAAATTTATTCAAGAACTCAAGCTAGTAAATTTTCAAATGGAGAAAATGGTTCCTTTGGATTCCTAACATATATAATATTAATAATTTTCATATACTTCACAATAAAATATTACAGAAGAGAAAAAAATATTGTTCAATCTCTAAAGCAAGCTCTTAAATCTACAGTCTTAACAATATTAAAAGCAATTTCTTTATTAAGGTGGAGAAATCTTAAGAAAATACCAGAAAAAATAGGAAAATTATGGTCTGAGGCAAATGATAAATGATTTTCTTAATCTATCGTATAATAGTTTAAAACACAGAAAATTAAGAACTTTACTAACAATTATTGGAATAGTAATTGGTATCTCGGCAATTGTTTCTTTATTAGCCCTCTCTCAAGGACTTGAAAATTCTATTAATGAGCAATTCGAGCAAATAGGTCCAAATAGAATATTTATTTTTCCTAAAGGTCAAGAATTCTCATTTTCAGGAGAAGAAGGTCTAACAAATAAAGATATTGACGCTATTGAAAAATTATCAGAACTAGAATGGGTTAATCCTTGGTTAGTTGCTTCCGAAGAAGTTAAATTTGGAAATGAAAAAGGTTTTGCACAGAACATTATTGCCTTACCAGCCAAAGATACAGAAAAAAGATTAACAGATTTTGGAATTTCGTTAGAAAAAGGACGTTTCTTTTCTAATAACGAAAAAGGTTCCATAATGATAGGTCACAGAATTGCACACAATTTTTTTGACAGAGAAGTTCTTGTTAATAGCAAATTAAAAATAAAAGATAAAGATTTTAGAGTTATTTCTATAATTAGTGAAATTGGAAATCAAGAAGATGATTCTACGATTTATATGGTCTTAGAAGATGCTCGTGACTTATTTCAAAAACCAAACGAAGTAAATTTTATTGAAGTTAAAATAAAAAATGGATTTGATATAAATTCTATTGCAGATAAATTACAAAGAAAATTAGAAAAATCAAGAGATGATGATTTATTCACAATTCAAACTCCTGAACAAATCTTAGAAGATATAAATTCAGTTCTAGGTATTCTACAAATAGTTCTAGGTAGCATAGCAGCTATCTCATTACTTGTTGGAGCTATAGGCATAACAAATTCAATGTTTACTTCAACCTTAGAAAGAACTAAAGATATTGGGATAATGAAATCTTTAGGAGCAAAAAACTCACATATACTATTAATATTTTTATTAGAATCTGCCATAATAGGTTTAATTGGAGGGGTCTTAGGTGTAATAGTAGGCTCACTAATTGCCTTAGGTGTAGGACAAGCTGCTGCTGCTGGAGGTTTCGGTTTACTAAAAATAATAATAAGTTACAAAATAATTTTACTAGGCCTAGGCTTCGCAGTTTTCGTTTCAGTTATTTCAGGTATAACTCCAGCGTACAAAGCATCAAAACTAAAACCAGTGGAGGCATTAAAACATGCTTAAGGATTTCCTAGAATTAAGTCTAAGTTCAATTAAACATAGAAAGCTAAGATCTTGGCTAACAACTATTGGAATAATTATCGGCATTTCTTCAATAATAATGTTAATTACAGTTAGTGAAGGTTTAGAACTAGCTATTAAAGATCAGTTTGAACAATTTGGTGCAACAACAATAAGAGTAACACCTAAAGGAGTTAGAGGTCCACCAACAGATACAGAAATATTAACAACGAAAGATCTAGATACTGTTAAAAAAATAAAAGGTCTAGAATACATCTCCCCAATATTATTAAAAAATGCCAAAATCGAATTTAACAATAGAGAGATTTCCACAATAGTCTCAGGTTATCCTTCTGAACATGCAGATCCAGGTTTGGAAGATCTAAGTTTAATCCCAGAAAATGGAAGAATATTCTCAAAAGGTGAATCTAAAGTTACAATTATTGGAAATACAATAGCCAAGGATTCTTTTGAAAAAACAATTTCTATAAAAAATAGCATTAGAATAAATGAACAGAAGTTTCGTGTTATAGGAATTTTTGAAAGAGCAGGTGTTCCAAATATAGATCAAGGTATTTTTATTACATTAGAAGATGCTCGTGAAGTTTTTGATAAACCAAAAGGAATTTCTATAATAACAGCAAAAGTTCAAGATGGATTAGATATTGGAAAAATAAAAGATAACTTAGAAATAAAATTAGAAAAAGCAAGAGATAATGAAAATTTCGAAGTTTTTATTCCTTCCCAGATTATTGAACAATTATCTTCTATTTTATTAGTTGTCCAATTCTTCTTAGTTGGTATTGCAGCAATCTCAATGTTCGTTGGTGCAATAGGAATTATGAATTCAATGTTTACATCAGTATTAGAAAGAACTAAAGATATTGGAATAATGAAATCTTTAGGAGCTAAAAATTCTACAATTTTATCTATATTTTTATTAGAAGCAGGATTATTTGGTTTTATTGGAGGTGTTATAGGTTCTATTATAGGCATATCAATATCATATCTAGTTGGTTTTATTGCTTCAAATGCAGGATTTACCTTACTAAAAATTGTAGTGAGACCAGAA
>CEPZ01084972.1_pt1 | contig 19204 bp, 21 predicted proteins | sample 530461 | NCBI WGS metagenome assembly CEPZ01 (sample SAMEA2620106, study PRJEB7988) | marine metagenome | isolation source: saline water (ENVO:00002010), including | reverse complement strand
CAAACTGACGTTTGTGGGTTGCCAGCAGTGTTGTCTGCATTGGCTTCTGATGGCCCATTCAATAAGTTCAGGGCATTCACCTGTGCTTCATTCAGGGTGATTAGATCACCCGCATCAGAAATCCACACCCCTGCCTGTGGGTTGTTTGCTGTGTTGTCTGCATTGGCTTCATCAGGCTGCAGGCTTTCAATGGTCTGCTCATCTGTGTAAGCCAATTCATCCAGCACCCCGTTGATAACATCAATCAACCTGTTGCCACCATCTGACCCACCGAATATTGCACCCGTTAACCGTTCAGCCCCTTCATACCCCATTTCGCCAGATGCCACCCGTGCCCGTACCCAGATCTGGAAATTGGCGAAAAGTTCATCAATGACATCATCAGATAGCCGGTCATCCACCACTGTGCCTGTTGGTGCACCTTCAGTGGCATCATCTTCAGGCTTGAAGCTGTCATCATCGACAATTTCAGACCAATTGGCTGTGCCTGCAGCAGCTGCCAGGGCATTGGCTGCAGTGCTGTTTGTCGGGCTGGTGGCCACTTCTGATGAATTCTCTGCACCCAACTTACCCCGCACCCAATAGTATCTGGTTTCTGCATTGTCCAGCTTGTGAATCCAGCTGGTGCCACGCAGTTCTTGCACCAGGGTGGCTGTGCCAAAATCATTGGCAGCATTGGCCCACACTTCAGTGACATCATAATACTGGCGCAGCACCGGATTAGTCCATTCTACTAAGATGCCCCCTTCAACAGCTGTCAGGGTGGCTGATGTGGGCACCGGCACAGATGGGGTGGCTGGTGTCACCACACCCAATGCTGACCGGGTGGTGTAGTCATCAACATCCGGGTCTGCATAACCAGCTGCTGAATCTTCTTTCAGGATAAGATCAACTGCACCATAGTCATCTGCCAACTTCCACCCAGTCACCCTGAATAGTTTATTGGTATAGGAGAATTCAGACAGGGTGACCAAAACGAAATCATGCACAGCAACATTCAGGGCCTTGAAGTTGCAAGGCAGTCTTAACACCCGTTGTTCATCTGTCTGCTGAATACGCTTAAAGCAAATCCGTTGGGCTTCATCTTCATGGTCAGTGAATGCCAGGTCACACTTTTTGCTAATTGTTTCGCCGTTGTCGCGTGACACAAATGCTGAACTGGTGACCACCAGCCCTTCAATCTTCTTGTAATCATCTGTCGATGAAACATAGGTTGGGGTGATAGTGTTGAATCTCTGGCTTTTAGGCAGGGCAGTGTTCAGGGTGACATCACCCCGCAACCAATCTTCATTGATGGCTGTCTCACTAACAAGATAGGCTTCAACATCATCAAAGGCAGCTGTGTTGGCACTGTCATCAGTGACCAGGCATTGCCCACCGTTGGTGGCATCGTGGGTGACTGTGGCACAGGTGTCAGCTGTGCTGTTCAGGCAGATATAGCTGGTGGTGGCTGTTGCCAGAAAGGTTAAGTAAACAGACTTGTCTGCAGCTGTGACCAATGTGCTGGTATCGTCGGGGCTTGATCCATTGCTGTTATCAGACTTGGCCAGTTGGTAGGTGTCAGTTTCTGAACTGCTTGACTTGACCGTGACCCTTACTGTGTAAAGATTGCCAATGACAGTGGTGATGCCCTGCACTGCACCATTGACCCCGGCAGCCCACCCGGTCACGTCAGATGCAAAAGTGGTGTTGGTCAGTAGGTTGGCACCAACACCAAGCCTGCCTGCAGTGATCTTGAACTTTCCACCAACCCGGCCAGCCCGGCCATTGCATGACCCAAGCACCAGGCCAATGTTGTGTCTGTGCTTGCCACTGGTGATCAACATGCCATTGCTGGTGAATCTCTCCTCTGTGCTGTCAGCTGTGCTGGTGGGCACCTGCACATCACAATAGTCAGCTTCATGAGCAACCACTTCCCAATCAATCTTTGCATTGGGCACACCCATGGCCAACCTTGAATTGGCATAGCACCAGGCAGTATGCAGAATGGGGTTGGTGGTGTAGGCAGCATAGGCTGCATTGGTTGGATCTGCACCATATGTGCCCACATCAGCAAATTCAAGCCGGGGGTCATAGGCATCAACCACCCCTTGAATCAAAGCCTTGTACTTGTACGGGGCACCAGCTTCAAAGACTCGATCTGAAATATCAGTCAGCCGCAACCGCATGGCTGTATAGGCCACACCCCGGCCCTTGTGTTCACTGGTGATGTCTGCAAATGCATTATCCAGGGCAGTGATGGCACTCTGTGAACTGGTGCCAAGATTCCTATACAGGTTCACATAGCCTGTGCCGTTGATATAGTAATCACCAGCTGTGACAGCTGCACCCCAACTAATCTGTTCTTCAGTTATATAGGCATCATAAAGCCAGATCTGCAGAATATCGCTCACTTCATGGCCAGCATGGGCAACCACTAGCCACAGATCCCGATTGTCAGTGCCTGCAACATTCTTATAAGACAGCACCCCACCCACCAGGGTCTTGCCCAATATGATATTTCTTGGTGCCACTGCAGTCTTGGTGACTGATTCCCTTCTTAGGTCAACATCCCTGGCCCTGCCTTCAGGGGTTTCTGGCTGCATTGCAGCATCAAGTGCCAACAGGGCAACAGCAGCCACCACAGCTGCAGCTACACCATAGGCACTATATGTCATAGCTGCAATGACAACGTAGGCAACCACTTGCGGCATTAGATGTGCCACCCCTTAATAATACGGTTTGTATTCACAGGCACTGTGCCCTTGGCTGTCTTTACCAGCACCCGATTGTTGACCATCATCCCCATCACATCACCAAGGCCCGGCCATTGAATCATCACCGGGTCACCATCTTCTAATAGAGCTCTGTCACATGGTGCACCCAAAAAAGCAGTGACCAACCCGGCCATGCCGCCATACCGTTTCAGGATTTCAGCAGCTTCATCTTCAGATTGATACTGCAGGGCCTCTGTTGGATCTGTGCCCGTGATGTGCTTCATTCCACTGGCTGCAAACTTTACGCAATCGCACAGCCCAAACTGAAAAACACTGTTGGCATTTTCATACAATGCCTGCCTGACTGCCTGCTGCCTTAAATTCACTTTGGTGGTTTTCCGGGTGTTGTCACGCACTCTCACGCGCATAAGTTGAAGGTCACCAGGGCCAACACCCAAAGCATGGCACCTGACAGCCCGGTTTTTACCTGTATGTATTCCTCATTTCCCGTACATCACCATCGTCACGATCTGGCCTGTTGTCACCAGTGGCTGTTTCTTTGCCACCCCATATCACCACTGCATCAACCATGGATGCCAGGTGATTGAAGAACAGATCACCACTGTATTCATTCTGCAGGTCTGCATCGGAGAAAGTTCTATTGTTGGCCTGATCGAATGTGGCAAATTCGTTTTCACACTGCACGACTATGCCATTGTTTTCACCCAAGGAGATGGTGCCTGTATCCATAAACCCTGCCCATATTTCATCTGGATCTGCCAGCAGGCCACCTGTGTCAACATTCAGTGCACCAAGATACAAAGTGACTGACCGTAGATAGTATTGCTGGTTTTGTATTTCATCCATCAGGCTGGCATCAAGCCCTGACAGCATCAAGGTCATGCCGTATGGTGAAAGGTCTTCACCTTCTTCAATCACGCCAATACCACCGAACTCGCCAACACCATCCCAATTCTGTGTGCCATCGTCGGGGTCATCCCATGTGTATCTGCCCACCCCTGTGTGCAGGTATTGTGTGCCACTGTCCAACTCGATCTTGGCAAAGGTCAGCACCCTGATGTGGGCAGTGGCTGCAGCTGCCTGCAGTGCTGCCGATAGTTCACGCCCCATTACTGCATATCCTCTATCCAATCCACAGAGATGTTGGAAAGGTTGGGGTTCAGGCTGTTGGCCCCTGACCCTTCTGGCCTGTTAGACCACCCCACCCCTGACTTGGCCAACATGAATGTGCCTGCCGGGTTGGTGGTCACCACCGTTGCACCATCATCAATGATCTGGTGTGTTTCTGGATAGATGGGAATGCTGGCCACATCACCTGAACCATCACTGTTCATATCAGTCAGAATCATTTTCAGCTCATAAAACCCGTTGGTGTTCAGAAATGAAATCAGATCACCAGCTTTGAATATGTCAGTGATGCTGTTTGACATTCCCTTGATGTCAACCTCACCTGCACCAGCTGCCACGGCACCATCTATCAATGGTGTGCCACCAAGGGCACCCCTGGCCCCATGGTAGCTGTGATCGTATATCAAGGCCCGGTGCACCTGGCTGTTCTGCCGGGCCAGATAAGCCTGCATGATGGCCCTTTGTTCACCAAACAGATTGGCGAATAGATGCTTGAACTGCCACCTTGTGCCTGTTCTGCTGCCGGTCACTATAAAGCCGTTCAACGGGCTTCTGAACACCTTGGTGTTTCCGACAATCGACAGATCGCTTGTGGTTGGGTTAATCGTTGGAAAAGTATAGACGGTCATCTTCTGCCCCTGCCCTTCAGATCTGCATTGGCATAATCCTGCATCAAGTTGGCCTGTTCGATCAGTTCAATCACCCTGGCTTCTGATAGTTCAGATCCCCTGAAATCATAGGTGTTGCCACCACCGGCACCACTGGTATTGTCCACAACAGTTTCATTGGGGTGAAGCATGGCAACAAAACCACCCCTGCCATCTATTCCACCAGCCCGTGGCCCATCACCCGTGAACCCACCCCCTTCAAAGGATGGCACACTGGTGTTGACCCCCTGCAGGGTTCCGACAATCCCGGCACCAATGGCGGCCACCTGTGCAATGGCCAGGATGTTGGCAGGCCAGGGTGTGTTCATTGCCTTGGACATTGCAGCCTGCAGGTTGATCATGGCCTCTCTGATGGCAATGGCCTTTTTGATTGCCAGCAGGCCCCGTTCCAATTTGCTGCCATCTTTGGCCAGGCCAATGCCGAAATCTAAAACAGACTGCGCCACCTTCATCTTGGCTTCTGCTAGTTCTTCTTCTCTCGCCAGGAAAAAGGCAGCCTTTTCTGCTTCATTCCGTTTCTCCAGTTCATCATGTGTTTCTTTGAAGTTGGCATCACGGGCCAGGGCTTCTGTTAGTATATCGCTCCTTCTTTGGTAGCTGGCCAGCATGGCTTCTTCTTCAGTGGCCAGGCCTATTGTTAGCCGTTCAATCTGTGCCTGCAGCTGTTCGTCTGTTAGTGCAGCCAGGCCAGTCAGTGGTTCTTCAGTAGGTGGGGCGACTGGGGCGACTATAGGCCCACCGGGTGTGGCTGGTGTACCTGCTGTGGTTGTACCCACCAGGCCAGCCCTGACATTCAGCCTGCCTTCAATCGCTTCCAGTTCTGCCAGCTTCACATCAATGATTGACTGCAAGCCAGGCACCTGCATCTGTGCTGACCTTGAACCCCTGACAGCCACATCAATTTTTTCTTGCAGGTCCAATACTTCACTTCTAAGTTCAGCAGCCCGTTCAAGCTCACTGGTGTTTAGTGCATCAAAGACTGTGGTGGTGACAAATTCGCGCACCTTCTGACTGAAGGTTGAAAACAGGCCAATGGCTGCAGTCATGCCGGTAATTATAGTGCTGGTCAGGCCAGCAAAAGCTGAAACAGTGGCCGGGTCTTGCAGCAGTTCTGTCAGTTCATTGATGTCTTCAGTTGCTTCACGCAACCCACCTTTACCATCACCACCTTCTAACAGATCCTGAAAGGCATTGCCCAACCCGGTCAGGGCACCACCGAAAGTATCACGGGCAGCTGCTGCACTGCCGCCAAATTGTGTTTCTAATTCATCGAGTATCACTGACTGTGCTTCAAACAGTTTATTGTTTTTCACCAGATCTTTTATGATTTCTTTTTGTGTTTCGCTGAATGTGATACCACTTCTGGATAACATTGACAGGCCAGTGGCCGGGTCATTCAATGCCTTGCCCAACTGGATCATTGAGCTTTTCAGATCTGTGCCAAGCCTGGTTGACAGATCCAGGGCAGCTTCAGTTGTCCGGTCAAAGGCATCACCAGTGATCTTGGTGAAGGTCAGCAGAATGGATTGGGCTTCAATGATCTGCTCATCACCAAACAATGAAACCTTCTGCAGCCGGGCAGCTTCTGCTGCCATTTCATCAACACTTCTACCCACCATCCCTGCTGTGGATTTCCAGCCAGCCTGCAGCTGTGACATTGCTTTCTGTTGTATCTGTGTATTGCGTACCACAGCCCTGGCCATCAATCCCAAGCCAGCTGCAGCTGCCAGCCTTCTGAATCCTTTGCCCACAGCAGCAACATCAGACCCAACCTTTTTACGCCACTTGTTGGTTTGTTCTCTGGATTTTTTCAGGTCACGCAAATATTTCTCACTTTGCGCTTCCATCTTCACTACCAACTTGGCTAGATCTGTTTCACTTGCCATCTTGGGCCTTCAACTTTTGCTGGTGAATTTGATTCTTAACATGCGCCCGAAAGGCAGCCACCTTGGCCTTGTTACTCTTGGCCCCGGATCTGCCCAACATATACTTGTTGGGGTTCACGGGTGGTGCACCTTTACGCTTATAGATGTTGGCCTGTTGGGCCAGTAGCATGGCAGTGTGGGCATTGTCTCTTTCTGGCCCCCATGGGTCATCACTGTATAGGGCAGCAAAGTTGGCATAGTCTTCACCGGATAAAGCCCGTACCTGATCAGGGGTCCAGCCGGTAGAAATACACAACCGCAGAAAGAATTTTAGCTCGACACTGCTTCTAACTTTTTTACGTTGTCAGCCTGGCTGCCGGGGGTTAGTCCAGCCACATCAATGACAGCTTCAGCCATCAACTGCACCACCTGTGGGCTGAAATCCATACCAATCCTGGCACTAGAAAAGCCTTTCATTTCTTTAATGCAAATCGGTATTAACCACAGATAGATGGCCATTGCATCAGAATTGGTTGCCTGCAATGAAGCCAAGCCCAACCTGACCGGCACCGGCATTGGATGCACATGCACCTGGCCGAACCCTTCTATATCACGCACATGGGGTGTCCATGAAGCAGCCTTCAGCTGCCTATATTTCCACCACCGGGCTGCTGGCTGGATCGACACAGCCAGCAGCACCAGGCAGACCACAACAGCACAGATAATCAACCACCACACATTCAACTGTATTGTCAGATCCACAGGGTTATACCTCTGTTTCTGTCCAATCAGAATTGCGCTTCACATTGAAGGTCTGCTTGTTGTTTTCACCGTCACCGTTGGGGTCAGTGGCAGTGATGGGTGTGGAAAGCACCTTGAAGGCTGCCTGGTAAGTGACCGTGACAGTGCCATCAGCCATGATGAACTGCAGCTGCACATCCGCACCAGATCCATAGACGGTTCTTAGCCTATCCTGTTGGGCGTCTGCATATTCCAGTTCAGCCACCAGGGCCAGTTCATCTGGTATATCACGCCCCATGCCAAACCGTGGGGTGTTGTCTGTGTCTCCCGTAGTTCTACGGGGGAAAGTAGCCTTTCCACTGGCCATGAATTCTGGTATTTCTAACAGTTCCATGGCAGTGAACACTTCAGGGCTGGCACCATCACCAGTTTTAAAAGTAAATCCGTCAGCAAATACAGTCATGATCTAAACCTCATTGTGGTTGAATTTGACAGTGAATGTACTACCAAATAATTCTGCAGCACTGTCATGGCTGCTGAATTCATTAAATATTTTTGCCCACCAGATCTTGGTGGCCGGGCTGCCGCTGTTCAGGGTTCCGGTATAATCACGCAAATAAGTCTTGATACTGTTGGCCAGGGTTTCAGCCAGGGCTGTGGTGGTATGCCAGCATTCAAATTCAAATTCACTGGTGTGGCCACTGCTGCTGTTGCCCGTTGTCTTGGGCAGGTGGTGGTCAGTCAGATTGATTTCAACAATAGGGGCCTTGGCCCCAACCGGGGCATCTGTCAGATAGAAGCTGGCAGTGATGCTTGCTTCTGCATCAAGGTCTGCATATAGGTCAGTTTGTATGGTCATCTTTTCGCCGCAATTTTCTTGATGCTGGTGCCCATCTTTTCACCAAACCGTTTCACCACTGTGGTCTTGTTACCTTCCAGGGCTGGCTCAAGCCAGGGCCGGGCTGGTCGGTCACTACTGTGTGGCCCACCCTTACTTGTGCCCGTTTCATAAAACAGGGCATAGAATGCTTCCTTCTTCAATCCAACCTTGGCCACCAGGGCTGTGCCTTCTATCTTGATCTTCTTTTTGATCGAGCGTGAAGCAAAGCCAGGTGCCACAATCCTGCCCAAATATGTCTTGTGGGCCTTAGTCCCCTTGGGGATGTTGGCCCTGGCTGACTGCAGCACTGGTGTCACCGCAAAGTTCAGGGCCTGCCTGATTGCTTTGCGTTGCAGCCGGGGGTCAGATAGGGCTTCAAGTTTCTTGTCTAATGCCTTGAACCCCTGCACCACTTCTGCCTTGTGTACATCAACCATGTGCCTGACAACCCTTATCTGTGATCCCGCTGCGCCCCTTTTTTGTGACTCATCGATGCATGAAAACCGTGACAACCCCCTAAAAACGGGGCTGTCAGCTTGCATGCTTTGGGTGTTGGCCCTGGTGACCTTCGACTTATGCACGTGAGAGTGCGTGACAGCAGACGGTTTTTACTTATCCAGCTGGTCAATGACTGTGTGGCTGTCATCAAGCCCCTTTTCGCGTCTGTCTGCCCTGGCTGCTGCATCCATTTTCTTGATTTCAAAGGCCCTGTTTTTGTCCCGTTCATGTAACACACCAGCCATCAGCAACAGCACCCCTGCAATCCCTGCAAATATCATCTGCAGGTTTTCAGGCACATCACTGGAAACCCCAAAGGCTTCAACACCACCCAGGCCAGCCAGGATAAAACTGGCCAGCACCAGAAACCATATCTTGGGCTGCTTCGCCAGGCCCTTGATGATTGCCAATCGTTTATCAATCGCTTTATCATTCATATTGCTTCCACCAGGCTGATCAACAGCTTGTGGTTCAGTTCATCAACATTATTGATGTTTACTATATCGAAAATTCTAGCCGGGCTGTTGCCGTCATTGAACCTGTGGGCCAAGGTGATGTCAGACCGATACCGGCACAGCATAGTCAACTTGGCTTCACCCCGTTCACCACTTTGGCCTGTGGGTTCACTGCCACTGGTGGTGGTCAGTTTGCACCGCACCAGGGCAGCACTGGTAACATTGGCCCACCCTGCCGGGTTGCCATGCTGTGGGGTGGCCGCTTCCTGCAGGTATAAGCCCTGCTTCAAATCACCTGAATTGATCTGAATGGCCATCTATGTTGACACCTTGCAGTTTTGCACCATGGCATTGTAGCTGTCATCCACAGATGAAATGATGGTGCCCGTGATTGTTGGTGCTCTGTTGTCATACATATGATGGCACATGATCTTGATGGCCTGTTGGGCAATGGCGTATTTCCGCACAAGATAACTCGCTGATGCAGTATCGACAGCATCAGGGCTGGCCCCCGTGGTGGTATAGATCCCGGCAATGAATGTGATGGTGACAGCATCAGCCCGGTCAGCTTCGACAGCTGGCCAGCTTTGACCAAAGGCCAGGGTGATGGTGCTGCCATATTCCTTCAGGCTTGATCTGTACACGCTACTTGCCAGGGTCTGTTGGTCACCAGCCTGGTCATAATAGGTGACGCTGCTGATGCTTCTAACCGGCCCCTTATTCAACTTGATCACATCTTGAAAAGCCGAAAAGGATAATTCCCAAGTCTGTGCAATGATGGCCAGCCCGGTCTGATCTTCAAACCGTTGCCGGGCAATGGGGATTAGTCCAGTGGCATAGGTGTTATCAGCTGTGTTGAACCCAAGAATATGTGCCGTTAGTTCAGCCAGGGTGACAGGTTCCACCGTGGGCACCACCGTCTGCTTGTACTCGAAATCATAGTTTCTTAAAGGCATCTGCTTACATTCTCCCAAGCCAACCCTGATTCAATTTCTGCCTTGGCCCATTGGGTGAAGGCCAGATCATGGCACCAGGCTGTTCTATCAGGTTGGATAAAACCATCATCCAAATTATGCCCGGCCACGGGCCTGGCCATGCCACCGGCATCACACACCACTGCTGGAATTCCAGCCAGCACCCCATCCAATGTGCTGTTGGAATTGAAGGCCATCACCCCCCTGGCTTCACATAGATCTATTTCCAGGGGTCTGCCACTGCCGGGGCCAATGTCCACCCCATAGCATTCTGCCACTGGTCTGCCGAACACAGCTTGGGGGTGGGGCCTGAACCGCACTTCATACCCTTTCTGCTGCAGGTTCTTTTTCACCCGCACCAACCAGGCTGCATGATCCATCTGGCCAAGTGATGCATCACCGGGCACCTGGCCACACAATAAAATATATCCATCCTCCACCGGGCACCAGGGCTTTAGGTACTGACTGAACAGACTGGCCCACCGTTCACCACCGTCATTGGCCCTTGGAAATATTGCATGGCCGTTCAGCCCATCAAAGCCAAGTGAAGTGTACCTGTACCGATCACCAACATACCCCCGTTCCATCACCAGATACCGGCCACCGTGTTCTTTCTGCAGGGCAAACAGGTTGGGGTGTTTGTGTGCCCACACCACTGCCACATCACTTGGCCTGATCTGGTTTGATGGCACATCTTCAGCATTGATACCATGGGCCTTCAGCCCGGTCAGAAAGGCATCATTCCATTCAAAAGTCCATGGCCCCTTGGATCTGTAGACCACCACATCAATCATAATTGAACACCTTGAAATCTTGCTGGTATCTCGCCTGCAAACAATCCCATGCCGGGTGTGTACTGTTCAGGTGACGCAGTTCAGGCAGTTCGATCAGTGGGAACTGTCACAACCTTCTGCGATCGTGGATTCACAGAAAAACTATCCAGCTGACCAGTTTTTTGAATCAAAATGTTCTTGCACCTGCACCCATGCCTGCAGCAGATCTTCAAACCGGCCAATATAACTTGGCACCAGCCAGGCCCCGTGCAGCAGGTCATACACCTGGCTTCTGAAATGTTGCGCCACATCAGTGGCTTCACAGTCAGGCACCCTGGCAATGGCCAGGCAGAAATCATTGAAGGTCATGCCCTGGCATAAACCCCACCGGGCCAGCCTTGGGTTCCATCCATCACCGCACTTGTTCTTCCAGCAACTGAAGGCCCTGGTGACAGGATGCCAACAGATGGCAAATGACCACAACCCACTGGCTGCAATTTCTTCTGCCCCGGCATAGTGCAACAGTGCAGGATCATGAACCCTGCCTGGTGTCATTCCCATGCTCTGCAGAAAGGCTGCCTTGATAGATGTGTTGGCATTCTTGCAGATGCCGAAAAAGGCCACACCATGCTGCCTGAATATTACATTATTTGGATCTGGCAATTCACGCCCCTTAGTTGCCCCAAGGTGTAGACGGGGGCAGCAGATGCTGCCCCCTTCTACGGGCCAGGGGCTTGGGCAGGCCCCGTGGGGTGAAACACTTAAAAAACCGGGCTGTCAGCTTACATGCTTTGGGTGTTGGCCCTGGTGACCTTCGACTTATGCACGTGAGAGTGCGTGACAGCAGACGGTTTTTACAAATTCCAGCTGGTGCAGTGAAAACTGTTCACTGTGTGATCCGGTCTGATAGTAGGTGTCAGCTGTCACCCGATACAACCGGGGGTCAAAGGGGCACCACTTTCTGGCACCAATGTGCAAGCCATCTTCAACTGGCCCAACAATATCTTGACCCCTGAACCTGACCACATCCGATTGGGCCATGGCTTCTTTCAGCAGCTGCCCGGCATCATCAAGTGCCACCATGTCACCATCCCACTTCACCACATGGCTGCAGGTGGTCTTGGCTAAACACCAGTTATAAAAATATGCCCGTTCAAATATGCTGCCCCGGATCTGGTCACCATGCCCCGGCCCATTGGGTTGGGATTGGAATGGATATATGTGAATTCGCGGGCTTGCTTTTCTGTGACCCTTGCACCATGCCTGCACAATCGCATCTGTCTTCTGGTGTGACCACCACCACAGTGCCAGCAGTGCCCACATAACCAGGGTTCTTCACAGTGACTGTTTCAGCCGTTTCTTTGGATAGCACTTCAGGGCACTGCCCCATGTGCAGTTGATCACTTCCACCCCGGCCCGTTTCAGATCTGGCAGGGTGGTCTGGTAATTTTCCATCCACCTGGCATAGTGCTGCTGGTCTGGATTATTCAAGCCTGATGGGTGATCCTGATGGAAGTGTGCACCCTTCATATCAAAGCCCAACAGCAGCACCCGGCTGGCACCTAACAACACAGCCAGGTTCAGGGCCTGATACCCACCATTGGCCCCCTGGTGTATTCTCAATGGGTCCAGTGATAAGCCAGGTTTATCTTCGCTTGGTACTCTCAAGGCATCAACTGCCCTGGCATCTTGCGATACCAGCAGCCCTTCAAAATCAACCCAAGATAAACCACCATCACGGGGGTTTTTGTATTCCTGCCACCAGTTGAAATCACATGCATAAAGCAGATCTGCCCACGGGGCCAACCTGAATGCATTATTGACCACTATCAACCGGGCCTTGCCGTGCACATAATCTGCATCTGCAGCCTTGGCACTTGGGCCACTGCCTAAGATGCAAACCGTTTCACCTTTCCATAACTGTGGCACAGGTGGCCATTCACCAGGCCCCTGTTCATTGCTCACTGCCCAACCTTCAGCCAAGGCAATCTTGGCACATTCTTGCGTGACAACAGCATTGGCCAGGTCAGCCACCACCCCAACCTGATAATCACCCGGCCAAACCTTGGCCGGGTGATAATCAAAGGCAAAGTAAAATGATCGAACAACAGTGATCATTTACCCATCATCAGCCGGTGACAGATTGGGGTGACCCAATATGGCACTGATTGACAGTGGTGTGCTGCCGGGGGTGTTGGCCGCCGTGGCCACGCACTTCACATATCGCTTGGTGCCAACATAACCCACCCGGTATTTCTTGGCATCCTCTGCTGCTGCATCCACCGTCAAGAAAACACCAGTGCTGCTGTTGACTGCTGCCACCGGATCTTGTGTTGATCCGATAAGCACATCAGCCGCAGTGGTGACATCAGTGAATGTTGAATCATCATCTGATTCAGTCAGCTTGAAGGCCCAAGATGGTTGGGGAGAATTGGCAACATTGGTGATGGTGCCAATATCAATCAGTATTTCACAGGAATTGAAGCCCCTGGTGTCAACACTGCTTGATGTGGTGGTTGCCGTCACTGCCTGATTGGCCAGCATTTGTGCAACCTTGATGTTGCTGTGTAGATCTCTCTGCATCTTTCTATGCTCCGGTTTCAAGGAATTCAGTGCACCTGCATCACACTACACTGGCAACCCTGGTGGTAAATTTAAGCTGAAGTCTTAACCAGCTTGATTGCGTCAAAGTTCCGCACATCACCACCAACACGCTTGGTGATATAGAAACCCACATACGGCTTGTTGGTGTACGGGTCGCGCAAAATCCGAAATCCAAGCCGGTCAATGATGAAATAGCCACGCCTAAAATTGCCAAACGCTATTGAATAGCTGTTGGCAGCCAGGGCAGCCATGTCTTCAAGGTTCACGATGGGATAACCGAACAGGTTAAACGATAACCCATCCTCAATGCCCCCACCCACGCCAACCAAGTATCTGCCGTCTGCATCACGCAACTTCCGCAAGGTGGCTTCAACCAATCTTGGCATTGTCCAGATAGCACCCTGGCGATAAGCCGGGTTCAGGGCTGCAATGGTGTCAATGAAGGCACCAGTATCTGCAGCAGTGCTGCCTGAAATGGTCGGAATTCCAGCAGCCGCACCCGTCACTATCTGCTGCAATACGCCCCAATCTCTGCTGGCATCAACAGTGGTGACTGCTGCACTGGCATAGTCAGCAAAGCCACGGGGCTTCAGCACCCCGTTGCCGGTGACAAAGGCAGTGTTTTCAGTTCTGACCATCTGTTCTTCTGTGTCTTCCACAATGTAGTCTTCCACATTGATGGCAGCATCATCGAGCATGCTTTGGGTGACTTCCGGGTATGCATACTGCTCGTGGGTTTCAATCCGTTGCATTCCCACTGCACCAGTGCCCGTGGCAGCCCGGCTGTCACGTTCACCAACCCAACCACCTGAAACCCCCTTGCTGGATTTGTAAGGGGCCTCCCACGCTGAACTGCCAATGGAAATCACCCGGCAATGCTGCCGCAAGGGTGATGTGTCGTGCACCCTTCTTTCCATTTCATCCGACACTTCAGTTGGCACCAGATAACCACCATCCCGGTCAGATCCAACCGACAGGGCAGCCCTGATGTCAGGGTGAAGGTTATCAACCAACCCGTCATTTCTGATCAGGGCTTCAAAGGCATTCTTGTATTCCCGGTATGACTCAACATTCAAGTTGGGGTCATTGGCAGCAAACCGCACCACCGGGGCACCGGGTGCCCGGCCACCTGCATTGGCCACGTTGAAGAACTTGGCAGCAGCTGCCCGTTCACCAACATCATGACCAGGGCCACCCAACTGCAGCTGTGCCACGTTCATGCTGTTGGTTTCAGCCAGTCTGGTCAGGGCCTGCATTTCTTCCTTGGCCTGATCCACAACAGCATTCAGCCGTTCAACCTTTTCATTCAAGATGCCATCATTCTGGCCCTTTTCCAATGCATCCAATCGTTCATCATTGGCTGCCTGAAAATCATGAATGGCCTTTTGCAGCTTGTCTGCAATTTCCTTGGGTGTTTCCGGGGCAGGGTCAGCAGCACCAGGCCCGTTGAAGGCATTGAACTGTGATGCCATGAACTGTGTAACCGTCAATCGTAGTCTGTTCATCTTTATAGTTTCCTTGCAATTTCTGAGAGTAGTTGAAATCCACGGTCAGCATCGCGCATGGCCTCTGGATCTTGGCCAGCATCGCGCATGGCCTGGTAACCCCCAAGCATAAATGCTTGGGTTTCCGATCTGGTTAACTTAGCATCGCGCATAAGTAACCTTTCAAAATCTCGCTTGGTGGGTTCTGGTGGCTGATGCCAATCTGCCGGGGCATTCTTGAACCCGGATAGATCATACTTGGCAGAAGGGGCTGGTATTTCAATCACTTCATCAGCCAGCCCGGCATCCACAGCTGCATCAGCTGGCACCCATGTTTCTTTATCCATCATGGCCACAAATTCAGCCAGGCCAAGATTGCCCCTGGTGTCATACACACTCGCCAGGGCACCATCAATACTGGTCAGCACTTCTGCCATGTCAGCATGGTCATGCCGGTCACCAACCACCAGGCCCCATGCATTGTGAATCATCAGAAAGGCAGTTGGTGCCATGGTGATGGTGTCACCGGCCATGGCAATGATTGAAGCAGCTGATGCAGCCAGCCCTGACACTTCAACATCAACCCGGCCACTGTGGTCAAGCAGATCATTGTAGATGGCAATACCGTCATACACATCACCACCAGGGCTGTGAATTCGCAATTTCACATCACCTGCCTTGTTCAGCATGCGCTTGAATTCTTTGGCATTCACGCCCCAATACCCAATTTCATCATACAGATCAATCACAGTGACAGCTTCATCAGCTGCTGCCTTGAACTGTGTGCCTGAACTTCTATTGAATATCCTTCTGTCGGATTGCTCCAACCCCTTGGGCATGCTGATGGGTTTCAGACCGTTCTGAATGATCATGCTAATTTGCTCCCATGCTGCTGGTGATTTCTGTGGGCTGTGTCCCGTCCTGTGGTCGCATGTTCTGCTCAACTATGTATTCCTCGCCACCTTCATCATCACGGGGGTTCATATCTTCAAGTTCACGCCATTCATTTGCGTTGATAATACCGGCCCTTCGCATGATGTTTAAACCAGCTTGACGGTCAGTGAAGGCCCCACGCAACAGTGCAGCCATGTTGAATTTCACAAACATGCCTGAACCTGTTAGGCCCAAATCCATGTTGAATCGTTGCTCCAGGGCCACCACTATCGGGGTAATTGAGTCTATAACAAAGCCAAGGTTTTCATGCTCAACATTGGAATAGGTTGCATCAGCCAGGTCACCACCTTTATGTGGTGGCACTCCCATGATCCCGAACATTTCACGGGCTGTGGTTTTTCTGGCTTCAATCCATTGGGCATTTTCCATGCTGATCGAAACTTCTTTGAATGACACCCCGGCTGGCAGCATAGCTGTTCTGTGGGCATTCTCGCCGCCAGTGTATTGTGAATCGAAATCTGCCAGCAGGGCATCACGGGGGCCATCATCAATAGATGTGCCTTTTTCCAGTTGCAGCAAACCACCCAACCTGGCTGCATTCCTGAAAAACTTGCTACCGTGTTCCCTGATGGCAATGCCATCACCGATTGAATCCCGGTGCACCCGGATAGGGTCAAGCCCAAGCAGGCCATCATCACTGTCAAGCCACACATGCAGGATCTGGTCTGCCCGATAGATCTTAGGCCCTGACCCTGTGTTGACTTCATAAGTAATAACACCACTGCTGTCATCTTTGTGGGGTGTCACTGTGTCAGGGTGAAGCCTGATCAAACCCATGAACCCATCACGCCCCGGCACTATAAAATTGTACCAATTGCCCCTGTACATCAGGTCACGCATGCCCAACTTGCGCCACTGCCAGCTTGTCTGCCACGGGTTGGGGTGATCATGCAGCACACTGAACAGGGGTGAAGTTCTGGCCTGCATTCTGTCTGCCCCCTTCTTTTCATACAGCACCAGGGGCAAGTGTGAAACGGTATTAGATAGAACACGCACACTGGCAGCCACAGCTGCCAAACCTTCAGCTGGCCCAACCCCAACCCTGATGCCAGATGAAGTGCCCAACCCGGCATTCATGCGCCGCACCAGTTCTTCAATGGTCAATGATGTCAGTGTGTTCTTGGGCTGCAGCCATGTTCTGATAAAAGTCATTGGGTTTAGATTCATGCAATCCTTCCAAACATCTGGCCTGATGTGTAATTGATGGTTGTCAAATCTTCACCCTTCCCGGCTGCTGCACCAATGCATTCAACTAAGGACACAGCCCCGTCAATTCTGCCACTGGATTTTGACTTTTTGAAAAACCGATCTGTGGGCACAATTGAACTCTGCTGGCACACAGCACTGGCCACACACCAAGTCATCACCGGATTAGTGGCAATCCTGATTCTGTTTTCAGTGAAGCCTGCTTCTGTTTCTTCGATTGATCCGGGCATCCACAAGCCCGTGGCCTTGGCTTTGTAGAACCCCTGGCCATGTTCAATCAAGGGCACTTCTTCACCACCATTCTTGGCCAGGGCCACCAAAAATGATTCAATCTTGGCCCGGTCATATGCTATGGCCTGCACATCAAACTTGTTGCAGATGTCGATGACCAGTTCAGCTGCATGGTCATAATCAATCACCTTCCAGGGTGGTGCCTGCAGGTGACCGGCATCACGCCATTCTTGATACCGTGGGGCCATGTTGTCACGGTCTTGCAATTCAAGCAGCCGTTCGCCGGGCATCCAAAACCAGCTGAACACATCCCAATGCCGGTCACTGATTTCAAAGGCCAGGCTAAGTGCTGTCAGGTCTGATGAAATCGAAAGGTCTAAACCGCCATAGCACTTCATGCCAAGATAGTCTGCCAGGTTCAGATCAAACTGCACCGAATCCCACACATCCTTTGTGACCCAGGCGTCAACTGCATCTGTCCACATACAGAAGTTCAACCGTTTGCATAGGGTTTCTTTTGATGGCAGACCCTTGGCCCTGGTCACCTGGCCCCGGATGTAATCATAGCCGGGCACCACCGGCAGGCTTGGGTTGGCTTTGATCCAACAGCCCTCATCTGTGAAGGGGTCATCAGCTGGCACTGTCTTGCTGCCAACTTTTCTTTCACCGTCCATCGCACAGATATAGGCAAAAAATGAATCATCCTTCAGCCGGTCTTCTGCCACCTTGCTGCCGTAGTCGTGATAATCCCAACACACTGTGGCCCGGTCAGACCCACTGTTGGTGATCATGATAATCAGGGGCTGTGTTCTGTGCTTCGATCCAGCATCCATGAATTCAACCATGGCATTGGTCGGGTGTTCATGAATTTCATCTAACAACCCACAGTGTGGGATTGGGCCTGATCTGCCCCGGCCCTGCCGTTCAGATGAAATGGGCCTGAAAAATGAATGGGTCTTCAGATAGGCAATGTTGTCTTTTTCCATGCCCCCTGACATTTCCAGCCGGGCCATCAAGTCTGGTGATTGCTCCACCATGGCAACAGCATTACGAAACAGCACCTTGGCCTGGTCATGGTTATAAGCAGCTGCATAGATTTCTGCCCGTTCTTCAGAATCACCACACAGCATCACCAGCCCAATGCCAGCACACAGGGGGGTCTTTCCTGACCCCTTGCCGGTTTCAATATAGGCTGTTCTGAATCGCCGCGCACCGTTGGCCTGCTTCCAGCCGAACAGTGACCCAATCACAAATGCTTCCCAATCGAACAGATCAAAGGGCTTGCCTTCAAACTGACCACTGGCCAACCGCAGCACTGCTGGAAAGAATCTGATTTTTTTCAGGGCTGCTGGCAGATCCCACACCAAGCCGGTCTTTTTCCGGTTCTTCATATCTGCCAAGTGGCGTCTGCAGGCTGCCCTGACATAAGGCCCGGCCACTATGGGCTTGGTTTTTCTGACCACTGCCCTGGCATAGTCCAACACCGGGTCACGTTTTCTGGCAGTCAACTGCAAGCCTCTGTTATGACACTGTTTTTTAACCCTGGATTTTCACGGTTAGTCATCAAAGAATTCATCATTGGGTTTAGTCTGGTCTGCCCTGGCTGCCTTTGAATTGCCCTTGTGGTGTGGCAGGCCCAAGTCATCACCCAATATCCGCATCTGTCCCAACTTCTGGCCGGTGAACTTCTTGGGGCTTCTCATGTATTCAGCCATTTCACACACCCAAACAGTGGCAGCTGGTTCATCATGCAATTCAAGCCAGGTGGCTGATGGGATGTATCTGTCCCACTGCTTTTGCTGTGATTGCGTCAACTTTCTGGCTGGCACCAACACAGTTGGGTTGTTGGGGATGTCACCCTTTTCACCAGGCGCCGGGTCACCCTGCCGGTCAGGTCGATGTGTGTTACCCACCACATGCAATGATGCTGATTTGGGCTTGGGGCCTCGCTTGGCCATGGGGTGAATACCTCTGAAACAGTTAGGTCTGGTGGTCCTAGAAATAGAATGAATTAAAAACCAGGCCA
>CEPZ01020032.1_pt1 | contig 19254 bp, 21 predicted proteins | sample 530461 | NCBI WGS metagenome assembly CEPZ01 (sample SAMEA2620106, study PRJEB7988) | marine metagenome | isolation source: saline water (ENVO:00002010), including | reverse complement strand
GGTATCGCCAAGAGAGCACGATCTGTGTTGGATATGTGTGATTTAACCAACTTGCAAGGGAAGAGCTTTTTGGATTTTGGTTGCGGAGACGGCTCAATGGTTAAAGAGGCCCTGATTAGGGGAGCAACCGTAGCTCATGGATATGATCCTAAAAAAGAATGGGAACCTCTGGAAGACCTAGAAGATTTGTTTTTCACAACAGAATACAGCAAGCTTAGCAAGGGTTACGATGTAATTCTTGTTTATGATGTAATTGATCACACTATTGGTGAAAGCCCCATTGATGTTCTCAATAAGGTAAGAGAGCTTGTTGCTGATACTGGCGAGGTTAAAATTAGATGTCACCCTTTTACTTCCAAGCATGCGAACCATGTATACAGGACATTTAACAAAGCTTATTCTCAAATGTTTTTGACCCCGGAGCAACTTGAAGATCATAATCCAGAACCCATTTTCATGAGGCCGGGAATAGACCCGTTAGATGAATACAAAAGGTGGTTTGATCATACTGGGTTTGATATCCGCAAAGTAAACGCCCTTAAAAATCCAGTGGATAGAGAGTGTTTAAAGAATATTCCGAGAGCAGTAATGAAGGCTATCATAAATCATGAAAATTACCAAAAGATATTGGAGATACAATTTGTAGATTACCATTTAACCCCCAGAAGGTGACATTATGAAAAGAGTTTTATTTACTGGGCATGGTGGATTTGTGGGCCATCATTGTCTTGAATACTTTCTTGAACACACAGACTGGGAATTGATTTGTATTGATTCCTTTAGACACAAGGGAACTCCTCGCCGTGTAATAGAGGTGGGAGGAGATAACCCCAGAGTAAAAACCTATAAGCACGACTTAACTGTCCCATTTGACCCTCAATTACAGAACCTTATTTTTGATAGACATATCGATGGTCGAGGCAATGTGGTGGAGAAGCCAATTCATTACATTATTCACATGGCCTCTGAGAGTGCGGTAGAACGTTCAGCAACTGACCCTGTGGCGTGCCTTCGCAACAACTACGAGTTAACCATCAATATGTTAGAGTTGGCCAGAAGTTGTAAAGGGTTGGAGTTATTTGTTCAAATAAGCACAGATGAGGTTTATGGTGAGGCTCATCCAACACTTGCACATAAGGAGTGGGAGGCAATTATGCCATCTAATCCTTACGCTGCATCAAAAGCTGCCCAAGAAGCTATGGCTATTGCATATTGGAGAACCTATAACCTTCCTATTATTGTTACAAATACCATGAATATTATTGGTGAGCGACAAGACCCTGAAAAGTTTCTCCCCAAAATTATTCAAAAGGTGGCTCTTGGTGAAGAAATGCCAATTTATGGGGATTCACTGGATAGCATTGGCACACGAATTTATCTTCATGCGAAAAACATGGCAAGTGCATTGGTGTTTCTTGCTAATAGGACTCCCGCTGTTTATTCGGATTTTGTCGAAAGTGGGTTTACTTACAATGCTGCTCCTGACAGATATAATGTGTGCGGGGATACAGAGCTTAACAATCTAGAATTGGCTCAAATGGTTGCAGAGATTATGGGTAAAGAGTTGAAGTATGAACTGATTCCCTCTGAGTCGGCCCGTGCTGGCTACGACCGCAGGTATGCTTTGGATGGCTCCAAGATGGATGCCCTTGGTTGGACCCCAGCTATGACGTTCAGAGAATCACTAGAAAAGGTGGTGGAATGGACGATAAAGAACCCTCATTGGGCCGTGTAACATTTTGTATGACGGTTTGTGGTGAACTGACGGAAGCGGACTGCCTGAAGGCAATTGAAAATTACCGAGATCAACTTGTCTTTCAGGAAGTCCGTGACGTTATTCCTCAAGTTAAAGCTAACAACCAGATGATTACCCAGTGTGAGACGGATTATCTCATACCTCTGGATGCTGATATGATTCTTCATGAAGGCTTTGCAGAGAGAATTGTAAGCGGGGTGAAAAGAATGGACGCCGATCCCAAGTGTCATACTGTATTGCACTCTTTGTGGGACACCCTAACAGAACAGAAGATATATGCCCTGAAGCTCCTCAGAACCAGCATAATGCAAGAACACCTCTTCGCAGAGACAGCCACACCAGACGTAGAGCACTACACCAGATTGCAGGACCAAGGCTATCACTCAATTAATTTATTTGATGAGCCGACCATTGGCAAACACGTTGTTAAAGGGGCACATTTTTGTTATCACAAATACAGGGACGTTTACCAAACTATGAGGTCACACAAGAGGGTTTGGTGTGATGGGGTCGCAGTTGGCCAGAGTATACGTGATTGTGCCTACAATCACTACCAGTTTTTCATAAATAAATACAATGATACTGACGATCAAGATTATCTATATTGCATAATCGGAATGATGGATGGCATTACTTCTGAATTGGAACATAAATCCAAATGTCTAGATAAACCTATAGAGTTATCACCAGACTTAGCCAGCCATTATTTTGTAGAATGGTACTTGAAAAATGAAATGAGTGAAAAACTGGAGCTTCCATGAGGGATTTTGAGCAATATTGTAACGAAAACAACCTTTTAGACGATATGTTTGCAGATATCAAGGAAAAGATCAAAAAAAGAGGGAAGGCGGTAAGCACACAAAGACAAACAGAGCCTTATCGTTTCGATCTTTACCGTGGTTTTGACGCCGATTTGACAACACTCGAAAAACAGGGAGACAACTATGTATTAAGCCCCAAACAAAGTGAACAAGGAATGTTGTGGTTTACCCACCATTTTGTCAGAGGGTACAATGCTGTGGATTATGTGACAGGCAGAGGAGAGTGGCTGTTGACATATCCTCTACAAGCCACGAAACATTATGATAAAGTGGTTTATGAGGATAACTCAGTAGAAACTAGATCGCCTGACGAAATTGTGTCCAAGGCAGAACCAACAGAAAACAGTGAATTTGCCTGTTTTGGAGCATATTGTTTAGAGTTGCCGAGAGGTTGGTATTGGACCTACAAGACAGAAAAATTTATAGGAACAAGCAACAAAATTGTTGTTGCTCCTGGCATGATCACCCAAAATAAAGGATCGGCAGAATGATTTCAATATTTATAATGTACTCTTCAGACAGAAAGACCTATTTGGAAAAGCAAATAGAGCATATGAGGAATATGCCCTTATATGATAAGTGTCAAAAGATACTTGTTTTAGATGGAGAATTAAATGTGGATTTTGAAGAATTAGAGGTAGTTCCTTTGAACAGGGATGGAGAATTTGTTTGGGCAGATGCGTGGATGGCAGGTGTAAATCACTCCAAGCACGAGAAAATACTATATCTTGACTCTGACCGTTTGCTTCCATTGAGCTATCTTGAAAGGATTGAACCATTGATTCAAGATAATCGCTTTATTTATACATCTAATCTCTTTACCCTCTGTTTGTGGCCCGGTAAAGGTGTGGTGGACACCTTACTTTCAATGACGCCTGCTGAGGCTAGGAAAGAGCTAAGCGATTTGAGGAAAGGTATGATAATTGACGATCCAAGGTTTAAAATCCCGGTGCCCAGACATGGTAAAAATCCCATGTCTGGTAATACTGCCTTTACAAAAACCACCTTTATAGATTCTGGCGGAGTAGACCCTTGGTATAAAGGACATGGAGCATTTGCAGATAGTGATTATTTTATGCAAATGTATGACCTTAATGCCGATTTTTACGATGTAGAAGATATAGTGGAACTGCATTTCGGTCACACCAAAAAGAACGAAGAAGGTAAAAGCTTATCAGATAGAGAACTTGGGTTGTTGAGTTTGGATAATTTCATTCATTACTGCAAAAAATGGGGAATTAGTCGTCAAAGGGCTATTGATGTAGCCAAGTCATGGCGTATCCAAGAGCCTGACAAGTATGTTTATAGAAGGTGGTCGTCTATATAATGTCATGGCAATTTCCTTCTCAGAATGGCTAGAAGCTGTAACTATGGACAACGCTAGGCGTGCCAGGAAAGGTATGCAGCGATCATGGAAAAAGTCCAAACATACTCCTCATAAGCATCGCCTATTCAGGAAATACGATCCCGGCACTTTCGGTTTAGAGTTAGAGTTCCGAATAGAATCTGAGGAAGGTGACTCTCATCATACCGAAGAAGAACTTGAAGAGGTTAGAGATCAACTTCAAGACAAACTTTATGACATTATCTGGCGTCATCAACCAAGTTATCAAAGTCGAGATGAGCACAATCCATTAAGGGATGCTTGGTATGAATTCACAGAAGATAAATACCCACCCTATGACAGCATCCATGATTGGGAGCACGAGAACGAAGAGCCAGAGAAGCCCGAAAAAGAGGATTATGAAGATGATGAAGAAGGGTTTAACGATGCTTTGGAGGTTTGGGAAAAAGAACACGCAGAGTGGCAAGAAGAGCGTGAAAATGTTGAAGAGCAAATAGACAAATTTGATCATGATGAATTACAAAAGGAGTTCATTGACGAAATTATAGATGAAGAGAGATGGCATGAGTACGAAATCTATACCGATCACTATTTGGGGGATTTTGATACAAAGGCCGAAGAGTACGAGGAGTTTTTATTTGGGTTGGGATGGACGGCAGAAGTTGAGGAACATGATAAAAAAGGCATATGGAATCTTCATCGTGATGGCGATGGAATTTTTGAGTTAACTAGTCCGATCTTAACCCAGAAGGACATCCCAGCCTTAACAGAGTTATTTAACCATGCTCAGCACGAGGTTACTGACGGGGATACATCATGTCATATTCATGTGGGTATGCCAGAGGACACAGACGGTTTTGATCTGGTTGCGATAACCACAATGGCAGATGAACCGCATATAATCAGAGATCAACCCAATAGGAATTTTCAATCACACGCCGATTTCAATAGCAACTTACAGTACACTCTATCTAACAAGCTTCCTGATGGGGTTTATAGTAAAGATGAGTTCATGACTAAGCTGAGAAGTTTAAACCGAACCGGAACCAACCTTACCGCTTTTGGCGAGCACGGAACAGTAGAGTTTAGATATTTGTCTTCTGAAGCTTTGGATACACCAGATATGGTGTTCAGTTGGGTAAATTACTTCTTGACGCTTCCCAAAATTGCTCGTGGCAGAAAACAAATAAGGATTGATGATGATGTCTATTTGACAAGGATGCCGGGTGGAGCAGTTAAAGTAGATCGACAGCCTGAAGGTCGTGTTAAGCAAGGGCCGGGCAGTCCTGAAGACCTCAGAAGGAGCAAGGTGCTTACTCCGTATGAAAAGAAGAAAAAGCAGATGAAGAGAGGTATGGTTGAACGCTACGTGGACAAAATGAATCTCAATCACTTCTCAATGCAATTTGGTGGAGGGTCAGAGAAGCATGTAACTGACGCAATTAGAGGCGTGATAACTAGATTTATGGGAAATTTGCCTATCGTTAAGCGGGCTGTGGCCACACATCCCGAAGACCCTTACTTCAACGATTGGGAAAATTATATGTTATTAGCCAAACATCTGACTATGAGTGATATTTTCAGTTATTCCACAGGGTCAGATGATTATGGTTGGTTAAGAAAAGTTGTATACGATCTTGTTGAGAAGAGATTTGATATAGTGAGGAAGAATGTGCAGGGATGGAAGCAGCAGAGCTTTCATTTGTACTGATAAAAAAAGCCGCTGTTTCCAGCGGCTTTTACGTTAACGTTATCAAAGTCCTAGTTTAAAATAGGTTTTGACGGCAAACAGTTACTGAAGACACGTAAGCGTTACTTAAACTGTTGCACAACTGATTGAGCTTAGGACATTTAACATAAAACAATCTCATGTTAACGCATTCCTTTGTTGCTGGACTCGCAGCAATTTTCTTGCATTTGAACCAAGGCATTGCACTACCGTCTACTGTCGTGCCAATACAATTGTTGGCAATTACAGGTGCTACAAATTGACTAGCCATATCTCCTCCTTAAAATCTGTGTAAGAAAGCTTTCTACTTTATTTATGGTTGTTTAGATTATTTTTGAAGTGAATTTATATCTTTAATACATAGCTCTTCATTTTTAGCCATGATATCTTTGATTTCTGGAGCTTTATCCCACAATTCTTTAATTGTGGCCATTCCATCGTGATGTAGCCAACTTTTTGCACAGATAGCTTGTTTAAAGCCATAGTAGTGCATTCTGTGAGCAAGTTCTTGGTCTTCGTACCACCCAAAAGGATACTGTTTTATGAACCCCCCGATTCTTTGAAAAAGTTCTCTGTGGCACATTACACAGGACAACGGCAAATATTGGTCTTCCTTTAAGATGATATCATCAATTTTAACTAACGGTCTTGCTGGTTCGGACAATTTTTCAATATTCGAGCCAGAATTCGCATAACGAGCGGAAATCATTTTGACTCCCATATTTTTGAGGTCCATCATGCTTTCCCCAAGTCGATTAAGCCAATTGATGTTGTCCACATAACAATCTGAATTCATAAAGACTACCCAAGGGAACTTGGTTTGATTGAACCCAAGCTGAAGAGCACCAGCAAATCCAAGCTGTTGGTCACTTCTGATGCAGTTGACATTGGTGTTTTCTCGAATGTCTTCGAGGTAGTTGGCGTTCTTTGATCCGTCGTCTACAAGGGTTAATAGAAATGGAGGTCTGGTGACCCGGTAGACGCTCTCAATAAGACGAGTTACTTTTTGATATTGTCCATGAAACGGCACAATAATGTCTACTTTAGAAATGTCGAATGGGGACATTTCCAAAGTGCCTTTCATTGTGTGTTTGATTTCACTTGGATTAATCTTCTGGCTCAAATCCTTCTGTGTGCCCCGGCTGTAACGTGCTCTGGCCGCTTTCTCTATGTTGATCGCTTCCTCGTCCGTCGTTCGCCTCATCCTTCCTCTCGCCATGTTTTTCCTCCGAGAAAATTTTATCAAGAACGTTTTGAATTTCTTGTGGTGAATCTACAATGGTTTTCATGCCAGCATCAAATTCAAAATCTTGTTGGCCTATGCCAATAAAGAAATATTCACAATCAAATCTCTGTGCTTCATTTATTTTGAATAACACATTGAGTTGTTCATTGTAAGATGTGTCGTAATTGTCGGTAATTAGTATTATTTTCCGCCTATACTCTTCATCTCTTTCTGACCCTAAAACATAGGTTGATTGAGTCAAGGCCGTGTTGACATTTATCTTAACTTTGCTGTAGTAATGGATGCATTGTATTTTCTCTCCCTTCTTTTCAAGGGGGTAGATTGCTTCTGGGTGATACAGATAAAACAAATCTTCGCCCACGGGAATATTGCCTACAGCATTCAACAATGATTCTTTGGCAGGAGCTAAGTTATATAGTTTAACATCTAGTATTACTCCAATAGCCATCGGGTAGTATTTTTCCACAATTTTTTTCTCCTTTGCCTTTGCGTTATTCTTATCGGGTGATCATAATCTTTCAATGGATGTAAAATTGATGCTTCTTTGAAGTTTTCTTTCTCTGGGTCTAACTGTGGCTTCCATCGTATTGGGAATTTACGATAGCTCCCAGACCATTCTCTGGTTACTTCATTCCAAGCAGCGAAAGTACCTATGTCTCCTCCTAAGTGAGTAGCAAGAGTGGGATAAAGGTGCTCGCTTAGATCATAGCCCGTATACTGGGGGAAATATCCTTCGGTAAAATGATTGGAAACATTGATTAATTTATTAAAGAAGTCTAATTCAACAAGCTTTTCCATAAATTCGTTGCAAAAAAACAAACAACTTCCAAGCAAATAATGACAGGTGTTAATTTTTTCACCAATTATAGCCTCAATGAGAGGTAGCTTTTGTTTAATTTCTTCTTGTTTGCCATCATTCCCCAACATCCACACGTCTTGACGATCAGCGTGCTTTAGGTTGGTTTTAAATTCACTTGAGGCAAATAAACAATCATGCTCTGTGTATATGTACCAATCTGAGGATGGGAACTTCTCATAGAGTGTCTTCAGCCCCAATGCTACATTTCTGTAAGGAGATTTTGGGCAATTGTGGTAAAATGCTTTCAATTTATAGGCGGGCAGCTTGATTTCTTTAAAAGAACTCCATGCTGCTGCGTCTACGCAAACAATCGCATTTGTTCCTACAAAGGTAAGAATGGATTCCAATGTATCAGCAGTGGTTTTGGGGCAATGAGTATTTAATAAAGTTGCAATTTCCATATATACACTATTATAGTTTGGAGGAATAGATATGCCAATCGAAAAGATAAATCAAGCCTTAATTCTAATGGAAAAGGTGAACTCCTTGTTGCGAGAAGCCAAGGATTTAGCCCAACAAGAACCAGAGCCTGTCAAGCCTGCTGAAGGTTTAGGCAAACCTCAAGTTTCTGGAAAAGAGACAACTGCGTTGGATAATAAAAAGTGGCCTATGGCTGTCAATCCCAACCTTATATGTGCAGTGGATAATGAAAAAGACAAGGAGGATAGAGCGAACGGCGTAGTAGAATTAATGATTGAAGAAAACTTAAATGGCAAGAAATTCCTTGATTATGGTTGCGGCGAAGGCCACACGGTACACGTATCAACCAAACATAAGACAAAGATTTCAGTAGGATATGATCTTGTTGAACACGATAATTGGTCCTTGCGAGAAGGGAACCTAACGACAGACATAAACTTTGTTAAAGAGAATGGTCCTTATGATGTGATCATAATGTTTGATGTTTTGGACCACGTTGGTCCTTATGATGATCCTGATGCACCGGGGAATGTGTTGAAAGATGTGGCTGGGCTTTTAACTAACAAGGGCAAGATTTATTTAAGGTGTCATCCTTGGACTGCTCGTCATGCAACGCACATGTATCATTGGATGAACAAAGCTTATGCCCACTTGGTTTATACAGATGATGAATTGTTGGAAATGGGCGTTAAGGCTGGCGAACCAACCCAGAAGGTTACGCACCCAATTGCAACTTATCGTTCATGGGTGGAAAATGCTAATTTGAAGACAGAGAATGAAAGAATCATTAAAGAGCCAGTAGAAGCATTCTTTAAATCTCCAGCAGTGTCAAAAAGAATTATAGAAAATATTGGGATGGAAGGGTTCCCCGAATTTCAAATGAGTATTCAATTTGTGGATTATATCCTGTCGAAAGCATGAAAATAGTAGTTTTTGGAATGTCGTGTGTTGGCAAAACCACTTATGCCAAGTCTTTAAATATCCCGTACCTGTGTTTTGATTATCTTTTCCCTTGGCCCCTTGTAGAGAGTTTTCCTGAACTCTCTATAGAGAAAGCTTTAGCCCATGTGGTTGAGCAGTGCGAGAAAGAAGAAAACTATGTTTTAGATGGTTGGCACCTTTCTGACATTGAGGGCAACACTCTTCCTAAAGGTTGTGAAATTCACGTTCTTTATGATCATCATCAAAATATTATTGACAGATATCGCAATTCTGTGGTAGCATCAGATGAACATAGAGAGATGTATCGCAAATGGTATGGAGATATAAATGACAGCGTTCGAACCAAGTTCTTTAGAATACATTGCGGAGAGGCACCCGAACCCAGAACCTTTGAGCATTTCAATAGTTTCCGTGAATTGGAGTGGGTACGATTGGCAGAAGCTGCTGGTGGACTCAGTTGATAAGTTCAGCTATGCCCCTCATGATATATTCATATTTAACAACAATCCAGATGCGGTTCGCTGTGTGAATAAATCCCCACGATGGAGAGAAATGTCGTGTTTTGGGAAGAATATGGGACACGGATTTGGTCTTAACGTGGGTGTTCATGAAGCCAAAGGTGAGTACATTCTTGTTCTCGACATAGATTGTCATCTTTTGATAGAAGGCTGGGAGAAAATGTTCCTTTTTAAAGCACGGCATTTTCATAGAGATGCAGATGTGGTTGCTGCTCCTGGCCCGCCTGAGAAGCCCCTGAGACCCGCCTGTATGTTCTTAAAGCGAGAAATAGCCCGTCAGTACGACTACAGCCCTACGCCTAACTACAGAGGCCACAGGGTCACTCCTGATGGATATGACGTGGCAATTAAAGCTTATCATAAAATGGTGGCTGATGGGCTAACGTTTGAGTGGATGGAGAGTTTCCCAAATCGCTACGGAACCGCCACAGGCGAAGAGTGGGGACTGGATGGCAAACCAATAGTTTACCATCATTGGCACGGAACCCACACTAATGAGCCAGATAGGATGAAGGATTTCCCCGATACTGATCTTGAAGCAGAAAAAGAAAAGCTATTTGCGATTATTCGGGATAAGGGACTAGGATTAAGTACCCCTCATGTCTAAGGTTTTTGAAGATACAGAAGGCATCGCTCATTAGATCGTATATCCAATCTGTGTCCTCAGTCACTCTGATATCACAATTCTGATGTTCGTAATTATCTTTGGCATAAAGCCTCAAATCATCAACCACAATAATATCCTTATTGTTTGGTCTTAATTCACGGATGATTTTTAGTTCTTGTTCTAGTGGTGCCACTTGTTCTTGAGTTTCTTCAATGTCTATGTCATCCCATTCTTTGTAAGTTTTGGGAAGATGGGCATCTAACCAGAACAATATGTTTTTGTCTTGAAGAGACGGTTCAGCTAATACATGGGGGAGCATGTCATCAGAAGCTCCGTGCCAGATTTTTACACGATCATCCCGACTGAACATATGAGTGGCTTCTGTGTAAAAATATTCGTTGATTTCCACTGAATGAAATTCATTGAATTTATTGCATTGTCTTGCAAATGCTATTCCAGCACCTAAATGAGTGCCAGTTTCTACAAATGCTGTTAATTCGTGTTTTCCTGACCAAGTTCTAATTGGATGTGCTGATATATGTCCCATGCACTAGATGAGTATTATTGCCCACTTTTTGCGAGTTGAGAGCCACGATTCTTTTCTTCTTGTTTAGGAGAAGGTAAGTGTCCTCTTTGTCGGTTGACCAGTTGAGGAGGCACAAAGGCTCCTTGGCATTTGTTCGTCGCAATATCTTCGGTGCTTAAGCCACAAAGATCAGGATTTGGAGGAATTGTTGTAATAAGAAGTGATTCCATGTCCGACTTAAACATGTTGTCGCTTACAAGGCTTCTTCCAACGGTGCCATTTGGTTTTCTGATAGCTCGGAATATGTGTGGGATTCCAGTATTGCTGACACTTCCAATAACCAACCCAGTCCCTACAATCACATTATATTCATATGTGGCTTTGTTGACTGATTGTCCGTTTATTGCAACCCCGCCACGAGGAATAGGAATATATTTGGCTGACAATGGGGCTAAGCCACCAATGATGACTGTGCCATCGCCAGTGTAAAATAAGGAAAATAGAACGTCCGCAACAGATGTTGCATCTTCTACTGTGACTCCACCAGCGGTAGAATAAGAAAGTTTAAAGATAGGATGATCTATTTGTCCATTAACAATAAGTCCGCCTACTCCATCGAGGAAGTGGTGGACTGTAAATGTGCCACTTAGAACTACTCCGCCTTCTCCAATTTCTATTTTTACACTTACATTTGAACTGAGACCACCAGCTAGAATACCGCCAAGACCTATTAATGGTTCAATTTCTACTTGTGCGGCTCCTCCCATGACACTGCCGCCAGAGACAACAATATCGACATGGAATTCAGCAGAGTGACCACCACCCACAGCACCAGCACCCGGCAATTGTGGCTCATTTTGAACCACTGTCGTGCTTACGAGACCGCCCGCTAACATGCCTCCTTCAAGGCCAAATGGTGGGCCGATTTCTGATTTTCCAGAACCAGCAACAATGGAGCCACCAACAGCGGTTTCAAAGAATGGCGTGACCCTAGCTTGACCACCGATTAATGATCCGCCCTCTCCGAACAACGGTGGGTAGGAAAAATAATGGCCGGGATTGACTAAGACGCCACCTGTGGCTATTTCATCATATTGAGTTTTAGCTCGGCTATTGACTAAGACACCACCGTCTGTTTCTCCCGGCAGATTGATGAAGTATGGCGTGGCTTTACCAACACCACCAACAAGCATGCCGCCTTCGGCTGTCACAAAGTCAAATTTTGTGTCACCAAGGCCACCAACAACTGCACCACCAAGACCAAAGTCATGTGTACCATTGGGTGAAAGACCACCAGCAACTGCCCCGCCTATTCCAACTTCGTTATAGGTCTGATAGCCAATGCCACCGAGGACTGCACCACCTGTGCCGTCAATAAAGTATGGATTTACTTCGGCATTGGGGAGAATTAAGGCACCGCCTGTACCCTCCATAGATTGACTACCGCCGACAAAGTGGCTACCGTTTGTTATAATGCCGCCGTCTCTTTCGCCCGGCAGATTGATGAAATAAGGAGTAGCCTTTGCTTTACCATCAACACGAACATGACTGCCAACAGCGAAGAAGAAATCATCACTTTCGTTGTAAGCAATAGGGACGGTTGAAGAAAAAGTAACCTTAATCTTTACACTGTCAATTTTGATAGTAGGAGATTTCTTTTGGGGATCATGAGCAACAATGGCTGCTCCAAAAGATGCGGAATTAACGCTGGCAACAGATAGCCCGGCATGGCCAAGTTCTGCTGGGGTTCCTACTACCGTTATAAAGAAATCACTTCCCGATCCAGCAGAATTCAGAACAGTTACTGTACCGTATCCACCAACATATAAAGCCATGAAAAATCGGGTGGTATCGGTTTGAAGAGAGACCTTCCAATTCATCTCAACTTGGTCAATGTCGGTGGCCAAAGAAGGGATATTAAAATGGTGGTCTTGGCTGAGTAAAATTCTGGATGTATCTTTAAAGTCAACTGTACTTACAAGGGTTACATCTGCTGTATTGCCATCTTCAGCTACAACGTTAGCAACTGGATTCCACCCATTAAGTCCTGCAATGGGGTGGCCAAGGTCATTTACTGCATTTCCTGCGAATCTGATTTCAGGGGTAGTCATACTCCTATATAGAACACGCAATAATAAAAAGGACAACTAGTCTATGGCTTATATTGAACCAGATTTTAAGAAATATGCTGTGAGGAACTATAGCCGGTTCGGAGAAGCTGGATTAGTTAAATATTTGGTTGACACCATAGAATTAACAAGCAAATTCACTTCTAAGCCGCCTTATCTTGTAGAAATAGGGGTTCACCCAACGGAATGCAATACCTTGGCGTTAATTCAAGAACAAGAGTGGGATGGACTTTGGATTGACTTAAAGCCTTTAGAGGTTCCTGATGATAATTTAAAGCGTTTTCCAATTAACCCTTTTTGGATAAGAACCAGCAATATTAATCCCTTACTTTCAAATAAAGGTGTGCCTTGGGACTTTGATCTTTTTTCTCTGGATATAGATGGGAATGATTATTGGATTTGGAAAGAGATGCTATTCCAACCCAGAGTGGTGATTATTGAATATAACCCTCATCTTTTGATAGATGAGTCCAAAGTAGCTGCGTACTGGGACAGCTTTAATTGGAGAGGGGACAGGTATTATGGTGCCAGCCTTAAAGCCTTAAACAAATTAGGCACCAAGAAAGGATACACCCTTGTTGGTGCCTATTGTCACAATGCTTTATTTGTAAGAAATGATTGTATTGACAATCCAGAGGACTTTCAGTACGAAGAAATTTATGAGTATTTCCCCGTTCATCCCTTTGAGACTCCTCACTCAATAGCGAAAGAGAATCAACAATGGTTAGATGTATAGTGCAGAAAATATCTCTCGCAGTGCTTCAGCCATATACTGAGACCCTACATAAAATGGAGAATTCAAAGCACACATATCCATCCAAAAAAATGGTCCTGCGAGGTAATCACACACGCTTGTGAGATGATCTATCATTTCTTCCAATCCGATGGCAAGGGTGGCATTCCATTCTTTCCTGCCTGTGGAACCAAGTAAGGTCTGGCCTCATAGAAACGTCTGTTCCTATTGTCTTCCAATCGCTTCCACATTAAATCGGGATTCTTGAACTCAGCTAACTGCCTAGCCTTTAATTCAGGCGAAAGGCGACTGTAACGATCTTTGGCAACAGGGGACATTTTAGCCCACATGGCCCCAAATATAACGGCATCCCGTCGCCGTGCTTCTTTGGCGGCTTCTTCGGCTGCTTCTTTAGCTAAACGAATATCTCGTTCAGCGATCATCTCAGCGAACGCTGGAGATAACTTATATTCAGCGTAAGATTCGTACCTTATACCGTTACGAGTAAAGCCGGGTTTTGGTTTTGGCGGCAAAATTCCTTTTTCGATCAGGTCGTTTTCTCTTTGTTTAAGAGCAAAACGTCTTTCTGCCACATCCATTCTGGCTTCCATACGATCAAGATAACTTGGTCTGGCGTTTCTCGCCTTGTAATCATCTTTAATCGCCCAGCGGAGTCGAATTCTGGCGTTGTTGTTCTCAAGGTATCTGCTGTAGGCTTGTTGCTGCCTTATTCGATAGTCACCCAAAGCCCTGAGTCGGTCGGCTTGACCGTGCAGCAATTGCCCTGCACCCCTCAAATTAGCACTTGTGGCGGTATCCGCTCCGCCCCAAGGGCCACCCCAAGGGCCTTGTGCTGTGGCGGTAGTTGTCGTGCCCAATAGGGCTATCATCATTACAATAAGTGTTCTCATAATAAGCTCCACATAAGGTTTATTTAAGGATTTTATGCATAAAATGGCATTGGCTCCGAGTAGTCGTCTACATCATCTGCTGGGAATTGTTGGTTGCCCGAACGATTCGGTACTTGTGTCCCGCCACCAGATAATCCGTGTACTCTACCGAGTGGCCCGACAGTTCGACTGGCACCGTTGGCCCCATTTGTATGTGTCCTGTTTCCGACGTTTCCATAAGTTTGCTTAGGAAACGTAGACTGGTGATCGTTTTGTTGCCATGATTGCGTTCCCCAGCCTCCTTTCAATTCACGAATGGCAGAATCGACTTCACTGTTGGTCTTCCAACTGGTCGGGAAGGCAATTTTCCCACAACCCCCACAGATCAGGTTCAGGTCATCGTCGAATGAATAATTAGCATCATCGCTTATTGTCTTGCCGCATTGTGGGCACTTTCGTGGTTGCATCGTATCCTCCTACCATACAGTAGCAATTTTGCCCAATTTTCGCAATCCGAAAAATCCCATTTTACGTTGAGCGGAAATTTCGTATAATCGGCGTGTCAGCGAATGAGCGAGTTGACTCACAGCGGGATAACGAGCGGTTAGGGGCCGCACAGCTTGCTCATTCGCATTTTTTTTTACGAGGAACAGCGATGAAGGCCATTACCATCACTGAAACCGTTGGTTACTTGCTCAAAGGAATCAACGATTCGCCTTACAGGTTGTGCGGAGCCATTACGGGTGGTGGCACTGGTGTCATTGGTACTATCTTATCATATGGTGGTGCCTCTGCGACAGTCGAGTATCTGTTCACCCCTTATTCTCTGCAAGTTTCGTATGATTATCTGGGCTTCAAGCCAGACAAGCTTTGCGATCCCGCCTCAGCCCGCATGTATGCAATGAAAGCATACCACGATGCGATGAAATACAGCGATGGGCCAGTAATTGGAGTGGGGGCGACATCTTCGCTGGGCAAAATCGAGCCTGAGCGAGCGGGGCGTGAACACAAAATCTTCATCGCCATCCAAACCAGAGAGTACACCAAGACAATCGCTGTCTATCTGACAGGCCCACGGACTCGTGAAGAGGAAGAGCGGATTAACGAGAACTTGATTCTCAACGCTATTGCGGAAGCGTGCGGTGTTAATTATCGCTTGTTGGACAACCTAAATTGTGACGAACAATTGGATGTGCGGCAAACGGGTCCAGCCCCAGAGGTAATTCAGGTTGCCCATCGAGAGATTCCAACTTTATCTTTTTCGGGCCACACTCATGATGATGTTAATTTAATGTTGCCCGCATCGTTTAACCCGCTTCATGCTACCCATCTGAGGATGGCTGAGATCGCTGCCGAAATGACAGGGAAGAAGTGTCATTTCGAAATGGCTGTTCGGAATGCCGATAAGCCACCTTTGGATTACACCAGCATTACAGACCGTCTGGATGGGTTACAAAAGAAAGACGAGTGTGGTGGTCTTTGGATTACTGCATTGCCGACCTTTGCGGAAAAAGCATCACATTTTGCCCCTCTGACGTTTGTGGTGGGTGCGGATACCGTTGAACGAATTTGTGATCCTCGTTTTTACGGTTCCCAACAAAGTATGTTGGACGCATTGACAGGCATGTCCGCTGCGGGCACAAAGTTTCTCTGCTTTGCTAGGAAAATAGGCGGGGAAGTTTACGAAGCGTTCTTTTGTGACCCACCCCAAGCTTTTCGTCAGATGGCTATGGTTGTTGATTCAAGCGTTTTTGTAAGTGACCTTTCATCAACGGAAATTCGTCGCAATGGCTGAGGAATCACAAGTCAAAGCCGGAACAGCGGTCATTGTCATCAGAGATCGGAAGGTTCTTGTTGGCAAACGCAAAGGATCGCATGGAGAGGGGGTTTACGCTTTTCCGGGCGGGCACCTTGATTTTTCCGATCCCAGCATGAAGTTGTCTGGTGAACGAGAAGTCTTTGAAGAGACTGGCATCGTTTGCAACGTTTTCAACCCCGATCATTATCGGGAAGAACTCTTTACCACGTTCGACATTCTTTCCACAGATGGTCAAAAGGTCTACATTACCGCTTATCTTGTTGCTGATTACTTGCACGGCGGCAAACAAATACAAGACGGCGGCAAAGAGATGGTGGAGCCACAGGAAGATAAGTGTGAAATGTGGTATTGGGTTACGCTTGATGAACTCGTACAATTGGTTCAAGGTGATACGGCAAAGACTTGGATTCCGATCAACCAAGTTCTTTATTACCTTAAACAGTTGTGGAAGTAACCCGCCTCAACCCGAATTAGATTTTTGGAAAAAATCGTGAGTGAACCCACCAGAATCCTTTGCCCACCAAGGCCGAAGGGCAAGTTGGACCCCCTACGTGAGTTAAAGCGTTTTGACGCAACCGGGAAATGGATTGCTCAACGCAAGTTCAATGGTATTCGGACACTGTTGTGGGTTGGGCCGAACGCCGAGGTAAAATTGTATGATCGTTACCTCAAGCCACACAATTATTCCTTGACATCGCATCAAACTTCTCTTATCCTTTCTAACTTGAATGTGGAACAAGGGAAAGAGTATTGGTTCGACGGAGAACATCTGCACGCCAAGACCCGTTCCATCAAAGATACCTTGGTATTTTTTGATGTTCTGTGGGCGGGCCGCTTTCTCTACGGTATGACTCAGATTGATCGATTGTCTCTCCTGAATTCCCTCTGCGGGAATCCCACCTTACTTGAGCCGGGCCACCGTGCAATAAGAGTGTGCGATGGCCTTTGGCTGGCCGAAGTTTTCTCCACAAATTTCATGGCACATTACAAAGAATCACTCACTGAGGATTGGTGCGAGGGGTTGGTTTTAAGACAAAAATTGGCCAAGCTAGATTCACCTTGCAGGAAAGTCAACGAAGAAGTACGATGGCAAAAGCGGTGTAGGAAGCCCGCTAAATCATACACACATTGAGTTGGAGAATAAGATGGATACGTCCTAATGACGGCGGGCCGGAAATGTCACCATCATGCCGTTGCAAAGGAAAGGGAGTGTAATGAAAAATTACGAAACTGCCACAGAATTCGTTAAGGTCGAGCCTGAGCAAATTGCAATTGCTCAGCCGCCCGATCCAACTGCCGAGGGCTATGACCCAACGGTGTACCAGTTTTCCAACCCTCGTGGACGAGCGAAGGGTGGGGGCTTCGACAAGGAGCCAATGAAGGAACTTGAAACATCCATCATCAGGACTGGCCTTCAACAACCGTTGTTGCTGCGACAGCTTGACGCAGGCCCGCAGCTTGTTGCGGGTGAACGTCGTTTGCAAGCCATCCTCAACATCAAAAAGAGGAAAAAGAACGGCAAACCCATTACGGTGTTTAACATTAACACCAAAGAGATGGAGCCTGTCACCAAGGTCTACAAGACCGTGTTCGTTCGCATTATGGATGAATGCAGCGAAGAAGATGCTTTGGGCTTGGCGGTTGAAGAGAATGAAAATTCTCAACCGCTGACCGTTCAAGACCAAGTTAACCTCGTGGAAGGCATGCTTGCGACAGGAACGACGCCCAACGAGATTTGCAAGCGTTTGGGCAAAAACCCAGCTTGGGTCAATCACACGTCACACTTCCGTGACAGTTTGCCAGAGAGTTGTTTCGGTGCTCTCATGGCGGGCGACATTAATCGGCACATTGCCACTGAACTCTTGAAATACCCAGAGGAGGATCGAGACGAAATCTGGGCCGAGGCAATGTCCGCTCTCACAGGCAAACGTGAGAAGAAGAAGAAGGAATTGGAAGATAACGTCACCGACGCCGCTGGCGAAGTTGAAGTTGCCGATGCAACTGCAACATTGGCCAGCGAACTTGATCTCGACAAGGACGAAGCGGCACAGGCTCAGGCCGATGCGACCAATAGCCTTGAAGATGCTCAAGGGGAGTTGGAAGACTTCCAAGAGAATCCCACGAGCATGACGGGTGGTGACATCAATGAAGCTGGCGGAACAACGGGACACAAACCCACAACTCCCCAAGCTTTCAACAAGAAGAAGATCGAGAAGCACTACATGGACCCTCTGCGAGAAGCATTGGGCATGATGAAGCACGAAAATGGCGGCTGGTCAGAGCCTGATGATTCCGTCAAATTCAAGGATACCATCACTGGGAAAAATTTCCCACGACAACTCCTTCAGTGTGCGTTGGATATTGCTGACGGCATTGTCAGTCAAGACGCTGACGTGTTTGAAGTTCTGAGGGAGCACCTGTTCGATACCGGCAAGTGGGATCGACCTGATGAAGATGAAGTGCCCACGAATGAAGCTGAAGAAGCCGCTGCTGCCGATGCTGCTGCTTCGGGCGACTAAATCAACACAATTAACGGCAGGCCAGAGCGGTGGCGAGTGTAAGGACATTCGCCCCGCTCTTTTTTTTATTGAAATTCATATATACGGGTAATGTTAAGCACTTGTCCAAATTGTGGGTATCAATTACCTCAATCAATTAAAGATGGGATTGCTTTCTGTCCAACCTGCAACCGGATAGTTCAATCCACATTGTATGAGCGACTTCTCGGATCAGGGCATTACGCCCGACGCCATCACGTTAACAGCGTCCAGCAATTGCAATTTGATCAATCGTTGACCGAAGAAGAAGCAATTCTTGTTAATGCGTTTGTCATAGAAAACCAATATAGTCATCAAGATTTTGATGGAGCATTAAAGAGGTTGGGGTTGTGTAATATGAATTGATGATGATGTTT
>CEPZ01081548.1_pt1 | contig 19259 bp, 23 predicted proteins | sample 530461 | NCBI WGS metagenome assembly CEPZ01 (sample SAMEA2620106, study PRJEB7988) | marine metagenome | isolation source: saline water (ENVO:00002010), including | reverse complement strand
TAAAGAGTGAGGTTTATTTACTAAATAGTCTGATTTTTTTGTGGCATAGTAATTTCCTGCAAACTCAGTCGTTTGTAAAAATTCCTTGTTCTTTTCCATCTCTTTAAACTTATCTAAAGATATAAAGTCGTAACTTACCCCATTTACTTCGCCCTCTCTTGGGCTTCTAGTTACACTAGATTTAAGCCTATGAAACTCTTCAGGATAAGTCTTGAGTAAATTAGTCTCAAGAGTAGATTTTCCACAACCAGACGGGCCAACTAAAAAATAAATATTTCTTTTCATTATATCTCCTGTATTCATATATTATATCGGTAGAATAACTAAAAACTTTAACTTTTTTTTGTATTATTTTGATATTTTATAAGGGAAAAGATATTCTTATACCTTTATCTAAAATTACAGTTCCTTTATTTTGTTTTACTATATTTTTCAAATAATAAAGCCCTAATCCAATTCCATCATTGGGATTTTCTTTTGTCGTATAAAATGCTGTGAATATATTATGATCTTCCAAATCAGATAATCCTGAGTCAGAGTATTCTAGAAAAAGAGTATTGTCTTCAATATAGCTAGAGACATAAATATCTTTTTTATTAAAGTCAAGAGAGTTTTTAAACAATATTTTAATGATCTCAATAAAAGCTTTTTTGTTAATTAATACATTAGAGTCAGATAATTTTAAATTAACGTCATCTTTAATTGATTTTGGTACAATGCTTTTTATTATTGCAGGTAAATTGCAAAATTCTTTATCGCTGCTTTTGGGGAAGAATTTATTTAATATTTCATTGACTTTATTAAATTCTTCTCTTATTAAGTTAAAATCTTCAATATCTTCACCCTGAACTCCTTTAAGTTCAAGAAGAGAGTTAAATCTCATTAAAGTGTTATTTATAGAATGACTTAAGCCTGAGGCCATGGCTGTAACTTGTTGATTTCTCTCGTTATCTACTTGGCTATCGACAAGAGAAACAATTTTTTTATTCTTTTCATGAATCATATATTGAACTATATATCCAAAGGATAAAATAGTTAGTAAGCCCATGAAGGTGCTGTCATTGGCGAATCCATGGTTTAAGGGATTAGAGTAGCTTATAAGTACAAATGCTCCAATAAGTATCATTAATACTTGATATTTAAATAGTTTAAATTTATCACAGAACAAATTAGACAGGAAAATTGTTTGCCCAAATCCTATAAAATATAAAACATATCCTTGATCTTTTCCTTGATTTAAATAAAGCATCCACATATATACATAAACAGCACCCACCCCACTGATTAAGGCATTATAGTAGGAGATATTTTTTGAAAAGTGAGAGCTAATGAAGGTTAAGCCTAAAAGAATAAGAATTACTAAGGAATAAGCAGATCTAACAAGGATATCGTCGATAACAGTCAATCCATGCTTATTCATGGAATATGTGTAGATAAAATACCATAAGAAATTAATAATAGATATAGAAAGCATAATGATTCTATGGGACTTCAAACTATAGCCTAAATTGTCAATATTAATTTTTTCCATACTTAATTATACATAAAAACTATAATTATTAATAGCTTATTTTAAATTTTTCTTTAAAATCGTCTTCTTTTAATACTTTAACGCCTAAAGATTCGGCTTTTTTGAATTTAGAGGATGAGCTTTCTTCATTGCAGATCAAATAATCAGTGTTTGAGCTTAAAGAGCTTGAAGCCTTACCTCCGTTATCTTTAATTATATTCTCTAAATCTTTCCTCTTAATAGAGGTTTTTCCTGTAATACAAAAAGTTAAATCTGATAATGAGTCCCCCTTTTTTACAGGAAATGAAGGGTTAAAGCCTATAGAAATTAGTGTTTTTATCAGTTCTTTTTTGTCGGAGATGGAACTAAGATAGTCTTTTGCGCTTTTCTCCTGAAAACCCTTAATTGGAATTAAATCTTCTAAACTGAGAGAAAGTATTTTATCTAAAGAATCGAAGCCTTTTTCAATAACTAATTTTGTTTTATTCTTTGCTCCGCCCTCAAAACCTAAAGCGTCTACAAATTTATAAATACTAACATCTTTAGTTTTGTTGATATTTTCTAAAATTTTACTAGCAAGTTTAGATTTAACTTTATCAAGAGTAATAAGGTCATCTTCTTTTAAATTATATAAATCAGGGATTTCAGAAACTAATCCTTGGGAAATCATTTGATCTAATCTCTTTTCATTAAGATCGTCAATCCCTATTTTCTTTACAAAGTTTAATAAATATTTACTCTTCTTTCCCTCGCATTTTTCATTGGAACAAAAAAGTCTTATCCCATTATTTTTTAATTTTGTTGAGCAGAATAAGCAATCTTCGAGAATAGAAAATTCTTCTGTTGATGACTTTACCACATCAATGAATTTAGGAATTACTTCACCTGATCGAACAATGGAGATAATGTCTCCTTTTTTAAGATTAAAATCTACGACATTTTTATAGTTATGAAGAGTCACTTTAGATATCATAGCCCCAGATAATTCTACAGGGTCTAGTAATGCAACAGGGGTATAAACCCCAAATTTAGAAATTTGCCATTCAATATCTAAAATCTTAGTTTCCTTTTTTTCTCCTTGGACCTTAAATGCCAATCTATATTTAGGATGATGCCCTGTGTAACCTAATTCTAATTGTTTTTTAATATCATTTATAGTAAAAACAAGGCCATCAATTAAATAATCTCCTGAGTTTAGGAAGTCCTTCATATTGGAAATACAATCATCAATATCTTTCTTCTTATTTAATGAGAAAGATGGAGGAAGAGAGAAACCTAAATTTACAATATCGGCATTCTTTTCTTCCTCATCTAGATATTGTTTCTCATTTATAATCTGAAAGGCGTAAAAATCTAAGTACGAAGAAAGATCTTTGTGATCTTTTCTTCCAAGTAATCCTGCGACAATATTTCTTATAGAAGAAGGCTCGTTAAGGTTTCTTCTAATCATTTCTGAAGATAAAGAATTAAAATTGTCTTTTTTACAATAAATTTCTCCACGAACTTCAACTTCATCTAAAGTTTTTATTTTTTTAGGGATTGATTCAATGTGAAGAACTTTATCTAAAATTCTTTCTCCAAATAAACCATCACCTCTAGTTTTTGCATCAATTAATTTTCCATTTTTATAGATAAGCGAGCAGCTACTTCCGTCAATTTTAAAAGTTCCTATTAGCTTTTCATTTTCTTCTAATAATTTATATAAATCAGACTCTTTATAGGTTTTTTCTAATGAAAGCATAGGCTTTTGGTGAGGAACTTTTTCGAAAGAAAAATATTCTGATCCGACAATACTTAAAACAGGATTTTCAGGATCAAGAGATTTCAACTCGTCTTCTAAAGAATCATATTCTTCGTCGCTAATCTTAGTCTCTTCTGAAAGGCTGTAGTATAACCTTTTGTTTTCAATAATTAACTCTTCAAGCTCTTTAATTCTATCATTTGACATAATATAATTATAGCAGAAAAATATGTAAAATAAAACAAAAAAAGGAGCCGAAGCTCCTTTAATTATTTATATAATTACTATATCTAATCTTTATTATTTGTCGAAAATTCTATCGGATTCAGCTTTAGCCATAACTCGATCATTGCTGGCTGAAGTAGAATAAGTATAGAAAACAACAGCTAAAAACATTAAACCTAAAAATGACATAAATACCTCCAGTTACTTAATAAATAGACTTTTAGCTATTTTTTAAATATTTTACATTGATTATATCAACAAAAATAAAATAAAAAAAGTAAAAAGTCTCATAATAATACAATTTATTACTTATGGCTAAGAAAAAGAAAAAAAAATTTGTAAAAATAATAAAAAAGAAAAAACCTATCAAATATTTCATTTATAAAGATGGAATAATTAGAGGTCCTTTCTTGTTAGATCAAATGAATAGAATTGCAAGAATGCTTAAAAATAAAGACAAATATGAATATTGGTCTAGACTGGATAAAGATTGGAAAACTTTAGATTCCTTTGATTCTATTTAAAATTTCTTTATAAATTCTAGCCGTATTAATACTATCATCTAGAGCGTTATGTTTTTTTCCCTTAAAATTAAGGCCGTATTTAATCATAGACTTTGATAGGCCTGATCGAATACTTTGAACTTTAGCCATTTGAACTGTTTGATGTAATGCTTTAACATCAAATTCATTCCATAGTAATAATTTAGTAGAGGATTGCTCCTTAATACATTTTAAATCTCCAGATCCCCATTGGTAACATTTAGAAAAACAATTATTGTCTGTAATAAAATTGTTAAGCTTCTCAATGGCCTCATCTAAACAAATAGCCTTCTCCTCAATAATTTTATCAGAGATTCCGGTCAAAGATTCTATAAAATTACTTATTCTTAATTCTCCATTGTCTAAAGGAGTTCTTATTTTTATATATTCGTTAAAAGTATTTGTAATATTCAAAGAAGGGTATTCTAAAACACAAGCCCCAATTTGAATAATGTCTGTTGTCTGACCCTTATTGGAATCGTCATTTGATCGATTTAATTCAAGATCTAGAAATAATAAATTTTTATTCAATATTCCCTTACTCATTATGAACTTTTTCCTTTTTCTTCTCTTGGTAGCTAAGAATGTACTCTAAAATCTCCTCTTTAAATTCACGATTAGGCTTTCTCTTTTTTCCATTTTCATCTAAAATTTCAAAATCAACAAAGCTTTTCCTAAAAGGGTTGTACTCTAAAACACCATAATGCCTATTATTTTTCATTAGAGTAAAACATAAATGTTTACTCTCCTCTCCAAAAGCATCCCTATGGCTATAAATACAATTATTAAATATCTGAGCAATTTTAGATAAAGAATAAGCATCTGTAATTAAATTAATCTGAATATCTTTATAGCTACTCCCATTAATTTCCTTAGAAAAAGGATGAAAAACTTCAGAAAAAAAGTATTTATTGTCTTGAGATAGTCTAGAGATTTCCCTTGATAAGAAATCAAATAACTTTAAAATGTTAGAAAAATTGATATTCATATTTTCAAGGCTAGAGCCTAAAGTATCTAAATTATTTAAAACATAAGATAAAGAATATGGAGGTTTCTTAAGTAATTGAATTAATTTATTTTTTACCTTTTTGTCTGTATTATAGCAGAGATTTAATAACTTCTCAAGATTAGAGAAATTTATTTCTTGAAGTTCATAAAATTCTTTTTGAGAAAGTATTTCTATCTTATTGTCTAAATTAAACATTTTAAAGCTTAATAAAAAAGATAACATATTGTTAATGTTTTTTTCATCACAGTCTTTAACTAAAGAAAGAAAAATTTTCCTTATTTTTTTAGAGTTTATTCCAAAAAGCTCAATAGATAGTGAAGAAAGAGTGTAATCTTTAACTTTGTCAAAAATCTCTTCATTTAAAGTGATAATGTTTTTAGATTCTCTGGGTATTGATTTTTTAGTAATAAAACATTCACCAGAAGACAAAAAAGGTTCAGTTTCAAGCTTTATCATTTCTTTATCGAATTTATTTATTTTATCTTTATCTGATAAATTAGTTAAAACAAAATTTATATATGAATTATAATTTTCTATAGATGTAAAAGAATTAAGTATCTTTAATTCTATATTGGATGGAACTCTTTCCCCCTTTATTAATACTTGATTGTCTACAACTTTAATAAAATTTGTTTTAAGTAGATATTCATGGTTAATTATTTCTTTAATCTCATCTTTAGAATAATTATCTCTAAGGGAAAGAAGTTGATGCCTATAGTCAGCTAAAGGAATAGTAATAACTTCCCCATCTAAAAAATAGATATAATTATTTCCTGACTTAATTAAATTCATATTTCCCCTTTAAGAATATATTACAATCTTTTACAAGATCTGTCAAGAATTTGTTTCCTTCTAAGTTTGCTTTATTCCAATAGGGAACATTAAGGAAATCAATATATTTTTCTGTATCTTTTACTTTAGAATTTTGTTCAATGAAATATTCAGAGAGGTTAGCTCTATAGCTGAAAAATGTCTTAAGTAAAGGGTTATCTGATTTGAAATGGTCAATTGTTTTGTCTAGAAGCAATACATCATCATTAAATATTTTACAGAAAAGAGAGGTTGTACTAGAAATACTAGTTCCTAGAAAGATCTTATCTTCGTTAATTTCCTTAAGTAATTCAAAGCATTTGATAAAATCTTTAGATTTATGCTTTAATAGAAGATAAGAGCTATAGTTAGTATTAGACCTGAAAAGATAATTAGGCTTAAATGGAGTAAGTCTTTTTTTGATTTGATCCAAAGTTAAATCCGAAAGTAACTTGAAATCCTTAACATCTTTTATCTTTTCATAGCTTGAATTTGAAATAAAACAAATTTTATAGCCAAATTGACTGAGTAAAGATAGCTCAAAAAGAGAAAGGTCTAGGTCATCAATCTGAGTAGTGTATCCGTGAATTTTATTGGAAATTACAAAATATGTGTCTTTAAAGTCAAAATTTTTAATTATAGAAGAATCTTTATTTATAGAATATTGATCAAAACTAAGTTTTATTTCGGAAAAATTGAAAGTTCTTTTTTCTAAATTGATTTCCTCTTTAGTTCTTCTTTTAGTTTCTTTTTTAATTTTCTCAGGTTTCGTCCAGTTTAATTCAGAGGAATAATGAATTGTAAATAATTCACAAAGAGAAGAAATCGTTGAATCGTCTATATCGTCTTTTTCGATAATAATTAAATTGTCTCTAAAAATAAAAGAACTTTTAAATGTTTTTTTATAATTAGGTCTAGAAGCAAGGAGATTGTTTTCTGTAATTTTAGCTTTTAATTCTTTAATTTTAGATCCATCATTATTTATAATAATGTGTAAGTCTTTAGTTGATCCTTTAATCAATGAGCAGAAAGAACTTAAGGTATCGCTACTTATTGAAACCTTATTTTTATGTATAAAAGCATTTCTTATTTTTAATGGAAAATCTTTAATGAATAGGCTAATAATTTCATCTTTTAAATAATCATTTTTATACCCATACCTTGATTTCTCGCAACGAGAAATTTCTATCTTTAAGCCATTGACAAAAACCTCAGTGAATTTTTTTGATGTAATTTCCTTAGACATCCAATCAATATGATTATTTAAATCATTAATTTTATTGTCAGAATTGAAAGTCTCAATTAACTCCAAAGATTGTTTTCTAATTTTTATCAACTGCTTAGCTACTTCTTTGCTATTATAGTCATTTAATTCAATTTCCTCCCTGCTGGAAGAAAATTCAAATATTCCGATAGGTACATCTACAATTAAAGAACATGACAGGCTAGAAAGTTCTCCGTCAAAATGATCTATTAAGCTATAGTATTCTTTTGAGGGGCTAGAATCTCTTTTTCTATCATATGAAACAAATTGATCGATAGAGTAAGGGATTCCGCCAATATTAAAAACAATTGATGGTTTATTGGATAAAGGGAGATGATTTTTATCAACAAACCTAATATCTTTAAACGGAAACATAAAAGCATCAGTATCAAAATCATTAAACTCAGGTCTTGAAGAGATTATTTTTGGGCGATTTTCCCATAGGAATGTTGCTCTCACGTAAGCTTTTTCAAAAGATTCAATATCTTCTAGTTGTTTAAGGGGAACGATAATCTCTGTTCCATTTGGAGCTTGATTTTCCCATTCATTTACTACGACATATTCTGTCATGTCACCATTCTTAATGCCCACAATATGGCAAGATTTTCCTTCTTTTGTAGAGATTACCTCAAAGGAGTCTGTATAAGCAAAAACAGATTTACCCCCAATACCAAAACCTCCAATAGCAGAGTTTTCAGTATCTTTTGTGGTATTTCCATAACTAAAGAAAACATTTAAAATATCATCTTTAGTCATTCCTGTACCGAAATCTTTTACAGAAAACGAAGGTGAAGTATTTGTGGGGAGTTTGACCTCAATATTTACAGGAAGATTATACTGAGCGCAAGCATCTTTTGCGTTAGATAAATACTCCTGAACGAGAGTTCTAATAGGGTAGGAATATAATTTTTCTAGTAGTCTAAAAATTTTACCTAGATTATTTATTTTGGCTGAAGAACGATCTAAACCTGAACTGTCTTGAACTAAACTATTCCTATTTTTTAATTTCATCTGGACTCCTCTATACTAACTTATCGGAATAGTTACTGAAAACTTTAGTGTTTTTAATGTTTTTTTACGAAAAATAATTATTTTATATCTATGAAAAAAAGTGATATAACTATATAAGAGAGGTTTTATGAGTAAAAGAGTATTAATAGTTGAAGATGAAGAAGATATTAGAGAAATGTATTCTGTTATTTTAGAAGCGAAAGGGTATCAAGTTGAGACAGCGGAGAATGGATTTGAAGGAAAAAGCTTGATAGATTCTAGAGATTATGATATAGTATTATCAGATGTTAATATGCCTAAATGTAATGGTATTGAATTGTTTAAACATTGGGATAGTAAAGGTTTAGATAGTAAATTTATATTTGTAACAGGACACGCAAGAGGATCTCTAGAAATGAAAGAAATACCTAAAGATATAGACATCTTAGATAAGCCAATATCTTACGATGAATTATATTCTATTATGGAAAAATAAGAAAAACACTATTTTTTACATTTATAATGTAGGGAGAATTTTATGAAATTAACTTTACATATAAATAGTGATGAAGCAGGGAAGGTATTCTTCAGAATTCAAGATGACTTAGATAGTTATTCTTTTAATAGGTTATCGCAAGTAAAGAAATGTCTTGAGGAAAAAAATAAATACATTCCTTCTGAAATAGAGCAAATAATCCTTGAAAATTTAGAAGATTGGAATGATTTTTGGTACATTCCTGAAAAAGAATTAGATCAAACAGACTATGTATTATCGGGTACTAGATTCTTAAGAAGATTGAATGAAGATATATCTAAAATAAATATTTAATAAAAAATTAAGGTAAAAGTGTTTCTAATTCAGAGATTGGGATTAAGAAACCCGCAGAATCTTTATGGCCTCCTCCTCCATTTTTTAAAGCAATTTCTGAACAGCTATAGCCATTTCGAGACCTTAAAGATACTTGGATGTATTCTTCCCTTACAGTAAAGCAAGCAGATACGTTTGTGTTGTATTTTTCCATTAGAGCAAAGCAGATTTCACTCCACCCGAAAGAAGTATTTGTTATAGGGATTCTAGAATTATCCATCCTTATAACCCAAGAGTTTTTAATTGCATTCTGAACCGTCTGATTAAAAAATTTTTTAATGATAACCCCATCGCTACGAAGATTGTCAATTTTAAGATTGTTCCATGTTAAAAAATTCCTAGGGTATGACTGTAAAGATAAATTAATTTCATCTGAAAGAGGTAGAATAGCTAAGCCTAGATCTCTATCAGAGATATACTTTATTAACTCAGGAGGTTCTGAATTATGAAAAAATTCCCAGGCGAGATATGCACCAGATTTTTTGATATTAAAGCTTATATGAATTTTTTTATTAGTTCCTATAAACTTTTTCAATTTATGATAAGCGGTAATATGATGGTCAATCAAAAATATTTCTTCAGCCTCATCTAAAAAAGAAACTAAGGTCTCCCAGTCATAGCTGAAGTCGAGAATATACAATCTTTTACATTTAGGGATAGTTATTTCTTGACCGTAATGAACATCAATGTAAGTTGCTGAATTACCTAGTTTTTTCCAGGCAGAGAAGGCGGCTCCAAAGCCATCGTAACAATTTCCATGATATAAAACTAGATCTTTCTTCATATGAATATAAATGTAGAGATCAATTGATTTTTAATAAAAAAAAGCTAAAATTAAAAGTAATTCAAAAATAAGGAGAATAAACATGATTAATGTTGATATTAAAGATCTTCCGTGGTACAAAGAGTCTACAGGACAATTAATTGGAGGATTTAATGTAATTAAGCACAGGGAAACAAAAGAGATTTGCATTAACTCTCCTTTTGGAGAGGTTTATGAGTATTCAAATCGAGAAGGTTTAGCTCCGGGAGAGGAAATGCTCTATGGTGTTGTTGTATTTAACACAACTAGAGCTAATCGTTTTCTAAGTGAAGGGCTAAAGTGCATTTCTGGAGTTGATGGAGCAAAAGATAAGTATCAAGAGTATTTATTTATTGTGAAGGAATCTCAACTTGATTTGATTTTAGGAAAAGGGATGCTAGATATGAAGAAAAACCTTCCAGCAATGATTAAACGAGCTTCAGGAATTGGAAGCTTAGCAAGTAAGAAATAAAAAATGAAAAGAGTATTAAGGTTAGGAAGAAAAGACGAGAGGTATCTTCTTGGAGTTTGCTCTGGAATAGCTAGGTACTTTGAAATTAATACTTTAATAGTTAGATTGTTATTTTTTGCGTTAATATTTTTTACAGGGGCATCTGTGCCCCTTTATATAATATTATATATTTCGTTACCTAATTACTCTAATGATTGATTCTTTCCAAAAATCTGATCTTGAAGAAAAAGCATATTCTTTATGGAATCTATGCATCTTTTCTCTCTTGGATAGAAAACGTATGTATAGAATTTTCCATTACTTTTACAGAAATAGTACCCTTCTTTTTTCTCTTTACACTCTCTTACTAGGATATAAGGATCGAAATCTGCATTAGATAATTTTTTACAGTCTTTTTCTTTGATTTCAAATCTAAAAGTATTGTCATCGACATATTCCATCTTATAATAATATCTTTCACTCAATTCATCACTAGCGAGGGTTTTAATAGACATTATGATTGCTAAAATCAAATATTTCATTTTTTCTCCGTGTATGAATCTTTTAAGTTTTTTAAATAGATTTTATGTTTTTTTCTATTAAGAAAAAGTAAAGGTTCTTTGCATTCACCATTTAAAAATTGTATAGTTTTTATTAAAGATCTATTATAGATATTTCTAAATAAAATTACAGATCTTGAATAATAAAAAATAAAATTATCTTCTTTTTTTATTAAGTTAAATCCCCTCTGGTCCTGGGACCCAATTACTTCATTGTAAGACTTAAAATGACTTACAATATAATCTTTTAGTTTTTCATTTTTTATTTTTATCATCTTATTCCTTTTAAAAAGATATACCATAACTAATATTAATATTTAAATTATTAGTTTTAGATCGGACATATCTTAAACTATACATAATTACTAAAGAAGGGGCTTCGTTGTCTTTAACCGCTATACCTAGATAGCTTCCCGTACTGTTATTATAAGTTATTTTATTTAATCCTAGGCCTACGCTATACTCTAGATTATCTTTCTCCTTAAATGCATTAATTCCAAGGCCATACTCTTCATATACTCTTAATTTTTCTTTTTTTAATAAAGACTTATTGTAAATAAATTCTGCTGATAACTTATGATTAATTTTTCTATCGTAAATAACTCCATAGGACAGATCTCCTCCTTCTTGAGAGAAATCATCCTCTATTACCTGCCCAAATGATAACATTAATCTATTTGTATCTCCGAGAGAGGGTATAGCAATAGATATAAATAGAAATAAAACGAAAATCTTCATAATTATCATTTTACACTTTTTTACAGAAATGTAAAGTTTTTTTTGTTTTCTTGATACATTTATCTTTGTATGAGCGAGCATTTGTATCAAAATGGAATATTGCTAGTAATTTTAATATTGATCATATTAGCTGGAAATACAGTATTTCATAGGGTGAAGAAAATCTCTAAAAAATTAAAAAGATTCTATGGTCATAGGTTCTCATTGGGGCTATTTTTCCGATACGTCAGAAGAAAACTAAAAAAAGAAGAAAAAGAGGACATGATACGGCAGCTATTCAAGGATGGGCCGAGAGAGTATTATTTTTCAAATTATGAAATACAAGATTTTGTTAGAGAAAGTATCGAAAAGGGAATAATTTCTAAAAAAGAGATAAAGTATTACTTAGCCGATAGTGATAACGAAAAAATACCTTTTTATTTAATATATGAGAGAGAGTCGATTGAGCAAAAAAGGTTCCTTTCTGATAAAGAGATAAATTATTTACTAAAAAAAAATAACTATAAGATTAAAATGATGGAACTTAGGCATCTTTCATTGGAAAAGAAAAATATGCTAATAAAATACTTCCCCTCTTTTCTTACAGGAAATCAGATTATAAACATAATGAATTCAAATTTTAATTCGTTTTATTTTAATTGTGATTATGAAAAGATAAAACTGTTAGGAGATAAATTAGAAATTTTATTAAAGGAGAGTAACAACCTTACCCGAAGAGAAAGGAATATAATAAATTACTATAAAGAAAAAATTATTGGTAAGATAAGATTTTACGAAGATATGAATCCCGATAATTTAAAAACAATGACTTCAAAAGAATTTTGCGAAAAGATACTTAAGAATAAGGGAAAAAGACTGATAAAAGAAGTTGGGAGAAGGTTAAATGATAAGAACATAAATGAAGAGTTTATATTTTGGTGCTTATTCCTTCCAAAAGAAGGAATTAAAAACGAAGATATGCTAACCCTTATCAGAATGTATAAAGACTATAAGTTAAAATTAATTACAAGAGGAAATCATCTAGAGCTAATGACTATATCCGAAATTATTTTTAAAGGAAAAACAGTAGAGGATATAATTTATTTACTTAGTATTCCTGTAGAAAAAGATAAGGTAGCCGATATTTTTAGAAAAATTAGCTATCATGAGATTAAAAGCGTACCTATTCCATTCAATAATTTCTTTGAGCTTTCTAAGATTCTAGAAAATTACCATGGAGATGCTCATTTTAATCAAGAAAAAACTTTTAAGAAAGAATATGAAATATTTCAAACAAAAAGTAGCGATAATTTTAAGTATGTATTAATTAAAGACTTTAGTACCCTGACATTGTGGGGAGAAACTTTAAATAATTGCCTGAAAGACGATATAACTTATGCAAGAGATATTAAATCAAAAAAGATAATGGTAGTAGGAATTAAAAAAAGAGATAGAATTTACGGAGCCATAAGTGTTAATTATGAAGAGAAATACATAAAGGAAATGAAAACTCATAATAATAAAATGCTACCAAATATTGAGCAGGAAGAAATTATCCTGTTTTTTGAAAATAATAATATAACATTTGACATAAAAGCTAATAATTTCTCTTAAGGTACTTGCAGCTTCTTTCATAATTAGGATTGATTGAGAATATTTTATTTGAAACAAATTCCTTATAGAATAAGAAGGATTTACTATTTTTTACTTCAGAAAACCAGTTTACATTTTTTTTTGGGTATTTAAAAGAGAAACAATTTTGAATTTTTTCAATATGGTCGGACATTTTATATAAAGCCTCATTTTTTTCATTACTCCAATCTTTTGTAAAATAATACCTTATTATTTTTTTAGAATATTCTAAATCTCTAGAGAAAACAGATGCTTGGCTGTTTAAGGAAATAAATAATGTAAAATAAATAAAGAAAATATTAAACCTCATCAAGAAAATTATATACAAAATTTGATTTCATTTTGAAAAAAAATAAAATTATTTAAAGGAAAGGAATAAAAAATGCAAAAAATTACAGTTGAGTTTCAGGGATCAGACATTATTGTAGCTGAAGAGCTTCAAATTAAGTATGATTTCAAGTGGATAGCGGGAAAAGGATTAGTAAAAGTGTATGACAATATGGATGCATTTAATAGAGACTATAAAGTGTTAAAAATAAAAAAAGACATTAATCAAAGAGGTCTTCAGCTAAAAATTAATATTGGTAAGGATCATAAAATAGAGAACATTGTAAGCACAGATTCATGGCTAAATTAACTCCTATTTATATATTTTTATTTATACTTTTGATTTGGTGGGGAAAGAATTCTCCATCAGTAAAAAAATATATGGAAGAGAGCAAAATAATAAAATTAATCATGAATAAAATAGGCCCAGATTGTCTAATCATAGAAGATAAAATATTTTATGTGAAAGAGATTAAAAACAACAAATATAAGGGTGTACTATACTCAAGAAGATCTTCAGGTAATACATGGATACCTCAAGAAGTAATTATCGAAAAAGGTAATTTTAAAAGTTTAAACTGCCCAGAAATAACATCTAAAAAAGGAAGGATATATTTAAAAACTAATCCCTCGAAGAAATGATGATATCCTTAAAGATATATCTATTTCTTGAACCTTACCTTTGCCTTTAGAGCTTAAATTAGAGAAGCCTTTAAATTCCATTAAGCTATAAGTTTGCCCATCAATTTTATCGATTTGAAAGCAATATCGAAGGTTATCGTCAATTTCTATGCCAAATATATAACTATTTCCCTTTAGAATGGACTGAAGAAATCTTTCTTCGTCTAGGCAATTATTCATTTCAATAGACCAAGAGATAAGATCTCGTGAATTTCTAGGTTGTGTTATTCTTATTTTTTTAGGAAGATCTAGCTTCAAAGTTAAATCATAATTAAAAGCGATATTCTCATTATTATAATACTTTATTTCAGAAGAGACAACTTTATAAAAGCTTGAAAGATCTTTAACTTTTTTATGATATTTGTTTGACAGCAAAGATCCTCTATACTTTGATATTAAAGGATTGAGCCTTATTAGTTTAGAAAAAAAAGAAACATCTGAGCTTTTAGCTGAAGAATAACTAGTAAGTATTCTCTTCTGCTTGTTATTATGAAGTTTTGAAAGAAGGAATGTAAAATTGTTTATAAAATCTTCTGTTAATATGTCTTTATTATGAATATACAATTGTTTCATTTTTTCAATAAAAACATCATTAGTGGATAATTCAATAATATCAGAAAAATTACCATACGGAAGATATAATTTTCTTAAGAAAATGCCGCCCAATAAGATACCATACCTTTCAAATTCAGGTGAGTATGTAATCTTTCTTGCAACATTTTTGATTAATTTTTTACTGGAAAATCCGTAGATATTAGAAATAAACGACTCAAAATCAGTTTCTTTAAAATTGTCTTTTAGGAAATCAGGGATTCCTTGTCTTCTAGGTAGATTCTCGAAGAATTGAAGGGAAGGGTATTCTTCCTTTTGTTGTTCAAATACTATAGACAAAATATCTCCTAATAAACAATTTTAGATTGATCTAGCTTACAAGATTCTTTGTTATCATTAAGTAAATGTAAAGAGGTTTGGCAAATCACAGGGACTTTATCTCCTACTGAAAAAAATTTAGCTACCTTAGGGCTAGAAAAATTAATGTTCTTACCTTCAGCTAGAACAATGATTTTTGATCCATTAATTGAAGATATCACTCCAAGGCCTTGAAATGAAACAGCTTTCTCCGAAGGTCCCTCAATTACTAAGTAAAAAAGAGAAAAGAGTAATGCTAAAAATATACAAATAGAAATTACTTTATTTAGAAACTTTGTCATAAGAAATAAATAGGATACTTTAATGTAAATTTTTAAATTAAAAAAAAGTAAATATGAGCTAAAAACACCATTTATATAATGATTATCAATAAAGAAACTTTACAAAATGGAGAGTTTTAATATGAGTAATTTTATCCTAATAATAGCTGCAACTATGATCTTACCAATAAAAGACAATTTAAATGGGCACCAGTTAATACAAGAAGAATTAGCTATGCAGTCAAAAATAAATAAAGAAATATTCGAAATATCCCAAAAGATTAAAAGAATCTCTTATGGCCATTCTAAAGAATATATAAGAAAAATTTCAAAGTATATATATAAATCTTCAGAAAAATATAATATAAATGAGGACATATTAATTTCAATAATACAGAAGGAAAGCTCTTTTAGGCAAAATATAAGATCTAGGACAAATGATGTTTCTTTAGTTCAAATTAATCCTAGATGGTGGAGAAAAGAGTTTAAGAGACTAAAAAGAAGCCCATTAAATGAAGAAAAATTAAAAAAAGATACAAAATATGCCATAGACAGAATGGCTGAAATTTTAAGTATTTTAAAGGATAGACATAAAGACGACCCTCATTGGTATGCCAATTACCATTCAACAACAAAAAAGTTAAAGAATAGATATTTAGCTTCAATTCAAAAAATAAAATATAAAATAAAGAATATGTAAAATAATATCAAAACGAAACACTGTAAAAATATATTGATTTTTTGTAAAAAATATCTATAATATAGTTACAGGAGATAATTATGTCTAAATTTTTATTGATTTTTGCATTAGGGGCCGGCTCTGTATTTTTTGTAGGGCAGGACGAAGCTACAGATTTCTTTATGGAGTCAAAATCTAAAACACAACAGGTTATAGACCGACTATGGAAGGATTTCGATGTTGATCCTGATGTGACGATTAAAAAACAAATTCTACGATTTATTAGAGATCTTATTGATGACGGAGAACAACAGTCTCGAAATATTATAGAAAAAATTAAGGGTATCAATATCGTAGAAAAGGCTTATGCTATAGATTATAGTGTAGATGAATTAAAATTATTTAAAGATAGAAAAAAGAAAGGCTGGGATAATCTAAAAGAAGATCCTCCTGAAAGAACAGTCAAAGATTTTAATACGTCAAAAAGGATACTTAGAAAAATATATTCGAAAACTTCCTTGAAGAACAAAACTTTTTATTGTGGATGCGATTTCAACGGAAAAAAAGTTGATCTTAATTCTTGTGGGTATAAAGGAAGAATGAAAAAAGGAAAGGAGCAATATCAAAAGAGGTCCTGGAGAGTTGAGTGGGAACACGTATTTCCTGTGTCTAAGGCCATCGGGGCGTTCCCTGAATGTAGAAAATCTAATGGAAAAAATTATAGTCGAAAAGATTGCTTAAAGTTAAGTAAAGAATTCGAGGAACTTGAGGCAAATATGTACAATCTAATGCCGTCTGTAGGAAGTTTAAATGCCCACCGATCTAATTATTCATATGCATTAATTCCTGGAGAGAAAAGAGAATGGGGATCTTGTGATTTTGAAATTGATAATAAAAAGGTAGAGCCTAAAGAAGATATCCGTGGAGACATTGCTAGAGTTTATTTTTATTTAAATCAAAAATATCCTAGAGTAGGAGTAATATCAAGAAAAAATAAAAATTTATTTGAGGCCTGGGATAAAGAAGATCCTGTTGATGAAGAAGAATGCAAGTTAAACAAATTAAAAGCCCAATATCAAGGGGATAAAAACAATTACGTTCTTAATAAATGCAATTAATCTCTAAAAACACTAAGGGAAGTTATAGCTTCCCTTTCTCCTTTTAAAAAAAGAAAATACTTGAATTTAGTTTTCTTCACTGTAAAACTGATAGAGTCCGATATTTCAAATTTACAAAAAACATCGAAACTATTAAAGGAATGAATGTAGGTTCTTTCTCCGTCGCTAATTTTTATATAATATGGATGTAAGATGTTATTTTTTTTGTCTATTTTTTTGACAACTTTCTTTGAAATAATAAGCCCTCTTTTTTCATGAAAAGAGCTTTCCTCTTCTTTAGTAATAAAGAAAAATAAAATTAATATAGAAAAAGAAATAAACAAGTATAACATTACAAATAAATAGGAAATTTACAAAAAAAGACTGGACAATATGTAAAAATACTGTATAATTGATATGATAGGAGAGAATTATGAAAAAATCATTAATTTTATATACTTGCTTTGCGTTTTTACTAATTGGGTGTAAAGACTCTGGGGGAGGAGGAACTCCAGGAAATAACGGTGGGGATACAGGAAATACTTCAAGCCTCTCTGTAACTACAGATTCTCCTCTAACTAATTTACAAGTCGTATATCATGATGGCACAACAGTCAACGAAGTTTTGACTAATATTAATCTAAGTATTAATTCTACAAAAGCATGTTCATACAATGGGACGGTTTCAGTAAATTTAACTTGTAATCAAACAGAGCAGATTAAAAATACAGATATTGACTCAGGGACTTTAAGCTTTACTGATGGGTCAAATACCGTTTCAATGCAAACAGCTAATTTTAAGTTAGAACAAACTGAAAGAATTACTTTGCAAGCAGATCCTAACTTAATATATATTACTGAATTCAATGGTGATTTATACATGGTAGCTCCCTCTACTGTTTCGAATAATCTAACGAATGATGGAACAAGTAGAGTGATTAGGTATAATACTTCAACAAAAGAATATGATAAAATCGTAAATACAGACACTCACACATCAAGTCAAATCATTGGAGTCTTTAATAATAAATTGTATACTATCGGAACATCTATATCTACAGGAAAAAAAGAGATTGTTTCCTTTAGCGGAAGTTCATGGTTAACAGAACAGTATGGAGCAGATAGTTATTCTCTATTGGGAGAGAATAATGGAGATTGGTACTTCAAGGTTACAACATCTGGTGATTCAGACATCTATCGAATGACTACAAGTAATTTCACTAAAGTAAACATTGGGACTATGGTAGACCCTGAATTATTAGCTAACACATCAATGGGATTATTTTTAAAAGTAAAAACTTCATCAGGAGCGTCTACATATAATTACTTAGTAGTAAAAGATGGAAGCTACACGCAAGTAAATGGATTAACGGGGGACACATTTTCAGATGTAGACTCCTCTGAGACCGCAGTAGCTCTTGATGGAAATCTATATTTTGTTGGGGAAGATGTTTCTAGCAGATGGAAGGTATTTAAAACAGATTTATCTTCAGTTGAAAGATTGAACACCGCACATCTCGTAGATGAGGAACCAAAAAAACTAACTGTTTTTGGGGACGTATTGATTTTTCAGGCTAAATATGGATCTACATTAAATGCTCTATACAAGTATACGGGCTCAGGAAATCCTACTCTTCTATTGCCTAAAGAGTCTGGGGCTAATAGGGTAATTGTCGACAAAGAAGTTATGGGAGATTACCTATATATTTTAAGTAACGGAGCTACAGAATCTATTAAAGATTATTACGGTAATTGGACAACATACTCTCCAAGAATGCTTTATAGAATGAAAAAAGGAGATAATCAGTTAACTCAATACTTAACAGAAAGTCCTTACGATAAACTATATCAATATACAGATATTAGAGTTATTAATTCAACAAAGACTTTAATATTAGCTGAGGGATTAACTGGAAGCCATAGAACTATAGCTTTAAATACAGAAACAAAAAAGGTAACAACTTTTTCAAATACGTATGAAATGTCTCAAGGAACAATGTGGATTGAGCATAAAGGAATGTTGATTTACAGTCAAAATTATTACCTTAAGGTATTTGATGGGAAAAATGTTAAATTCTTAGCGGATATTAATGACTCTACTTTTAAACTAAAGCACCCTTACGCATATAGCCATGGTGTAAATAATTATATGTTAATAATGAAG
>CEPZ01038016.1_pt1 | contig 19261 bp, 15 predicted proteins | sample 530461 | NCBI WGS metagenome assembly CEPZ01 (sample SAMEA2620106, study PRJEB7988) | marine metagenome | isolation source: saline water (ENVO:00002010), including | reverse complement strand
ATTTTTTTCATAATGAGACTCCTGTTATCTAATTAGAGGAATTTAACATAATATTCGTATTGTCCGAATCTTAAATAAACCTAACAGTGAAAATTTAATGTTTTGCGGAACACCGCAAACACAAAATTCCGCTACCGGGCTAGGGGGTTCTTCATTTTTCCGCTGATTTCTCCTTCAGTTAAACCGTTCCCGGTGCGTCGCCTCTACCTTCTGCGGATCGATTGGTTCTGAGAGCCCCATATGGAACGCCAAGAACCACATGACGAAAATGCCGTACACCAAGAACAGAAGCTGCCACACCCATAGAGACGGAAGTCCGAACGGAGCCCACGTGGCGGGCTGGTTAGGATCAGAGAACAACGTATTCCCAATGGTGGCGAACGGCCCAAATCCGACCAGAAACCAAACGAGTGTCAATCCCCACGCGAGGGACACCCTCTTTTTTCTCTCCGGCGTCAACCCTGAAACAGCCTGGAGAAAGGCGTGGCGTTTGTCCTTCCGTTTTCTGTCGTCATCTGTGTCGCCTGAGAATTTCGACACCGCCAACGCCACCACCAGATTAAAGAGTATCCCCCAGCCTGCGCTGTGGATGGTAAGGGGATAGGCACCCCACGGCAAGCCAAACCATGCGGACGTTCGATCTGTCAGCGTCACCACTACAAGGCCCATAACAAGGCCGGCCACGACGCCCTTCCGGGTAAATTGAGGGAAGTAACAGATGCCCATGAGGGCTGGATACATCTGAAATCCGTAGGCCACTGCAAGTCCGCCTAACATGACGATCGCCTGCGTCGATTTCGCTGCTACGATAAGGGCCGCTCCTGTCACCAGAACAACGAATATCCTTCCACTCAACTTCTGAATTTTGTCTGATGCCTCCGGAGAAATATACTTTTTGTAGATATCTCGTGTTACCATGCCGCTGAATGTTGACATGTACGCCGCGCCGGTACTCTGCATGGCCGCCAGAGCACAAACCGCTAGGAGTCCTACCAGCCAAGGGGTAGAGTCGGAAAGCAGATTAATAAGCTGTGGCACGAGGTTTTTGTCGTTGGCACTCTCCAGAACACCTCGGGCCACCAGAACATTGCCCCCCATTCCCTGAAAGATTGTGAATGTGAACAGGATTAGACCAATAACCAGAGATGAAGCCGCCACCTGCTGCCAGCGAAATGACCGGCTTGTCTTATTGGAGAAAGCCCACATTGAAAAAGCTGGAGATGACTGAATCCCCATAAGGGCAAACATGTAGGTCATACACATCATGCCGGTCCACGTGCCGCCAGCTGCCTTGGAGCCCGACGAGACGAATTGAATGCTTCCCGGAATAGCTACAACTGGAGAGTGGCCTGCTGGTGTTAGGTTACCATTTGTAGCACTGTCGTTACGCACAAAATCTGCTATGCCGGCCGTAAACCCCGACCAACCGCCGGAGAAATGAATAGCAATACCACCGAGGATAGAGATTCCAAGCGCCAGCAGAACACACTGAACACAATCGACATAGGCTACCGATCTGAGGCCGCCAGAAGCGACATAGATCATCACCACTACAGATAGGGCGAACATGCCGAAGTTGACGCTGACCATCCCGTCTGTTAGCACATTGAACAGATCCCCGGAGGCCCGCAGTTGAACACCTAAATATGGAACGCTAAAGAGAAACGCCACCAATACTGTCAGGAGTCTGATAGCATTGCCACCGTAATAGTCGCTGTACATCTCGCCCGGAGTGATGTATTTGAACGCCCGGCCCAAAACCCACTGCCTCCTAAGAAACAGAACACCGGTAAATGGAATTGTTAAAGCATAGAAGGATGCAAAAGCATAGGGCAATCCGTCCGTCAGGATCTTGCCGGGATGGCCGATAAATGTCCAGCCGCTGAAGCTGGTTGCTGTGGCCGCCAGAACAAAAACCCAGATTCCGATAGAGCGGCCCGCAAGAAAGTAGTCAGCTGAGGTGCGGGAACTCCTCGCCCCCTTTACACCCCAAAAAAGACAGTAGGCCCAGTAGATGCCTACAAAGGTCATAAGCCAGATGAGTTTGGAATCCATGTCTGCTCTTTCCCCTGCTTGGCTGGCTGAAATAATAGCCGATCATTTTTTAACAGACAAGTGATTCTTCGCTACAAAATCACTACAGGAAGAGTCCTTTCATTATTAGATTTCACCCCTAAAAAATCCGGGAAAATGATCAGAAATCAGGGAAGATATTCACCATGTTAGCCGGTGCAAGCATCGCTCTTCTTGCTGTAATCTTGTACTTCATCCAACAGGCGTCTCAAGATCAGCACCTCGATCTTGACTGCTCTGTCAGCTTCCGCCCCAGAGCGACCTCAGCCGTGGCACAGATGTATGTTGATGCCCCCGCCGAAACCGTGTGGAGAACTCTCACCGATCTGGCGAATTACAACCTTTGGTTCCCATGGATTAAGCGCGTTCGTGTTACAAATGAGAGTGCTGTGCGTTGGGCTCACCGCCACTCTCTGCTAGAATATAGAATGGAAGTGGGAAGCCGTTTTAAGATTAAGCCCTTCTTCGGTGCACCTTTTGTTCCTTGCCGCTTCGTCACCATTGATCCCTGCAGAACCCTTAGCATGGAGATGCGCTTCTTTCCCTTCAACCGTGAGATTGTCTCCTTCAAACTAAAACCGTACACCAACTGTCTTGAAGTTAATTATCACTCCAGCAACAACACCCTTCTCGGCTTTATTACCGCAGCTATGTTTTCGTGGCGTGGAAAGGACGTCCTGCGAAACCTTGTCGAGGCACTGCCCGAGGCGCCGGAAGCTGAGGTGGCGGCTGAAGCAGCGCCCGCTCAAGAAAAGATCATTATCAATGACGCATTCATCGACGCTCTGGTGGCAAAGGCACTAGCTGATGGGATGGATCTATTGAATAACATTACGGAGAAACCTTTGCGGGCAAAGGCGAAATCTGCCTATGTAAAAGCCAAGCGAGCCGGCATCACCCCTGATGCGACACCTGAAGCTGTTGAAATAGTTAACCAGTTTATGTTAGGCGGGGGCGTCCCCTCCACTGCGGCGAGCGCAACAGAGCTGGCGCCCGCTGCCGAAGTCGGCGAAGAAGCCAGAATCAATCAGTACGTCCTCAAGGGGCTCGATGGCGATATAGAGATCATTAACGCAATTGAAGATAGAACCTTCCGCGCAAAAGTGAAGTCGGCTCTTGTAAAGGCGAAGCGGTCAGGTGAACGGCCCGAGGTTCCTGTAGACGCTCCTTCTCTGGATTACACGGCTACTCTGGCTTCTACAACAAAGTAACTATAATTTAAGAGAGAACCCTTTTTATAAACTGCTGGACAGCAGACAGTTCTTCCTGTACAATTTCATGCGCCTTGGGATACTCATGCCACTCCACATCGAACCCTACCTCACAAAGCGTCAGGACTGACGACTTACTCGGCTCAAACGGCAGAAGCGGATCGTGGGTGCCGTGGGCGGCAAAGATGGGTACGTCCACATGGAGATTCTTCATCTTGCGTACTTTCTCTGTCTCCATCAGGAACCCGCTCAAAGCAACAACGGCACCCAACCCTTTCTCATGGTTCAACATCACATCAAGACTCATGCTGGCCCCCTGAGAGAATCCCAGCAGAATAACCCTACTGCGGTCAATTCCTCGAGATGAAATCTCTTCGATGGCAGAGATTATCTTTCGCCTGCTGGCGAAGCGTTCCTGTTCAAGATGTTCGTTTGGAGGAATTGCGAACCACCCTCTGCCCTGTCCCATCGTTCCCGGCACTTCACACTCTCCTTCAAGAAAAACGAGTTGCACATTGTTAAATCCCAGACTTTGACCAAGCGGAACAAGGTCGCGGCCGTTGGCACCCCAGCCGTGCAGAAAGATGATTGCGCCGGCGGCTGGTTCATCTGTTGGTGGAATCTCGAACATTTAATAGATCACACCTGGGTTCGGTCTGTGGAATTACTCCTGTTAGGTCTCACGCTACAGAACCTTATACTGGAGCTGATAGATTCCCCTTTCGCTATTCACATCCACCAATCTCTTGAATTCCAGCCGCATGTCGTTATCAAGATGGCTGAACAGCGGTAGAGAGTTGCTGGAGAACACCTGGGGATGAACCGTCAGAAAGAGATGTGTCAGGAATGGTGCAAAACGACTGTATGTTCTTGCTCCGCCGACGATGAAACACTTTTCTGTTTTGACTTGTCCCAATACTCTTGAAGGATCCATGTCGCGATGCATTACCACCGTTTCTCTCCCCTCCAGTTCCGCGGCCAAGGTGTTCTCAGTGTTTGACCCCATCACAACGGTCTGGCCCATCGTCTGTTCTCTGAAGAGGTGGAGATCTTCTGACCACTGAATCACCTCTTCAGCGTGGTGCGCAATCATTCCGTTAGCAGTAATGGCTGCCGTAAGAATTACGTCCACAACGGCTATTACTTGTTTGTAGCGCCGGCCACCACTGTTACCAGCTTCCCGCTGTCACAATAGCCTCTGATGGCCTTGTTCACCTGGTCCAATGTTATTGCACCAATTCTGTCTGGATAGCTGTCTATGTAATCCAGCGTGCGACCGCGCTCAACAGTTGTGAGGATCCGCCCGGCAAGGCCGGCAGTTGTTGCAAGGCCGACCCTATACATTCCACCAATTGTCGTTTTCTTTCTTGCCAGCTCATCCTCAGTGACCCCGTTCTCAATCCATTTTTTCAGCTGCTTAACCGCCGATTTTCGTCCCTGAGCCGTCAGTTCTGGAGCAAAAGTCCCCCAGACGTACCAGTAGCCATCATTTCCATTGTCAACCCCCGCAACGATGGCCTGGATTCCATACGTCAGTCCTTCCTGGTCGCGTACCGTTGACATGAGGCGGGCTGAAAAATTTCCGCCCAAGATGAAATGCCCCAGCATAAGAGGATGGAACTCTTCATGGTCCCGATCAATACCGATCGGCTGACCAAAAACCGTGTCTGCACTTGTTTTGCCTTTCATCTCAATCGTTTTGTCTACCGGCTCACCAATTGTGTTGGCTACGACTTCATCCTGCCGGGCGATTGATAGCGGCGACATTTGCCACCCTGAAAAATGTCTTTTTACACCGCCTGTAATTTTTTCATGATTTACGTCACCCACAGCAACGATCGTAAGCTTCCTGGTGCCGTAATTGTCCCCGTGGAATTTCTTCAGTTCCTGCGCCTGAATTGCTTTTGTTTCGGCAAGCTGTCTCTCCATAGGGGTGTAGAAGTTGGGGTGGTCTTCAGGATAGAGTGTCTGCAGGAACGCTTCCATTGCACGCGCTCTGGTGTCCTCTGAGTGCTTTTTCAACTCACCTACCCTGCGCTTAATTAGAGTGTCAAGTTCTCTCTTTTTGAAGGCTGGTGTCCTAAGTTGCTCAGCCAACAGTTCCAGAACGACACCTACATCTTTTGATAGACATCTGGCACCAAAGCGCACGCGGTAATTATCAGAACTAAATGTGAGGGCCGCGCCCACATTTTCCAAGGTCTCGCTAATAGCAAACTTGTCCCTCTCTTCTGTGCCCTGATCCAGCATAGACGCCGTCATTTCAGCCACAGCGCTGTTGCTGTCCGGACTAAACACCTCGCCTCCCAACAGACTGCCGGTGATAGTGACAACATCCCGCACTCCCGTCTCCAAAGAGAGGACCCTGACTCCATCAACAGGCGTAACGTCATTTATCTGTGGCGCGATCAAATCCATTTTTCGTTAGCTGGTGTTCTTTCGGTTTTCCGCCCAGGTCTACCCTTCAGCCTCGCCCGCCTGCGTGGGAACAAAGTGACCCACAGTACTCGTATCCTCTATAAGATATGTTTTACATGCGCGCTGTACATCCTCTACCGTTACCTGTTCTATCCGCTCCAGATACGTCGTATAAAAGGTCCAGTCGCCCAAGGCAATCGCCTCATTCAGGTGGCTGGCAATCGAGTAAGAGCCGTCACGGCTGAAAGCTGTCTCTGCCCGTATTCTAGTTTTCGCTTTATCAACCTCTTGCTTCTTAACACCCTTTTCCTTAAGACTCTCATATTCATCCCAGATTAATTTCTCTACCCGCTCCGGTTCTGTGCCGGGGGTTACAAAAGCATAAGTAATAAAAAGTCCGTTGTCGTGGAGCGGGTGGGCCCAAACGGAAACATCTGTAGCCAGCCCACGATCCATAATGCTTTTGTAGAATCTGCTGTTTTTCCCAGATGTGAGAATGGATGCCAGCACCTGAAGTACATAGCTGTCGCCGTGGCGCCCTTCGGGTGATTTATTAGCGATGCCCACAATCGGCACCTCGCCAGCCCGCTTCAGAACGACACGCCTCTGACCCTCTTGCTCAGGTTCAGTTGTATACATCACCGGAATCTGTTGCGTAGACCTACCTATCGACCCGAAATGTTTTATCACCAAGCCCAAGGCTGTTTTCCCCTCAACGCCCCCAACAATGCTTACCGTGGCGTTGTTCGGCCAGTAAAATGTGTCATAAAACTGTCGCAGGCGTTCCGTGGAAACGTTCTCAATGTCCGAGCGCCAGCCGATTGTAGCGTGGTGGTAGGGGTGGGCCTGATAGGCGGTGGCCCAGATATTCTTGTCCAGCACTTCGAACGGTTCATTTTCGCCGCGCTCGAATTCGTTACGCACAACCGTCATTTCGGGCTGGCGGTCTTCGTCCCGCAGGAACGCGTGTCGCATCCGATCTGCCTCAATAGAAATTGCTTTTTCAAGGTGCTCACTGGGGAGAAGTTCGAAGTAGTTTGTCCTGTCGAACCACGTCGTCGCATTCAGAACAGCGCCAACGTCCTGTAACACTCTCCAGATTGTCTTGCTGTTATCCTTACTATAATTCGTCGATCCCTTGAACATAAGATGCTCCAGCAGATGAGTTGCACCAGTATGTCCTATCGCCTCATTGCGGGACCCCACCCGATATGTCACCATAAATGTTACCACTGGCGCCGAGTGGTCTACCATAGACAAGACCGTTAGATCGTTTTCTATTAGGCGGTATTCTTTGATTCCGCCCGACTCCTTTATGAACTCAAACCCTTCTGTCATACATGCCTTCTATATTGTCAGGAAACGCTTTGGTTTGTGAGATACTTAAGCCCGGGAAGCCAACTATTCTCCGCCCACCGTAATGATCTGAACTTCGCCGTACCCCAGTTCTTTGATTCCCGCTTCTATCTTCTCCCTATCCCCCACAACCAGCCACGTCAGTCTGTCAGGGTAGAGCACGTTCTTAGCCACCTGAGATATCTCGGCGATATCTAGCCCACGAACCAGACCGGGATAGGTTTCATAGTAATCCTCAGGAATTCCGAACTTGACCATTTCAACAATGGCTCCCGAAACTGCATTCATGGTCTCGAACCTGCCCGGCAACCGCAGCGTCTGGCTCTTCTGCGCTTTTGACAGCTCTTCTTTTGACGCCGGATTCTCTCCTATGATTCCCCGCAGTTCCTTGTTCAATTCTACCAAGGACTCCTTTGTCTTATCTGTCTGCACTGGAGCATAGGCGAAGAACATGCGCTGACCCTTGGCCTCCCAGAACAAACTCCTGGCACCGTAGGACCAGTGTTTGTCCTCCCGCAGGTTCATATTGATACGAGAGGTAAAAGCGCCTCCCAGAATGGTATTCATGGTCTCAATTCTTATTTCATCAGGATTATTCGTGGGCGGCGCCAAGTGTCCCGCGATGATGATAGACTGAATTGCCCCTGGTTTATCCATGAGATAGACCCTCGACTGAGCGGGAAGGGACACCTCTGATATATTCTTTCCAGGTAACTCCGTCTTCTGCTTCCAGTCACTGAACAGGTTCTCCAAGCTGGTAACCAATTCATCTACCGTAATATCTCCAACGGCTACCATGGTAGCGCCTTGGGGTTGAAGCCAACTGTCGTGAAAGCTGACCAAGTCGTCCCGGGTCATGGACTCCGTCGACGCTACTGTTCCGCTGCCAGTCAACGGGTTGCTATAAGCGTGCCCCTCGCCATACAACAGCGCTGGCAGGACACGAAGGGCCATGGTTATGGGTCTTGTTTCTTCTTGCTTGATGGAAGCAAGCCGCTGCTTCTTCAGCCGCTCAAGTTCATCCTTGGGAAAAGTGGGGTTGAGGATTACATCTGCAAAGACATCCAAAGAGGCGTCGAGATTTTCCTTCAGCGCTGATAGAGAGACGATGCATATATCCAAGTCTGCCCCCGCACTTACTTGTGCTCCCAACACCTTAAGTTCGTCACTAATCTCGAGCGCGCTTCTACTATTAGTCCCTTCATCCAGCATCAACATGGACATGCTGGCTGTTCCGGCGAGGCCAAACTGGTCCGCCGCATAGCCCGCATCCACCACCAGTGTCAGACTCACCACAGGAATCTCATGACGCTCAGCGAGAATGATTTCCAGGCCGTTTGAGAGAGTTACCTTCTGGATATCGGGCAACTCAAGAGCGGGAAACCCTCCCACGTCCGGTAACTTCGAACGGTCTACATCTGTCTCAGTGGTCATGTGCTTGGGAAAGGGGTGAATCTCCAGAATGTATACGCCGTCAGAAAGCCACTTCATTGCTGTCTTCTTCAGATCGTTCCTGGAGGCGGAGGCGATCCTCTCCAGCGTCACTTTGTAGTGATCGGGAGTTCCGCCATACACTTCGTTCCTGGCAAGGATATCAGACTTGCCGCCAAAGCCGCCTATCCTTTCGATACCTCTGATGAACCTCGCCCTGTACTGTGTTTTTATCCGTTCCATCTCACGCTTCGTGGGGCCTTTCCTTAGAAAGGTCGCGATTTCTTCATCAAGAGCCTTTTCAACCTCCGTGAGATCTACGCCCTGTTGCGCAGTGGCCACGATAGCGAACTGTCCACCAATTTCGCGCAGATCCACATAAGCATTCACATTAGTTGCAATCTGGTCTTCGTACACCAGCCGCTTGTACAGGCGTGAGTTCTTTCCCACCGCCAGGACGTCACTTACCAAGTCAAGATAATCGGCATCAGCGGAGCCCCACTGAGGAATGTTCCAGACCTTGTAAATCCTCGGCAACGGAACTCGATCCTGAGCAATCTGCCGATGCGTACCCGACATTTTGGCAATCCACATGTCCTGCCTTTTCACCGGCGGGCCAGGCGGGATCGTACCGAAGTACTCCTCAGCCTTCGCTTTGGCCGCCTCCGCATCAATGTCGCCAGCGATGGCGATGACAGCGTTGGCAGCGCCGTAGTAGTCCTTGAACCACTTATGCACATCATTCAGCTCAGCGGCATCTAAGTCCTCCATGGAACCGATCACTGTCCATGAATAGGGGTGCCCCTTCGGGAAGGTGTTCTTGGTAATCAGTTCATAGGCGATCGCATACGGCTGGTTTTCCCCTTGCCGCTTTTCATTCTGAACGACGCCGCGTTGCTCATCTAATTTATCCTGGTCTATCGCGCCGAGAAGATGGCCCATTCGGTCAGATTCCATCCACAGTACTAAGTCCGTGGCGTTAGACGGTACGTTCTGAAAGTAGTTTGTCCGATCTTCGTTCGTGGTCCCGTTGAGGTCAGTAGCACCTACTTTCTCTAAAGGAATAAAATAGTCGTCATTGAAATTCTCTGATCCGTTGAACATGAGGTGCTCAAACAGGTGTGCGAAACCCGTCCGGCCCGGCTTTTCATTCTTTGATCCCACATGATACCAGACATTTACGGCAACGATGGGCGCCTTGTGGTCCTCATGGATGATGAGCGTTAATCCGTTGTCCAAAACGTGTTTCTCGTGCGGGATGTCAATCTCCTCCGTCACTGGAGTAGACCAACCAATTGCCGCTGCAAACACAGCCACTAGCAGCATCACAGGGGTGTGGGTGCGTTTCATGGGTGATATCATGGTTGTTCTCCTTTTATTCAAACCAATAGCCTGGTAAATGCGTCATTATTCCAGCTGCCTGTGACAGGAATTTCCCCTTCAACAACCTATATGACAACGTTCAATTGCTTGGGCTTGGCCTGAAGATCTTATTCTATTTGATGGTGCCGGCGATTGCTTTAAATGTGTCACCTTTGGCCACCCTCTGAAGTTCAAAAAGAGCCATTTCCACCGATGTCAGCTGCGCGCCCATCCTCCCCATTTTTGTCACGGCCAAGCGATAGTTTGATTCTTTTCGTGACATGGTAGCGTCTGTCACCAAATGGACATCATAACCTTCTTCTACTAGATCAACAACTGTCTGATAGACACACACATGGGCCTCAATGCCGCAAACAAGTACTTGCTTTCTGTTATGTGTTCGCAAGCTTTCTTTTACAGCAGCATCACCGAGACAGCTGAAAGCGATCTTCTCCAGTTTTTCGTTATCTTTCAGTAACTCTTGAACAGAGGCGATCGTTGGGCCGAGCCCCCTCGGATACTGTTCCGTCCAGATAATGGGTAACTTCAATATCTTCGCCCCTGCAACAATACGATTAATGTTTTCCTCCGTCTCAACCTCCTCGTGCATGGTGGCGAAAATCTTTTCTTGCACATCGATTACTAACAGCAGTGCTGTCTCGGGAGAGAGCCTCATGTGGTCTTCAGCTTGACCACTGGCTTTCTTGAGGATAGGTGCCAGAATTTGTACAGCATCCTCAGGACTCATCTGAGCCACCGCGTTGAAGAATAGTTTCCAAGCCAACTGCCTATGAGGCTTGTCCATCTTATCAGGTAGGTTACGAGTATCCAAAGTCTCGAAGAATTTCAAGGACCTGGTCGGCGTGTCCTTTCGGTGACACTTTTGGAAACACGTGCGTCACCACATTTTTTCCATCAAGAATGGCGGTGCTGCGGAAAATTCCCTCATACTCTTTGCCGTAAAGTTTCTTTTTTCCCCAGACACCAAACTGACTTATAAGTTCTTTTTCCAAGTCACTTAGTAATGAATACTCAATATTGTGTTTATCGCTGAACTTAAGCAGTGCTGAAACAGGGTCCGCTGAGACTCCATATATGTCAACTCTTTCTTCCGAAAACTTCTCTATCTGTGACTGAAACTCGGCCACTTCAGTGGCTCACCCCGGAGTGTTCGCTTTAGGGAAGAAGAATACGACTTTTCTATTCGAGCCGGCAGGCGTGACCTTCTCCCCATGTTGGTTCTCCAGTGTAACCGCTCGAATGCTCGTGCCGATTTCTATCATGGTTTCCTTTCTAATACCGCCGTAAGATACCTACAACAATACCCTGTATTTGAACTCTTTCTTCTCCCAACTCTATGCTCTTCAGATTTTCGTTTGCTGGGCGAAGCTCGACTTTTCCATTTCGCCTGAAGAACTTCTTTATGGTCGCCTCAAAACCGTCAATCAGAGCAACAACAGTTTCTCCATTTTCGGCCATGTCCTTTTCACAAACAATTACAAGATCCCCATCTCTTATTTGCTCGTCTACCATGGAGTTGCCGGAAACCTTCAGGACATAGTGGCTCCCCCCTCTGATAAACGAGTCTGGTAGCTCCAGCTCCTCAAAAGACCCTATTGCCTCAATAGGGATCCCTGCCGCCACCACTCCTAAAACAGGAAGCATTCTACTCTCTCTGCTTTCTTCAATCACTTCAATTGCGCGCGTTCTGTTCCACTCGTGCTGAATTAACCCTTTGTTCTTTAGCGCCTTAATATGCTTATAGACCGTCCCTTTAGACCTGAAGTCGAATGCCACCGCGATCTCGTTAAACGTGGGGGCGTAGCCGTTTTTCGACACGAAATCTTTTAGATAATCTAATATCTCTTTTTGACGCTTTGTCAAATACATGGATACATGCGGTGTATATAAATTACCGCCGCGGCCGCAAAGCTCTAAAGAATTTATTTCTACTCACCTGTCTTGGTCGCCGTAACTTCTTCATCCGCCCATTTGTGCCTGGAGACCTTTTACCTGCTCCGCGAATGCCCGATCTTTCTCCATTTTGCTCTTAATTGTCCTACAAGCGTGTATCACGGTCGTGTGGTCGCGCCCCCCAAAATGAAGCCCCACATTTTCAAGCGACGCCCCCACCATCTCCCGGCAGAGATACATGGCCATTTGTCTTGCCAGCGCCACCTCCATCTTTCTTCCCCGTCCGGTGAGCTGCTTTTCTGAGACCTTCGTCATTCTACTTACCCCGCTAATAATGTCATCAATTGTTATTCTATATAGCCCCGTACTTCCAAGAGTTTCGCGCAATGCTCTCTGTGCTAGAGACATGGTAACGTCAGAGTGTGACAGCGATGAAAATGCGAGTAGTTTTATAAGCGCCCCCTCCATTTCCCGTATATTGCCCCTGATGTTCGTGGCGATAAACTCCAGGATTTCAGATGGAATGTCCAGCCTGTCCCGCTCAGCCTTGCTTTGTAATATAGCGATACGAGTTTCAAGGTCCGGCTCGTGTATATCAACAATCAGGCCCGACTGAAACCGCGAAACGAGCCTGTCCTTTAATCCATAAAGCTCTCGCGGGTGTCTGTCTGTCGTCAGCACTATCTGACGTCCCTGCTGATAAAGCTCATTAAATGTGTGAAAGAATTGTTCCTGCGTTTGTTCTTTTTTCTGCAGGAACTGAATGTCGTCCACCAATAGAAGGTCAAGGTTCCTGTGTCTCTTAGAAAATATTGACGTTCTGTTGTTCTGAATGGCTGATATAAAGTCAAGTGTAAATTTTTCGCTTGTTGTATAGTGGGCCCTGCACTCAGACCTGTTCTTAATAACGCAGTTACCTATCGCCTGTAGCAAGTGCGTTTTCCCCAGCCCAACACCGCCGTAAACTAGCAGGGGATTAAACGATGTTTGTCCCGGAGAGTCTGCAACAGCTCTTGCTGCGGCCTTTGCAAGCTGATTGCTCCCCCCTTCAATAAACGAATCAAACGTATATCGTTTATTAAGCTTGCTACCCCGGTCATACTGTTTCTCTTCCGCGTTCTCTTCTGTTTTCCTTATTTTCTTTACCTTATTAAGTGTTTTACCATCCATTTCACCCACTACAACTGTATATCTTATTTGCATATCAAGCCCATGCACACTTTTTATCTTCTCCTGTATCAGAGATCCATAGTGACTGTCTATCCACTCATAGTAGAACCTGCTCGGCACTTCAACTGTAACAGTTTCTTCTTCTATGTTCACAGCCCTAAGTGGCTCAAACCAGGTTGCGTATGTCTGAGAACTCACAGCTGACTCAAGTTCTTTTGATATTCTATTCCAAAATCCGTTTCTATCTATTTTTAGGTTGTCCACAGGTTGTCCACACTCCTTTTCGGCTTTAATTTATTGCTATAAACTACGCCTGGCAAATAGATTCTATGGCTTGGTTTGCTCTATTTACTATTTTAACTTTAGCGTTGATCTTTCATGGGGAATTATTATGAAAAGAACATATCAACCGAGCAAAAGAAAGAGAAAAAACAAACACGGGTTCCGCGCAAGGGCTTCTTCCCCTGGGGGTAGAAGGGTTCTTCGGCGGCGCCGTCGCAGGGGTCGTAAGCGTCTGTCTGCCTGACACAATGTTTGCCGGCGCCGGTTGCTTGGATTTTAAGCCTTGCGAATGTTTTTCTTAAAGCATCCCAACACTCAAATGATGTTTTCATTAGGTCTTTCAACCAGTTATGTTGGGCGCGTGGTCACCGCTTTTATTGTGCTTATAGCCAGGGCCTACCAGGTTTTTATGTCGCCCCTTTTTCCAAACAGCTGCCGCTTTCATCCCACCTGCTCTGATTATTTCATTCAGGCGGTAAAAAGTCGGGGCCCGATTATCGGTTTTTGGTTTGGTCTTCAGCGTATTTTGCGCTGTCACCCCTTTTCATCTGGCGGTTTTGACCCCGCTCCATAATTTAGCTTGTGGACAAAAAAACGCTCCTCGCATTTCTCATCATCGCCGGCATACTCATGTTGATGCCCTATTACTACGAAACTGTCGGCCTTACTCCTTCACCAGAGAGTGGAGCACCGGTTACTACTCCTGAGGATCAACCCTTTGATTACGACCCCACCGCGTCTGGCTCAACATTAGAAAGTTCGGCCGGATCACTAACTGAGCCGCCATCGAATGTAATGAGTAGCCTTTCAACTACGTCCCCGGCTGCGACTACGTTTCACGTTGAAACACCTTTATATTCAGCCACCATATCATCAATGGGCGGCGGAACAATTTCATCCTTTCTTCTAAAAAATTATCTCTATAAAGACGGTGAATACGTTCAGCTTATTAATCCAGGGCAGAACGATTTAAATCCATTGGTTGAGTTTAAAGATGTTAACGGCAATGTCGCTCTGCTCGATTTTCCTTTCTCTTTAGTTGACGGCTTCTCTGGCGGAAGTACGCTTTTCGTTGACGGTGAGAAAGAGGTTGTGACCTTTCTCTTTGAAAGCCCGGGTGGCTCAATAACAAGAAGCCTTACCTTTTACGCCGACAGCTACCTCATCGATTTTGAAATCGATCTTTCAGAGATCAGTCGCACTGAAATTTCTCAAGAACAATTCCGATTAGTCTGGCACGGTGGTGTTCCGACTACTGAGGCCAATAAAAAAGACGATGTTCAGTATTTTGCCGCACACCTTTTCCAAGGTGGTGAGACCACCAAGCACAAGGGCGACCCTGGAAAAGAGATAGCCTCAACAGGCCAAACTGGCTGGACCGCGTTGAGATCCAAATATTTCACCGCTGCGCTTATACCCCGCACCGCCAGCAATTTCGGCAGCCTGTCTTCATTTGACGAGTCTTATTCAAACGCAAGTGGCGCGCTTTTAGTCCCAACATACAACATGGCTGTAGGCCTGCCTTCAAGGAGCCACGCATCATGCTCTCTGTATCTTGGCCCCCTCAAGTATGACAACATAAAAGATTTGAATGTGGGGCTGGAAAAGACCATGAATTTTGGCTGGTCTTTTATCAGGGGCATATCTAAGGGGGTTCTCTATTTGCTCGTGGCAATGCACGACTATATTCCTAACTATGGTGTTTTACTTGTTATTTTTTCAGTGGCTGTGAAAATACTAGTTTATCCATTAACAAAGAAAAGTTACCAGTCAACTAAAGAAATGCAAGCGATACAACCACTTATTGCTACTATGCGCGAAAAATACGGGGGGGATGCACAGCGCCTTAACCAAGAGACAATGAAGCTATATAAGGAGCACGGTGTTAACCCTTTGGGCGGGTGCCTTCCCATGTTACTTCAAATGCCCCTTCTGTTTGCCATTTTCACTGTCTTTCGCACCACAATTGAGTTGCGTGGCGCACCGTTTATGCTTTGGATTAAAGACCTTTCTGCCCCCGATACAATCTATCGCTTTCCAGAAGGCTTCAGCCTCCCTATTTACGGTGACCAGGTTGCGGTTCTTCCCCTCCTTATGGGTGTCTCTATTTTTGTGCAGCAAAAAATGTCTGGCGCACAAATTCAGTCACAACAAAAGATTATGATGTATTTTATGACAGTTTTCTTTTTTCTTCTGTTTAACAATTTCCCCTCCGGTCTAAATCTTTATTATACACTTTTTAATGTTTTGACTATTCTTCAACAGAAATATCTTGTACACCCGCCCAGTCAGCCCGCTCTCCCCCAAAAACCTAAAAGATAGTTTAAATAATGAGCTCATTTGGTGCTTCTACTATTGTAGCTCTAGCGACACCTTCTGGGGTGGGCGGAATTGCTGTAATTCGCATCAGCGGTCCCGCTTCTATCGACACCGCCATATCAATAACAAACAGGCCAGCGGACGACTTTAGGCCTCGCCATGCTCTTTTAACGCCGCTTTTTGATTTTGATGGCTTAGAAATAGATCAAGCGGTTGTCACATTTTTCCCGGCGCCCAACTCCTACACAGGAGAAGATGTTTTAGAAATTTCAAGCCATGGTGGATATGTTGTGCCAAAAAATATTATAAAAGCCTGTATTTTATATGGTTGTGATGCGGCCGCTCCGGGCGAATTTACCAAAAGGGCTTTTCTTAACGGCAAGATGGATCTTAGCCAGGCTGAGGCAGTTGCAGAATTAATTAGCGCCAAAACGGATGTCGGCCGTGCGGCCAGCTATAAGATAATGAGTGGGAAATTTGCCAACCTAATAAACCTTTTGCGACAACAGTTGGTTGACTTTCTTTCGGTAATTGAGGCGGAGCTCGATTTTGATTCAAGTGAGGTGCCGGAATTAACCGTTAAGGAGCGCATAGAAAGCCTTAACTCAGTTCTCGCTACTGTTAAAAAACTATTATTAACCTACGAAACTGGTCGCCGGATTGTTCGTGGTGCTGTAGTCGTTATTGTGGGGGCACCAAATGTCGGCAAGTCAAGCCTGCTAAATGCAATCCTATCTGAAAGGCGTGTCATCGTTTCAACAACCCCAGGTACCACAAGAGACCCGGTCGAAGTTCAATACCAGATAAACGGCCTTCCCGTACAAATCATAGACACCGCAGGAAACCGGCCAGCCTCTGACGAGATCGAGTCCAGTGGGCTTTCCATCGCTCAATCTTTTATTGACAGAGCCGATCTACTTCTCTGGGTTCACGACAACACATCGTCCCCCTCTGATTTGTCCGATTCAATTGCAAACAGTCCATATGATCAGAAGTTTATACCCGTACTTAATAAGAGCGACCTTCTCTCGTCAAAGCAAAAAAAACAATACACAAACTCCTCTAAAAGGTTGTCCACATTTTTAGTTTCTGCCCTTACCGGATCCGGCATTGCTGATTTAGTCACAACTATAGGTGATTTGATGGCTCCCACATCAACAGACAGTGAAATTCTGCTCACCAATGCGCGTCATTTCGAAGCGCTTACCAGTTGCTTTGAACATTTAGAGTGCGCCTTGTCTGCCGTTTCTGATGGCACCCCCTTAGATGTGCTTGCTCTTCATGTCCGGTCTTCTTTGTCCTCACTTGATTCCATTGTTGGGCGAACCACCTCCGATGAAATTATCAACAATATTTTTTCTGGTTTCTGTGTGGGAAAATAGTGTTCCACGTGAAACACAAAACATATAAATGAACAAGTATGACGTAATCGTTGTGGGTGGTGGTCACGCCGGCGTTGAGGCTGCTTTGGCAGCATCGGGCATGGGGTGCTCTGTCGCGCTCGTAACTATAGACATTAACGCTATAGCAAGAATGTCCTGTAACCCCGCCATTGGCGGTTTGGCTAAAGGACATCTTGTTCGTGAAATTGACGCTCTCGGCGGAATTATGGGTGTTGCAGCAGATGCCTCCGGAATTCAATTTAAAATGTTAAACAAATCAAAGGGTCGCGCCGTCTGGTCACCGCGAGCGCAGATTGACAAAAAAGCCTATGTAAGCTTTGTCGGTGACCATATTAATTCTATTGAAAACATTCGCATCCTCGAGTCTGAGGTAAATCGTGTCCTTGTTCGCGGCCATTCAGTTGCGGGCGTTGTACTATCATCTGGAGCTTCCCTTCACTGCCGCGCACTAGTTTTAACTTGTGGCACTTTTCTTAACGGACTTATACATGTTGGGCGCCGCAAAATAAGGGCCGGTCGCATGGGTGAAGAGGCAAGCACGGGTATCACTGAATCTCTTGTCTCGCTTGGTTTAAGGGCCGGTCGACTTAAAACTGGCACGCCTCCTCGCCTAGTCCGCGAATCTATAAATTGGTCAGAATTAAAGGTTGTGTCTGGAGATATGGGGCCGCGTCCATTTTCGTTTAAAACGAGTTCCTTTTCTCCACCAAACGAGCCGTGTCATATAATTAAAACTAATCCTTTTGTTCACGATCTCATTCGCGAGAATCTTCACATGTCGCCCCTCTATTGTGGTGAGATTCAGGGGGTCGGCCCTAGATACTGCCCCTCCATTGAAGATAAAGTGGTTCGTTTTCCCGATAATGACGCTCACCAGATCTTTTTAGAGCCCGAGTGGCGTGGCTCAAAACAGATATATACAAACGGCTTTTCTACCAGCCTTCCTGAGGAGCTTCAGCTGGCGGCTTTACGCTTAATTCCCGGCCTGGAAAACGTTTCTTTTTTCAGGCCTGGCTATGCTATTGAATATGATTTTTTCTTTCCCTCACAGCTAAACAGACATTTACAGTTAAAAGACGTTTCTGGCCTTTTTCTCTCTGGACAGATTAATGGAACTTCCGGCTATGAAGAGGCTGCCTCCCAAGGACTTATCGCTGGCATTAATGCTGCCAACTTGGTGCTTGATCGCGAGCCCATATCTTTTTCACGCGATAAATGCTATATCGGCGTTTTGATCGACGACCTTGTTACTAAAGACACGCAGGAGCCTTATCGCATGTTTACTGCTCGCGCTGAGTATCGACTACTTTTGCGCCACACTAACGCTGATCTGCGTCTCTCTGAAGTCGGTCATAGTCTCGGTTTGGTTTGTGATTCTTCTTATGATCTTGTGCAAAAAAAGGGGGGTCTTATTAAGTCAATTTTGTCTGAATTATCTCAGAAGGCAGTAAAAAAAGAGGTTGCTAATACACTTTTATCTTCATTGTGCGAAAGTGCTGTTAATTCGTCTACGACTCTTTACAGGCTCTTGAAGCGCCCGCCTGTTTCTATCAGCCTGCTACAAGAGTTTAATCTTTTTAACACCGCCCGAACTCCTCTTGGCGGCTGCTCTCTACAGGACGTTCTAGATGAAGTTGAAACCTCTATAAAATACGAAGGATACATTAAACAGCAGTATCTTCAGGTCGAAAACATGAGGCGAGGAGAAAACACGCGTATACCTGAATCATTTAATTTTTCTTCCTGCATCTCTATTTCTTCTGAAGCAAAAGAGAAGCTTTCTATTGTTCGGCCAGAAACATTGGGTCAAGCCTCTCGCATTTCAGGCGTGTCCCCATCTGATGTGGCCGCCCTCACCGTTCTTGTAGCATCTCTGTAGTGGTTGTTCCACGTGAAACGCCTCCTTTCACAGCAGAACCTCTGCTAGACCACATCTTTAACAACAACCCCCTGTCTCCTTGGTTTGGTAAAGATAGTCCACCCTCCCTGACCAACACACACATTGATCTTATACCCTTTTTGTTCGCCGCCCGTCTACGTGTCGCTTCATCCAATTTTGTTATTTCATTAGGCCGGGGTGTTTCTCTCTCTTATCTTTTTGATCTTTTTTTGGCTCTTTTACCGTTTAAATCTTTTGCTCTCTCTTCTTCAGAGGTGTCGTCATTCGCTGACATTCAAAGCTTGGCTCTTTTCCTTTCTTCTCATTCCAGTGTCCTGCTTATTCATCAATATACCGCAGACCATTGGCGTATTAAAACCACCCTTGAAGACCCTCCGAACACACGGGCCTTGCCCTTGCAATCATATAAATATCAAGATGTT
>CEPZ01043390.1_pt1 | contig 19279 bp, 25 predicted proteins | sample 530461 | NCBI WGS metagenome assembly CEPZ01 (sample SAMEA2620106, study PRJEB7988) | marine metagenome | isolation source: saline water (ENVO:00002010), including | reverse complement strand
ATATTACATCAGTCCAGAATATGCAACAGGAAATGATAGAAAGAGGTTGATACCATTTGTTGACAGATATTGCTCTTTGAAGAGAAGCAATATTGAAAACATTCGCAAGTTGTTTGAAGATATTCCTAGAACGAAGAAAAACATCCTTGTTCTTGGAACCAGGTTAGGTGCGTGCATAAATTCAACATTAAAACTGGCAAAAATTCCACGAAGTGTTAAGAAAATTGTTCTTCCAAGTCATTATATTGGATCATTTCATGGTAGACATAGTGACGATTTTTGGAATCAAGCAAAACGCAGGCTTGAAGAGCAAAAGATAGATGTAGAAATGTTAGAGATTACAAAATTTGAGTTTAGACAAGCATATAGGTTGGATCATTTGGATTAATTATAATTTTTGATATGTTTGCGAGCAGGCAGACAAGCACAACACTTAAATACACCTCGAATCCCAGAAAGATTACACAAAAAGGATTACATATGTAATGATTTTTGTGAAAAAATAAAAAAATAGGTAATAAAAATGTACGTAGATGAAGAAACTCCTGAGGAAGCACCTCAGGAAGAAACAAACGAACAGGAAGAAGTTGAATCAACAGAAGAAGCTACTTCCGAAGAAAATACAGAAGCACCAGAAGAGGAAGCAGCTCCTGAAGAATCAACAGAAGATTCAACAGAGGCACCAGCAGAAGAACCAGCAGCTGAAGCAGAAGCTCCAGCAACAGGTAGTGTTAAAACAGACGACAGAGGACGCGAAATTCACGAGGCAACTTGTGCAGATTGCGGACAGACTTGTGAAATTCCGTTTAAGCCAGACCCTGAAAAACCAGTATACTGCAGAGACTGCTACCAGAAGCACAAACCACCAAGGCGCAGCTTTGGCGGCGGCGGTGGCGGACGTGGCGGAGGCGGCGGTGGATTCAGCCGTGGTCCAAGAGAAATGCACGATGCAACATGTGCAAAGTGTGGAAAAGCATGCCAGGTTCCGTTCAAACCTTCAGGTGACAGACCGGTTTATTGCAGAGACTGCTACCAGAAATAAACAATAAAACGAACTAACTGTAAAAAATTAAGCGCTTCAGGGTAAGATCTTTGGCGCACCAATTCTTTTTATACTATTATATTGTATTGTAAAATATGCAAACGCATAAGCAAAAAGTTGATAGAATTTCAAATCAATTAAAAAACCGAAAAAGCACAGAACATTTATCCCTGTACAAGAAAGCTGTTTCTCATGAAGTTCCGAAACCAAATGACAAACGATACACTGATGAAAAAATTGATGTTAGCGACTTGAATGAAATTCTTCATATTGATGCTAAAAAGAAAATTTGTATTGCAGAGCCTGGAGTAACTTTTGTAGATCTGGTTAAAGCAACAATAAAGCACGGACTAGTACCGCTAACTGTGCCCGAGTTCAAGACAATTACAATTGGAGGAGCTGTTGCAGGCTGTTCAATTGAGTCAATGTCTTTTATGCACGGTGGTTTTCATGATAATTGCGTAGAATATGAAATTATCACTGCAAAAGGCGAAGTTTTGACATGCTCCCCGAAAAAGAACAACTTGTTATTTCAGATGGTTCACGGCACTTTCGGAACACTTGGCATTATTTCAAAACTGAAATTCAGATTAACACCAGCAAAACCAATTGTAAAAGTCACTTATGAGAAGTACAGGACTCTTGAAGAATATAAAAAGGCAATTTGGAGAAGGTTCAAGAACAAAGATTGCGATTTTATGGACGGAATTATCCATTCTCCAACAAAATATGTGCTCAGTATCGGAAAGTTTGTTGACAAAGCACCTTACACGCATAGCTATGACTGGATGCGGGTTTACTATAAGAGTACAAAGCGCAGAAAAGAAGATTATATCAAAACTCCTGACTACTTTTTCAGATATAACAAAGGAGTTACTAATGTTATTCCAAAATCATTTATCGGAAGACTGCTTTTTGGAAAGTTCATAAGTTCTAATGAAGTTTTGAAAATATTTGAAAAAATTCGGAGGTTTGTGCCTGCCAGCAGAATTCCAGTAACACTTGATGTGTTTATACCATTTTCAAAAGCAACAGAATTTATGGATTGGTACAGAAGAGAAGTGAATTTCTTTCCAATCTGGTGCGTGCCTTATAGGAGGGGGCATGATTATGAATGGATATCTAAAGAAGTATTGAAAAAATCAAGTGACAAGCTCTATTTGGATCTGGCAATTTACGGACTGGAGAAGAATCGGGACAAAGATTATTACAAAATTATTGAAGACAAGCTAATGGAAATTGGTGGGCTCAAGACACTGATTTCAACTAATTATTACACTGAAAAAGAATTCTGGAAAACATGGAACAAGAAGAATTATGATAAAATCAAAAAGAGGACAGATCCAAATAATATTTTCAGGAATCTTTATACAAAAATGTGCAAAGCTTCAAGAGGGATTGGGAAGTAATTTTACTTCAAAACTTCTGCTGTATTAATTACAACATCTTTTACTGGTTTGTCACCAGGTCCAGTGCTGGTTCTTCCAATTGCTTCTACAACATCCATCCCATCTATAACTTTTCCGAAAACCGGATGCTTGGCGGCCTGAGGTTCTTTATCCCAGTCAAGATAGGAATTGTCAATAAGATTGATAAAGAACTGGCTTCCACCTGAGTTTGGACCAGAATTCGCCATTGCAATTGTACCTTTCAGATTAGAACTGCCTTCCGAAAACTCGTCTGGAATAGTGTAGCCAGGACCGCCTGTTCCAGTGCCTGTTGGGTCTCCGCCTTGAATCATGAAATCAGGAATTATTCGGTGGAAAATTACGCCATTGTAAAAGCCCTCGCTTACTAGTTTTTTGAAATTACCAGTAGTAATCGGCATGTTGTCATAAAGTTCTATAACAATGTCGCCGAAATTTGTTTTCAGGACAACACTCTCACCAGTTGGTTCTTTAGCAGCCTGGTGAGCTTCTTTAACAGCTTCAATTTGCTCTTCTTTAGTCATTTCAATTTCCTCAATAGGTTCAGCTGACTCAACGCAGCCAGCTAGTAAAACTGCTAATAGCAGTATTAGTATTAAGATTAGATTTTTCGAATTCATGATTTTGAATTAATCACAGCACGGTGCTGGTGGTTTTTTTGGTGGTCCCATTTTTACCTCTTTGGAAACTATGAAAATGTACTATAAATATGCTGTGAAAAGGTATTAATATTCATCTGGATAGTTATAATAGATGGAAAAGCGCCAGCACCTTGCAGTAATGTTCCTGATTATTGTAGCAGCAGTACTGGTGCTAAGCTTTAAGCCTGCAACAACAGGAATGCTCATTTTTAATATAAATGACAGGAATCTTGATTTAGGAACGTACACTAATACTTATTACAATACAGACGGGTTAGAAGAGGAAGTGGAAATTGGAGAACAGGTTGAAGATGAGATAATAATCACTAACAATGGTCTGGAAGACCTGAATAATGTGAAGCTTGCACTTGAAGGAATTCCAATAGAACATATTACAATTTTCCCGCAAGGCTATGAAACAATTAAGCCAGGTGAGAGCCAGAAATTCAAGATTGTTTACAACACTGGGAGTATGGTAACAGGCAATTACGCAGGAGTTTACACAGCTGTTGCAGATGAAGGAGTGATAATGCAGAAAGATACAATGCTGGTTGTAAAAGAGAAAAGGTCAGGAGCAGCAAAACTTTCACCAACAATAAAAAGAATTGCACCGTGGATGGTTGGAGTGATTTTCGTGCTTGCAGGAGCTGGATTCCTGGTTTTCTGGAAATTCAGGAAAAAGAAAGCAAAATCATGATTTGAATTTAGAAATGAACTTGCAGGCCAGTCTGTCCGGGTTGTCAAGATGGATGCAGTAGATTATGACTTGAAGTGGGTTCCAATTGATCTTGTGGGTAATAAGATTAAGGTTGTTAAGAAAACAGAAACAAAAAAGAAAACAACTAAAAAATAGTTATCCAAAACTATAAAAGCAAGAATGACCACGAGAATAGCATGACAAAAGTCACTGTTGAACGTGTGCTTCAGATCTCTCTGATTGCAATTGCAGCTGTTACAGTAGTGTCCATGTTCGCGTTTTCAGGGCTGTCCCTGACCGGATTTTCACTGCTTGGTAAAAAGGTTGCAACAGATGGTTCAAAGAATAGCATGTTCTCAATTGCTAGCTTGTCTCTATTGCTAGTTTCATTTGTGGCTCTTTTCTTCCTAGCTTGGAAGAGTAAAGAGTGGTAGAGCTAAAAAGAACTGAAAGTAGCTCGAGAACTATTGACACATGTCACCGAAAGCTTTATATATAAGATTTTTACCCCTATTTAAAGATATGCACCAACTCAGATCAGTTCTGCACATTTCAAAGAATCATTCCTTGGTTCTTCAATGTGATTCTGGAAAACCTGCAAAGGAGAAGGCACTTGTTTTCAACAAAGAAAACAAGAAAATAGGAATTATTTCCGAAATTTTCGGACCTGTTCAGAATCCGTATATTACTGTAACACCAGTAAAAAGCGCAGATATTGAGAAGTTAGTTGGCACTGAAGTTTATGTTAAATAGGAGAAACTAAAAATGGCTGATAAATGTCCAGAATGCGGATCACAAAATCTGAGCACAGATTCCAGGCGTGCAGAGAAAACCTGCATCAAATGCGGATTAGTTCTAGAAGAAAGACAAATTGACACCACTCAGGAGTGGAGAGCTTTCGACTATGAGCAGAAGCAGAAACGTGACAGAACCGGCTCATTCTTGACATATACAAGACACGATAAAGGTCTTTCAACATCGATTGGAGACCAAGGATATTCTGATTTATACAAGCTTGCACCTTCAAAACGTGCAGCTTTTTACAGGCTTAAGAGATGGCACAGACAGGTCTCTACAGCTACTGAAAGGAACCTAAGGTATGCGCTTTCAGAACTGGATAGGATTTCAAGTGCTATTGGTTTGCCTAAAAATATTCGAGAAACAACTGCGCTGATCTACAGAAAAGCAGTAACACGAGGATTAGTTAGAGGAAGATCAATGGAATCTGTTGTTGCAGCTGCATTGTATGCTGCATGCAGAAAGCACAATGTTCCACGAACTCTGGATGAGATTGCAGAAGGATCTGGAGTTAAGAAAAGAGAAGTTGGACGAACTTACAGGTTTATTACAAGAGAATTGGGAATTAAATTGCTTCCAACAAGTCCAATTGACTATATTTCAAGATTTTCTTCAGAATTGAAGCTAAGTCCAAAAACTCAGGAACGAGCTATTGCAATTCTGAAAAGCGCACAGGGCAAAGATCTGATTTCAGGAAGAGGACCTACAGGAGTTGCTGCAGCTTCAATTTATGTTGCTTCAACTTTGGAAAGCGAGAAAAGGACTCAGAGAGAAGTTGCAGAAGTAGCTGGAGTAACTGAAGTTACAATCCGAAACAGGTACAAAGAACTTATTGAAGAACTTGGAATTGAAGATAAAATGGCTGAAGCAGCTGCTTAGGCTTTCAACCGCACACCCTGATCCTTAAAATGCGTCCGAGTTGCTTTGAATTTTTTCATTACTTCTGACAGTTTCGGTTGTTGTTTTCCTTTGTATAATTCTCTAACAGAAGAATATAGTGGCTGACCATTGCATTCTTCATAAATTGTTTCAAGGATTTTCACTAATTTCTTATCGGCGCCCCGGCGCTCCTTTGCCCCGGTGCCCCTTAACAAATTTCCAATAAATGGTTTGTTCCAGAGCTTGCCGATCCAGAGCGGACCAGCGTGCTTGTAACCTGTTTTTGGAGTTTTTGATAATGAGCGTTTTCCGGTTTTGGGGTTATAATTAACATAGCCGATATTTTTTTGAATGGGTGTGGGGTGTGGGGTGTGGGGTGTGAGGTTTCCGAACTTCACAAAAACTCGAATGTAGTGGTCAGTACTCAAACTTAACAGCGGCTTCATAACCCTTTTTGATTTCCGAGCAATCAAACCAAGCAATAACCTAACAGCAACTTCATGCACAAACTCACATTTAATTGCTTTAGCACCATCATATTTTTGCATTTCAGTTCCTGCTTTTGGAGCAACTCCGCAAAGCGCCATCATGTCAGTTGCAGTTGCGCAGAGCAGACCATTTGCTTTCAAGCCTTTCAAAGCTGAATCAACAAAAATCGCTGGAGTTCCAAAAGGATCCAGATCAATTAAATCATATTTTCGGGCTGTCAGAAGTTCATTTGCATCACCACGAAATGTTTCAATTTTAACTTTGTTCAGTTTTGCATTTTTCTCCACCATTTCAATTGCAGAACTGCGGATATCGCCGGCATAAACGAACAGGTTTGGGGTTTGGGGTTGGAGGTTTGAGGTGGAAACTAATTCCTTTGCATATCTAATTGCGCGAATTCCTGTTGCAGCGAACGGTTCACAAATTTTAACAGAAGCTCGATTTTTGAAAAACTCTCTGGCAACAGCCATGCTCAAATCGCGGTTCAATTTCATTTTAGGATTGTAGAAAGCAGAAGATTTTATTGGACGATTGCCTTGGCTAGGAATTAGAATTTTAACTTTGCCTTCTGTAATAATTTTAGCCATATCAACCACGGCGCTCCGGTGCCCCTTCGCCCCGGCGCCCCTGAACCAATTTATTCTGATTTATCAAACATTTTAGTATAATCAACTAACCGCTGTTCACATTCATAAATTCCTTTTCTAGGAACTCCGCGAGCTTTCTCAGCATCCCTGATCTGCTTTACCAACTCTTTGAACTCTGTTGCATCTTTTGAAAACGGATCATCATGCGGACCTTCTGGCCAAGGAACATGCTTGAGAGTTAAGTGAACTTCAATAACTTTAGCACCATAACCAACAGCATGCACAGGAATCAGATTCCCGATGGTATGATCAGAATAGCCAGTAATATGTTCTGGATATTTTTCCCTAAGATGTTGAATATTAATCAAATTCACATTTTCCATGTCAGTTGGATAAGATGACATGCAGTGAAGCAGAATTACTTTGCACCCGCCTTCTTCCAAAACTTTTACAGCGTCGTCAATAAAATGAAGCTCAGAAACTCCAGTTGACATAATAACAGGCTTCCCTTTTTCAGCAATTTTCTTAATCAAATTCTTGTCGTGAGTATGGAAAGATGCAATTTTGAAAGCATCAATATCCAGAGCATCTAGAGCATCAACTGTTTCAATATCAAAAGGTGTTGAAGAAAAGAACAAATTCTTGGATTCTGCATATTCTTTGATTTCCTTAATCTGTTCAGAAGTGAGCATATGCGGTTCAATGCAAATTCGAGCTTCTTCAGTTTCAGTGAAAAATCCAGATTCTGTTAAATATTTCACACGATTTTCCAAAGAATATGACTGAAGCTTAATTCCATCTGCTCCAGCATCTGCAACCAAATCCACAAGCTGTTTTAGAGTGTCAATATTACCAAAATGGCTCAGTCCAATCTCAGCTAATATGAATACTGGCTGATTTCCACCAATAACCTTGCTTCCAATTGTGATTTCTGTGTTTTCTGTCATTATTCCTACTTCAAAATCCCTCTTTTCTGCTTATAAATTTAACTTAATACTGTTCTTTTAACTTATTTCACATAAAACACTACCTTTAAATAGGATTTTGCATACGTAAGTATTACTGTATGGACATCAATACCCTCTTGGATTTTGTAGAGGAACTTCTAAACATGTATGGGTACGAAACCCGCAGGAACGTTGGTATTGTGGGCGGAAAAATCACAACTGCGCCTCTGGAAAAAGAAACAGGAAAGATTAACGAACTTGAAACAATTCCGAAAAAAGCTGAAGCTGGTATTGTTTACAAAGCTGATATCCTGGCAGAGAAAAAAGATATTGAAAGGCCGTTCGGCCGTGTTGTTGTGCGATACAAGCGCGGAACAAGTGCTGTGTCTGTAGCAGATTGTGAGCAGGCAAGCCAGATCCGGGAGCATGCAGATGCGCACTCAGTTCTTCTATTAACACTAACTGGAGCAACACCAGATGCTGAAGGTGCTGCAGTTCCGCTTAATGTAACAATTCTGACACCTGACAAAGTTCAGGGACTTCTTGGAAAAGCAATGACAAAAGAGAAATGGTGGTTCAATGCTCCTGCTTATCCAGTTACTTTCAATTATGAAAATGTAAAGTGGAAGCTCAAATGGTTCTTTGAAAAAATGCTTTTCGTTAACTTTAACTGCATTTGGTTCTGGAACAAGGAGCTGTCGTACGAACCTTATTGGAAATTCTCATATCATGTTTCGAAAAATGGAGAAATGAAAGAAGGAATGTTTGCAATCAATGCATTTACTGGCGGAATTGATGTGTGGTGTGATATTGATCCTGACAAATCCATGGCTGTTGAAAAATACAAAGGAATTGGAAAGAAGATGTGGTTTGAAGCCAATGTCATAAATGTTATTGAAGAGTGTTACATGGTCCCGAGAGGGAAAATCCAGAAGCCGAAACTGCCAAAAGGAGTTAATTATGTTGTTCACAAACCTGCAATGGAAAAGCACGAGGCAAAACTCGCAGCAATTCAGTGGGTTTCTTATGTTGAAGGAGTGGATCCTGAAGATGTTGTAATAACTGGAAGGGAGCTCATTTACCACCCATGGTGGAAGTTCTTTTACTTCTACAGGCCGGCTGTGAAAAACGCTTGGGAAGATACGGAGTACACTGGTTTCAAGATGTCTGGAGTTTATGGAGATATTTTCAATCAGTGGAAACTTTATGGATCTTACAAACGTGATATTATTTTCTACTACATGGAAAAGTCGCTTATCAAACTTTTCGGAAGGGACAGGTATGTCCGGTTCATGCGAAGTGTAACACTCGGAATTTCTGTTCTGTGGTGGAATTACAATCTTGAACTAAAGCCAACTTATGTCTGGATCCTTTTGCTTATGATTACAATGGGAACAATTTACGCTTTCGTAAGCGCAACATGGGGATTGAGTTTGATTTTAGGAATTCTGCTCGTGTTTATTTTCATGGGACCAGGATATGCATTCCTGTATGTTACACAGGATTACTTGAAGAGATACCCAGGACACAGTTATCCTCACCCTTCACTTACAAAGAAGAAATACGAAAAGAAAGTGAAGCCAGTTGACGATGCAAAGAGTGCAGTTGCTCAGCTTGAGAGAATGGCAGAAGCAGGCAAGCTTACAAAAACTGAGAAGAAAGCACTAGACAGACTTAGAAAAGATAAGATTAAAACACTTGTTAAAACTGCTAAAGCTAAAAAGAGGTTTTGGAGACGATGAAAATAGAACAACTGAAAAAAGAGCAAATGGTAAGCATTAGAAAGCATTTGAAAAATGCCGAAGCTGTTGTCATAAAGAAGAGGGACTACCTTACTGGAAAGAGGGAAGAGCTTGGAGAAAAGACAAAACAGACCAAGGACGAGGCTAAGCAGATTATGATGTTGGTTGAAGAAGCTAAGAAGCACTCAGGAAAAGAACTAGCAGAAACCATACTTGCACTTGAAGTTGACACAAGACAGCTTGCAGAATCAATAGAAGAGGAAGCAAAACTTGTAGATGAGCTTAAGAAGGATGCTAAAGGAACAACTGAGCATGACATTCTTGCTGAAATGGATGAGGAACTGGAATTTGCAAGGCATTTGGAGCACCAGATAAACCTTCTTGGGAGCATTCAAAAACTTTCAAGAGGCATTATCAACAAGATTGATACTGAGGTTAAGGATGACAAGGCCAGAGAAAAGATTGGAACAAACTTGACAAATCTAGACAATCTTGCGTCATTCCTGCTTACTATGATTCATGAGGAGGAGCTCCCAGAGCTGAAATTTGCATACAATTTCCTACAAAATATAGAAAGACCTGACGCAGATGACAAGTTGGGGAAGATACGTTCAAGCTTTGAAAATATACAACCGAATGTTTTATAAACACGAAAGAACCCCATACAAAAGCATATATAACGGTTAATCACTCTTAAATCCGCTAAAAATCCTTTTTATTTATAATAAGGGAGAAATTATGGCAGAAGAAACTCAAAAAATTGTTAGACTGATGAGGAAGGACCTTCCAGGAGAGGTTCCAGTAGAGGCAGCACTTAGAAGTATTAGAGGTGTTGGTTTTATGACTGCACGTGCCATTAGGAAAAAAGTCGGTTTTGACAAAAATATACTTATGGGCGATTTAACAGACGCAGAAAAAGGCACTCTTGAAAAGATGCTAGATGCACCACACACTTTTGATTTCCCACATTGGCTTTTGAACAGGAGAAAAGATCCAGAAACTGGAATGGATACTCACCTTGTAGAAACCAATCTCATGCTTGCAAACCGCGAGGATATTGTAACAATGAAGAAAATCAAATCCTACCGCGGAATAAGACACATGTTCCACCTTCCAACCAGAGGACAGAGAACCAGATCCACAGGAAGAAAACAAACAACACTTGGAGTTCAGAAAAAGAGAGGGGGCAATAAGTAAAGATGGGCGATCCTAAAAAAACCCGCAAAAAGTATACAACTCCAGCGCACATGTGGCAGGGTACTAGGATAGAAGATGAATACAAGCTTAAGAAAGAATTCGGCTTGAAAAATAATACTGAAATTTGGCGTGCAGAAGCTTTTGTAAGAAACGCACGTGATCAGGTAAGAAAACTTATTGGAAAAAGCGATGAAAAAGCAGAAAATCAGAAGAAATTGCTTCTCGGAAGACTTACAAGACTTGGAATTATTTCCAAGGATTCTACAATGTCTGATATTCTTGCAATAAATGTTCGAAATGTTCTTGACAGGAGACTGCAGACAATTCTCAATGCAAAAGGAATTGCAAAAAGTTCAAAAGAAGCTAGGCAGATGATTGTTCACGGACAGGTTAAATACAAAGGCAGGAAGCACACACTTCCTGGAAGTATGGTTTCAGTAGCTGACGAAGCTACAATTTCTTATACTGGACCTTCAAGAACTGTAAGACCGCCAAGGAAGAAAGAAACGTCTCCGTCAATTGAGGCTAAAGTAGAGGAAGGGGCGACGCAGGGAAGTGAAGACGGAGCGAAGAAAGAAGAGCCTAAAGCAGAAGAAAAGAAGGAAGAATCAAAACCTGAAGAGAAAAAAGAAGCTAACGCCAAAAGCCCAACGCCTAACGCCTCTGACAAGGAGGAAAAGAAATGAGCAAACAATTTTCAAAACGAGCAGTAATACACATATTCTCATCTTTCAACAACACTATAATCAATGTTACTGACGTAACCGGCGCAGAGACAATAGCAAGTTGTTCCGGAGGCATGGTTGTCCGGAGCGGAAGGGAAAAGCCTTCACCATTCTCAGCAATGCAACAGATTAGAAAAGTGGCTGACGAGCTAAAAGGAAAAGGTATTTTGGATGTAGATGTGCGAGTAAAGGCACCTGGAGGAAACCGAGCTAGATCACCAGGACCTGGAGCACAGGCTGCAATCAGAGCACTTAGCAGATCTGGAATGCACGTTGGCAAAATAGACGATGTCACACCTGTGGCGCATGGCACAATGAGAAAGAAAGGCGGAAGAAGAGGAAGGAGAGTATAATGAAAATTTCTGGTATTGAAAAGAAAGATAACACTCTAAACTTTGTTGTAGAGGAAATAACCCCAGCATTTGCAAATGCATTGCGAAGGATTATGGTTTCAGAAGTTCCAGTTCTTGCTATTGACGATGTTACTATTTTCGAAAACGGCTCATCTCTTTATGATGAGGTTATTGGACACAGGCTCGGATTGATTCCAATAAAAACTGATTTAAAGACATTCAAACTGCCTTCAGAGTGCACTTGCAAGGGCAAAGGTTGTCCGAAATGCCAGGTCTCATTCACTTTAGTGAAGAAAGGCCCTGGAACTGTTTATTCTGGTGATTTGAAGCCTAGTGATCCGAAAACAACTGTTGTTGACGATAATATTCCTATTACAAAACTGAATGAAGGCCAGAAAATCAAAATTGAAGCAATTGCAATGCTTGGACAGGGTAAAGAACACGCAAAATGGCAGCCTGCAGTTGTTAGCTACGGTTATGAGAAGGACAAAAAGGCATTCAGGTTCCACATAGAGAGCCACGGTGGACTTTCACCTGACAAAATTGTTGCTGAAGCAGCTAAAATTCTTGGGAATAAGGCTAAGGAAGTTGAGAAGCTAGTTAAATAGAACTCAACTCGTTTGCTATACTCTCAACCTCTTGATGATGATGACTCCATAGTGTCAAAGATTTTTCTTTTACAATTTCAACTTCTTCGTGTATTTTCTCTTCAACATGCTCGATAATTTCTGGAACAGCTTCTATTTCCCCAACTGTTGTGCTTACAAAAGTATCCATTGGAGATTTTGAATGAATTGCAGAAAGGATTGGTTTCATTAATACGAAAATTACAACTGTTATCAGAAGCACACCAAGTGATACATTGAACAGAAAAGCAGTGAGCATAATAGCTATGAAACCCGAAAGCCAAATAATGAAAATCTTTATCCCCTGCATTGAAATCACTAAATAGTTTAGACAACTGACACTTTTATAATTTGTTGTTATGGAGCGAATATCCCTACAAGAAATGAGAGAACAATGCCAGCAGATATAGATATAACTGGATTTGCATATGCAAGATGAGCTGCAACAACTGCACCCACGCCTGCAACCGCAGGAGGGTTCATGAAATTAAAACAGCCCTTCACAGCTCTGTAGAGAACTGTAACACCGAAACCTGCAATCAAAAACACAAAATCAAGAGGAATTGGAGTGAGATTTATCAATACAACTGCCAAGATTACTGAAAGTGTAGCTGATTTTGAAAATATCATTATTTCACCAGGGTATTTTTACACTTAATTTCTTGAAAAGCCTGAATATAACTCTTACGAAAAGCAAGTCAGGGATTAAAATCAACGCAAGATAGTAGATTGAGAATATTTCTGCAAAATATGGAACTGGACTGAAGAGTATGAAAAGAAGAAGGAAGGACATTACAATCACTTTTGCTTTTTTCACACCACGGTTTATTGGAAGAGTTTTAGCTCCACCAACACGGTCACCCTTAACATCTTCAAGATCTTTGAGAACTTCTCTTGCAGAAATTGCAAGGAAAACAAGTATTGCAAGCAGAACTCCGATTCTGATATTTCCTCCAATTGCTGAACCAAAAACGAAAACAGAAGCTGCAAGGTAGCCTACAAAAATGTTTCCAAGGAAACCTCCGCGTTTGAAAAGTGAGGAATAAATTAGGAGGAGGATTGTGTTTGAAATCGCTATCAAGATACACAGAAATGGAAGTGGAAGAGATGCAAGAATTCCAATCATGAAAAGAGAGAATGCAAATATTTTCGTGCTTTTAGAACTGATTCTACCTGATGGAATTGGCCGATCTGGTCTGTTTACTTTGTCAATTTTCACATCATAATAGTCGTTAATAGCGTTTCCAGCAGAAGTGATGCAGGCAATTGAGATAATTGCTGAAAGCATTAAATTTAGGTTTGAGTAGTCAGCCTTCGCAGCAAATGCAACCAGCAGAACTCCTAGCACTGCCATTAAAACTGCTTTCGGCCTTGTTAATTCTACAAGTTCGTTCACACCCATTGTTCAAGTTCTCCAGAGATAGTTGTTTTTCTTTGCTTTAACTGGTTTACTGTTTGTGATTTTAGTTTGAGAAGTTCTGTTTTGAATTCATTTACCAGGTTTTCCAGTTTTTTAGTAACTGCTTCAGAACTTTCCTGTGCTGGTTTGAGAAGCGGAAGTGCAATTCCAACTGCGTCAGCCCCAAGAGCCAATGCTTTTGCAATATCTGATCCAGTTCGGATTCCACCTGTTGCAATTAGCAATCCGGAGAAAACTTTTCTGACTTCAAGTATACTTCCTGCTGTTGGTATTCCAGAGTCCTGGAAGTTTTCAATTGAATCTTTAGAGCGCTCTAATTCCACTCGTGCAAATGAAGTTCCACCAGCTCCGCCAACATCAATTCCTGAAATTCCTGTTGATTTTAATGATTCTGCAGTTGTTTTTGAAATTCCCATGCCAGTTTCTTTTGCAATTACTGGAACTTGAAGAGAATTACAGAGCTGTTTAAGTTTTTCAGAATAATTTGTCCAACTTCCTTCAGGCTGAAGTGCTTCCTGAATTTCATTTAAGTGAACTGCCAGAACATCTGCGCCAACTTCAGAAATTACTGATTGTATTTGTTCTGGGGAGTATTCTGATAATTGAGCTGCTCCGATATTTCCGAGTAGAAGGGTTTTAGGAGCAACAGATCTGACTTTGTAAGTGCTTGCTAGCCCTGGGTTTTCAATCATTGCGCGCTGTGAACCAAGTCCGAATCCAATTCCCAATTTCTCTGCAGATTTTGCCAGATTCTGATTGATCTGTTCAGCTTCTGCAGTACCGCCAGTCATCCCAGCAATTATTATTGGGTAATTCAGTTTTTTTCCAAATAAAGTAATAGAGCAATCAATATTTTCTTCAGAAAAACTCTCTTCATCGATTCTGTTGCTCAAGTCAATATCAGCGAACTCAACGCACTCAAACAACGTGGATTTTTTTGATTCAACCTGCTTCTCAGTGCAGATGCGGATGTGATCTGATTTGCGGGATTGAGTTGAGTTCATTTAAGTATTGTTCCAATAGATTCTCCATTAATTGCTTTTGTTAGCAGACCTGGAGTTTTCAGATTGATTATTTGAGTTTCAATTTTTGTTTTGAGCAGTTCTTCGATTTTGTGTTTCATCCCACCAGTTACATCAGGAGCAGATGGATTGCTGATGTTTTTCAGAGTTTCTCCAAGGTTACTGCTATTGATTTCTAGAATTAATTTTCCATCCTGATCCAGAACTCCATCCACATCAGTTCCAATAATAATTTTCTGTGGTTTCAGTTTTTCAGCAAGTGCTGTGAAAATCATTTCAGTTGAAGCAATTGAGCATCCTTTTGTTAAATCTAAACAAGCATCTCCTGGCAGAACTGGAACTTTATTGTTTTCTAGAAGTTTTTCAATTGGAGATGTGAAAAATTCTGAGATTTTTCCATTTTTCATTACTGTTAAAGCGTAAGTCGGCAGGTAAATTGCTGGAATATTTGCAGAAGTGAGTGACTTCATTACAATTTCGCCTAAATCCATAACTGCTTTTCTGACAGCCATAAAACCTTCCACTCCGCATGCTTTCATGCCGCTATTTACATTGTATTTTTCAGCAACTGGGTGAGGGAAAGAGCCGCCACCGTGTCCGATTAAGAGTTTGCAGTCAAGTGCTGAAAGTTCTTTTGAAGCTTGATCTAAAACTTGCTGGTTGATGGTGTTTGCACTGTTTTTATCAGTAATTGCAGAGCCGCCTAGCTTGACGAATATTAGTTGTGCCATCCCAGAAAATAATAGGAGAGTTGCTATTTAAAGATTGAGTTATTCCTCTACTCTAACTCCAGACTGCCCTGTCAGAGTCTTGAAAACCTTTGCACCTGAAGCTTTTAGAGCTTCAACAAGCACATCAGGATCTTTTGCAAGTGCAATCATTGAACCTCCACCACCAAATCCAGTTAGTTTTGCGCCTGGAGAACCAGCGTCCTTTGCCCGTTTCATCAAATTTTCAAGTTCAGGGGAGCTGACTCCAAGATTTTTCAAAAAATCGTGATTCTTGTACATCAAATTTCCAATAAGTGCGTACTGGTTGTGCAAGATAGCATCTTTTGCCTGTTTGACAAGTCCGCCAATTGAAAATAATGTGCATCCCATTCTAGGATCTTCAATATAAGTCTTAACTTTTGAAATCATTGCTTCTGCATTGCTTGCAAGACCTGTGTTTGCAACAATTAACTGTAATGGCTCGGTTTTCAGAGCTTCAACCTTACCTCGATGAAATGCAATAGTTCCACCAACTGTTGTAACAGCAGTTTCAACTCCAGTAGGATTTGTGTGAATAGTTTTCTCAGCTTCGTAAGCGATTTCTGCAACCTGCATCATGTCAAGTTCTCCTTTGAACATCTGCATAATTGCAGCTGCAGTTGCTGTAACAATTGCTGCTGAAGCTCCAAGACCTGAACTCTGCGGAATTGCAGAATTGATTTCAATGCCGAGACCCTGACCTTTCTTGTCGCATTTTGCAAGGGCGAGTCTTGCTGCTTTTGTGATTGGCTCTCTTGGAGAATCCTTGTTTAGAAGTTCAATTTCAGTTGGCAAGTTCTTAGACTGCACAACTATTTTTGGCTCGTCAAGCTCGCAAACTGTAACTTTTGCGCGCTTTTCAATTGCGGTTGCTATGCCTAACTCACCGTAGACCATGGCATGCTCACCAAAAAGTATCACTTTACCTGGGGCTGAAGCTGTAATCATTGCAAATCACTCAATTAAGTTTTTGTTCCTAGAAGTTGTATTAAAATGTTGTTATTTTATCTCAGTATAGAAAACTCTGTGAGCTCCAGCATCCATAAGCGCATTCCCGATTGCTTTGCTGTTCTCATCTGCAAGAGCGATTATGTGCCCACCTCTGCCAGCACCACTTAGTTTTGCGCCAATTGCTCCTGCTTCTCGAGCTGCATCAACTAATTTATCCAGTTCAGGACTGGAAACACCAATAGTTTTCAGTAATTCGTGATTATCGTCCATTAAAGGGCCGAGTCGCAGAACTTCTCCAGATTCAATTAAATCGCGTGCTTGCTCTGTCAGAATTCGGATTTCTGCAAATTCTTCATCATGATTATTTTTTTTAACATCTGCAACAACTTCTGATGTTTTTGACTGGACACCAGTGTCTGCAATAACTAACTGAATTGGATTTTTCAAAGTGAGCAGTTCCAGAGTTTTCGGATCTTTTTTGAAGAAAACTGGCTTTTCATTGATTATGACTGTTGGATCAACACCGCTTGGGGTCCCATGGTGAAGCTCTTCGGTTTTGAATGCAAGATCGTAAAGATCATTATTTGAAATCTTCTTTTTAAAATGAACTGAGATTGCACGGATTATGGCAATTGCAACAGCAGCGCCACTTCCGAGTCCAGCTTCAATTGGTATTTCAGAATCAATTATAATTCGAATTTTCTGGCGCTTTCCTAATTTGAAATGTTTGAGGGTACTGAAAATAGTTTCCTGAGAAGCGAATAGTGAATCGGATTTCTCCAAATGCTCCTTGGACAAATTAATTTCTCTGGAATAATTCCGAGCATCCAGAATGAACTTTTCAGATTCTGCAATTGAAACATTGGCGTGCACAGAAATTACTGGAGCTGCAATAGCCGGACTATTGTAAACTACAGCATGCTCTCCGAAAAGGATTACTTTTCCGCAGGCGGATGCTGTTGTTTTCATCTGAAACCCCATTTGAGCATATCTTCAAAACTCGATAATTTAGCTTCCAAACCTTGAGTTTTAACACTTTCACAAAGTTCAGTAGAGTTTGTCATAACGCATTTAACTCCGAATTTCTTAAGGGGAGCTAATGAAGCACAAGCATCTGTTGCCACAAGACCTCCAGCTTTCTTTACAGCTTCTTCAGGTCCGTCAAGCTCAAGTTTTGCTCTTGTTTTTTCTGAAGTGTATACCCAGAACTTTGCAGATTTGACCAGCTTTTTTCCTTTCAAAATCCTTGAAGATTTCTGAAATTCAGAGGATGAAAAGTGCGGACAGCCAAGAACCAAGAAGTCAGGCTCTTTTTCAGAATCGAATTTCTGGAAAATTGTGTCGATCTGGTCGAATGTTACTTCAATCTTTTCAATTGGTTCAGGGGCGCCGGGGCGCCGGGGCGCCGGGGCGCCGATAGTAAACATAACCTTTTTAGTATTGACTGAGAAACCAGAAGCAAGAGCTTGTAGATTTTCCTTATTGGGTTTGGAAGAGAATGAAAAATTAATTATTTTGTGAGGATGTTCTTGTGAAGCATAGTAGCCAAGTGCACTGAAATCTTCATATCCGAACATTTTGTCAGAGATTTTCAAAGTGAGTGTCGGTTCCCGATTCTCCTGCAGATGCAGTCCGCAGTTCGGAGTGAAACCAAGTAATGCAGATGAGAGTGCTGTTTGCCAGTTGTGGTTGTTGGTGCAGGCTCCTAAAACTGAATTGGCATAGACTACTGCACTTCTGTGGCCCCATGCAAGATCCTGTCCCTGTTTTGGAATGTTTTCAGTTGTGTAAGGCGCTGTTGTTAGTGCTGGAATTGCATGGAAAGCCTTGAAAGCATTAATTATTCTGCCTTGCTTTGGCAAATCATCAACAAAATCAGGAGTTGTTCTGGAAACACCACCTGCATTCAGGGTTGTCAGAACTTCCACTTTCGGAAAATGTTCTGCCCATTTTTCCAGAGTTGCTGTTTCGCTTTCAGAAATTTCAGTATATGAGATGTTTGGAATGTGTGCTGAGCGTATTGGTATTAGATTGTCTGCTTTCTGCTGATCGCCAAGTTTTACTAGAATTTTGAGTGCTTTTTGTTTTGCTTCGCCTTGTTCCCCGTTGAGGATTTGTTCCTCGTTTTTTGTTAGGTGCATATACTCTTTCCCAAATCTTAATATTCACTCATTATCCAATTCTTCTTGAATAGCCTTAATGAAAATACCCTTTTTAGAGAGATATAATTCTTGAAACTTTTCAGAAATAGTAGATGGAACCTCTTCTGCTAGATTGAGTTTGACCAATTGCACGTGAAAGAAAGTATCCCAGTGTGAACGGCTTTTCCACAGCTTAAATTTTTTCCAAAACTTTGGTTTTTTGCGTATTTTAGTAAATTTATCCCATATATCATCTCTTGCATTTTTTAAGGCAGTGAGAACTGTAGTTATCATATACTCGTTAAGCTCCTTCTTTTCCATTTTTGGAAGGAACAGAAATGAGTCAACTTTTTGATTCGTAAACAGGTTATCTCTCTCTGCATTAATCCAGTTCTCAAACTCATTGTACAACTGCCCGCTGTAAAGAGCATCGTAAACTGGATCCCCAGAGAGATCTATTGGCTTTTGTTGTTTGTATCTACCCATACACAACACCTTGTTTTTGCTTTATTTAAGAATTTGTATTCAGAATAGATGCTCCTGCACAACATCAGAATCACCAGCAGGTTTCACACGAATTGTTGTTCCTCCAAGCATTTTCTCAACTTCTTCTACAGTTTCCGGTCTGCAGAGCACGTGCACATTCGGCCCAGCATCTATTGTGAAATAGCACTCCAAACCCTTCTCCCGTGCTTTCTCCACTTTCTTCATGATCTTGAAAGTGTCCTGGTTGCGGTAATAAAGCGGAGGTTTGGAAGTTTCCATAACAGCGTGCATCAATTTGCAGTTCTCTTCTGCAATATTACCAACTGTTGTGAAATCGTCATCAAGAATCGCTGTTTTAAG
>CEPZ01084919.1_pt1 | contig 19308 bp, 23 predicted proteins | sample 530461 | NCBI WGS metagenome assembly CEPZ01 (sample SAMEA2620106, study PRJEB7988) | marine metagenome | isolation source: saline water (ENVO:00002010), including | reverse complement strand
TCGGAGGTTTTGACGATGGCTCGACCACGCAAACCGACGCACCTCCACGTGGTCAGCGGGTCGGCAAAGACCAACCCCGGCAGGCTGGCTGATAGAGAGGCGGAGCCTGTGGCTGACGATGACATTCGCGGGATCGAGGCTCCGGATTATCTGGACGAAGGGCTTGCGGCAATTTGGCGCGAGGTGGCCGGGATGCTTCACGCGAGGGTCGCGTCCAACCCGGACATGATCGCGCTGGAGGCCCTTGTTAGGCTGGTCGCGCGGATGCGGACTGGCGAGATGTCGGCAGCGGACTACGCGCGCTTGCAAGGCTACCTTGGAGAGTTCGGCATGACGCCCGCTAGTCGGTCGAAGGTATCGCAGGGCAAGAAGGCGGTCGAGAAGAAGGGCTTCGCCGCGCTTAAGGGTGCCGGGTGACGTTCACCGAACGCGCTAAGGCCTACGCCTCAGCAATTGCGAAAGGCGAGATTGACGCTTGCCGACTGGTTCGGCTTTCGTGCCAGCGGTTCTTGGACGACATCGAACGTAAGGATTGGAAGTTCAAGCCCGAGCTGGTGGAGCGGGTCTGCGGCTTCGCGGAATTGATGCCGCACGTTAAAGGCAAGTGGGCGCGGACGCGAGAGTTCATCAAGCTTGAAGACTGGCAAGTCTTCATCTTGGCTTGCCTGTTCGGGTTTGTTGACGGCGAAGGGCGGCGGCGGTTCCGCCAAGCCTACATCATGCTGCCGAGAAAGCAGGGCAAGTCAATCCTCGCTGCGGTGATCGGCCTCTATATGCTGACCCTCGATGGCGAGGCAGGGGCGGAGGTCTATTGCGGCGCGACTAGCGAGGCGCAGGCTTGGGAAGTGTTCCGGCCCGCTAAGCAGATGGCGCAGCAGGCGGGTGAAACTCCCGGCGAGTTCTTGGCGGAGTTCGACGCGGATGTTGCGGCGAAGTCGATCTACACAGCAGACGGCTCCCGCTTTCAGCCGGTGATCGGCAAGCCGGGGGACGGTAGTTCGCCGCATTGCGCTATCATTGACGAATACCACGAACACGACACGCCCGACCAGTTCGACACGATGCTGACCGGCATGGGCGCTCGCGAGCAACCGCTGGCGCTGGTGATTACTACGGCAGGCGATAACGTTGGCGGCCCCTGCCACGACATGCAGAAGTTTGCCGAGGATGTGCTGGAGGGCGTGATCGGAGACGATCAGTTCTTCGGTATCATCTACACGATAGACAAGGCGGACGACTGGCGCGACTTCGACGTTTGGAAGAAGGCCAACCCGAACCTTGGCGTCTCGATCTTCGAGGACTTTCTAAGGGCGCGGCACCAAGAGGCGATCAACCGGCCCTCAAAGCAGGGTATCAACCTGACGAAGCACCTCAACGTGTGGGTTTCGTCGCGCGATGCCTGGTTGAATATGTCTGATTGGCAGGCGTGCGCCGATGGCGGGCTGACGCTGGATGAGATGGCGGGGTGCGAGGCATGGATCGGCCTCGACCTTGCAACGAAGGTGGACGTTGCTGCGCTGGTCGCAAAGATCAGGATGGCAGACGGGCGCTTTGCCTACTGGCCGTTTTTCTATCTGCCTGAAGCGCAGGTTCTAGAGGGCAAGTCAAAGAACTCGGCGGCGTATGGCGGTTGGGCGGCATCGGGCCATCTGAACCTGACGCCGGGGGACGCAACAGATTTTGAGTATGTGGCCGAAGACATTCGGAAGCTGGCGAAGCTTCTGGATGTGCAGGCCTTGGGCTTTGACCCGTATCAGGGTCATCATCTTTCACAGCAGCTTATGAGTGAAGGGCTGCCGGTTATCGAATACCCGATGCAGACGCGCACGCTGTCCCCGCCCATGCGGGAGATGGAGGCGGCGATTGCGGCGAAGAGGCGTGTTCACCCCGGCAACCCGATGTTCGACTGGATGGCTTCCAACGTTACGGCGAAGGAAGACGGGCGCGGCAATATCTATCCGCGCAAACCGCACGGGCAGGACCACCTGAAGATCGACGGAATAACGGCTGCGCTGATGGCGGAGGGACTGAGCATGGAAGAAACCGAAGGCCGCTCCGTTTATGAAGAGCGCGGGATCTTGGTGTTCTGATGGGCTTTTTGACACGCATCTCGGACTGGATTGACCCGCCTAGCGTCGAGCCTACGGCAGTTGCGCCTACGGTTCCGGTGCAGGCTTATTCGGTGATCGACCTCGCGAGCGATGCAGGCCTAGAGGACTTCCTGCGCAACGGTAGCGGCAATCTTGCCGGTGCCACGATGAACCGCAAGACCGTGATGCGGAACACCGCTGTTAAACGCAGTGTCAACCTCATCTCGAATGTCATGGGTATGCTGCCCCTGCACCTTTTGCAGAAGGCGGATGGCGGGGATGACAAGAAGGCCCGCGACCACGCGCTGTTCGAGATTCTTGCCGACAAGACGAACACACAGCAGGACGCTTTTCAGTTTCGCCGCCTTGTGCAGCGTTGGGCGCTGGTCGATGGCAATGGCTATGCCGAAGTGCTGCGCTCGCGCGGACGTATTACCGGATTGATGCCGATACACCCTAGCAAGGTGCAAAAGCGCGAGAACTGGGGCGACCCTTACAAGGTCAACAACTCCAACGGCGGCACGCGGGTCATCGCGCCCGAGAATATGTTTCACCTTATGGGTGATAGCGACGATGGCCTTAACGGTATCTCGCTGCTCGATGAGGCTGCGGATGCTCTGGGCCTCGCGTTGCAGGCCGACAAAGCGGCTGCGCGGCTGTTCAAGCATGGCGCACTAATCCGCGATGTGCTGTCCAAGGAAGGCAAGCTGAGTAAGGAAGCTATAGCCAACCTGAAAGAGAGCCTTGGCGATGAATACGGCGGTTCGGACAACGCCAACCGCACCTTGGTCCTCGAAGAGGGCCTTAAATACCAATCCGTGCAGGCGAACGCGAAGGACAGCCAGCACCTAGAAACCCGCGACCACCAGATCGAGGAAATCGCCCGCGTGTTCGGGATGCCGCGCCCGTTCCTGATGATGGACGATACAAGCTGGGGCAGCGGGATCGAGCAGCTTGGCATCTACTTCACAACCTACACGCTCGCGCCGTGGCTCAAAGCTTGGGAATCGGCAATCAGCCGCATTCTCCTAACCAACGAAGAGCGCCGAAGCGGGCTTTATCCGAAGTTCAATGAGCGTGCCTTGCTGCGCGGTTCGATGGCCGACCAGGCCGAGTTCTTCAGCAAGATGATGGGTTCCGGCGGCTCGCCGCAGATCATGGAACAAAATGAGGCTCGGGCGCTGCTCGACCTTCCCGAGCACCCGGAAGGTTCCGGGCTTAATAGCGGTGCAGTCAATGGAGGTGGCGACAATGCCCCGACCGAATAAGATCCGTCTCAACACCAGCCAGAAGGTTACGGCCCTCACCAGCGAGGGCGCGCTTGATCGCTGGCAGCCTGCCATTCAGGCGGCAGTCGAGGATGACAACACGATTAGCGTTTATGACGTTATCGGTGAGGACTTCTGGACCGGCGAAGGCGTGACGGTGAAGCGGATCGACGCGGCCCTTCGCAAGATCGGCAACCGTGACGTTGTGGTCAATATCAACAGCCCCGGCGGCGATGTCTTCGAGGGCATCGCGATCTACAATCGCCTGCGCGAGCATCCGGCGAAGGTGCAGGTCAAGGTGATGGGCCTCGCCGCTTCCGCCGCCTCGATTATCGCGATGGCTGGCGATGAGGTGCAGATTGGCGAAGCGTCTTTCCTGATGATCCATAACGCTTGGGTCATGGCAGTGGGCAACCAGTTTGACCTGCGCGAAGTCGCTGACTTCCTCGCACCGTTCGATGAGGCCCTGCGCGATGTTTACGTGCAGCGAACCGGCACCGACGCAAGCGAGGTTGAGGCCATGATGAAGGCTGAAACTTGGATTAGCGGCAAGAAGGCTGTTGAAACCGGCTTTGCCGACACGCTGCTGAGCGCGGATGAAACCAAGCAGGTCGAGAATGCGGCGAACCCGCAGGTCAATGCCTTGCGCCGCGCTGAAGCCAATCTTTGCAAGGAAATGCCCCGCTCGGCGGCGCGTGACCTGCTCAACCAGATCAAGGGCAAGCAAGACGCTGCCCCTGACCCCGCCACGCAGGACGCTGGCGACCCTGAACTGTCCACCGCCCTTGCTGGGTTGCTGGATACCATTCGGGCCTAGCGCCCATTTTCACGACAGGAAGTAACACAATGACTAAGATGATCGCTGGCGCGGGTCTTGCCGCCCTCGCCGCTAACGCTCCGCGTGGCCTTGTTGCCATGCCACGTGCCGAAGCCAACGACCCGAAGGCTCTGGTCGCTCAGCTCAACAACGCCTTTGAAGAGTTCAAGGCTGCTCAGGACGAGAAGCTTGCCGCCAAGGCAGACGATGTTGTCCTGAACGAGAAGGTTGACCGCCTCAACAACGCAATGTCGGACATTGAGGCTGCGCTGAACGAGAAGATCGCCGCTGCGCAGACCGTCAGCCCGCAGGGTGACATGAAGCCGACCGACCCTGAATACCTGAACGCCTTTAAGGCGCACATGCGTAAGGGTGATGTCCAGGCTGCCATGACCGTTGGCACCGACGCAGACGGTGGCTACCTCGCTCCGGTCGAGTGGGATCGCACCGTCACTAATGCGCTGAAGCAGCGTTCGCCCATCCGCGACAATGCCCAGGTCATCACGATCAGCGGAACCGGCTTTAGCCGCGTTTACAATGATGGTGTGGTCGGCAGTGGTTGGGTCGGTGAAACCGCCGCCCGTCCCGAGACCTCTACTCCGGGCCTGTCCACCCTCAACTTCGAGACCGGCGAACTCTACGCTAACCCCGCGATTTCGCAGAAGGCGCTGGATGACGTTGCAATCGACCTTGAAGGCTGGATTCGTGACGAGGTTTCGGGCGAGTTCGCCATTCAGGAAAACATCGCTTTCCTGAGCGGCAACGGCACGAACAAGCCGTTCGGCATCCTCACCTACGTCACGGGCGCGACCAACGCTACGAAGCACCCGTTCGGCGCTATCGCAGCCGTGAACGGCACCGGCACCTCGCTCACTGACAGCGATGACCTGCTGAGTGTCATCTACGACCTGCCGAGTGAGCGCAACGGCAACGCCAAGTGGTACATGAACCGCAGCACGCTGGGCGTGATCCGCACCCTGAAGGACGGTAACGACAACTACCTGTGGCAGCCTTCGTATCAGGCTGACCAGCCTTCTTCGCTCGCCGGTTATTCGGTGGTCGAGGTTCCGGGTATGCCTGACATCGGCGCAAGCGCGGTTCCGGCTCTCTTCGGTGATATGGCGATGACCTATCTGGTTGTCGATCGCGTGGGCCTTCGCGTCCTGCGTGACCCGTTCACCAACAAGCCGTTCGTCCACTTCTACACGACTAAAAGGGTCGGGGGTGGAGTCCAAAATCCTGAGTACATGCGCGCGCTTAAGATGGCAGCGGCTTGATTAATACTCCGATTTTGCTATGACGAAGGGGCGGAACTGCTGGTAACAGTCCGCCCCTTCTAACCAACCGAACGTACGAGGTTCGATATGGCTGCATTCTCTTTATGCAAGATTCCGGATTGTGGAAACCCCAAGCGGGCGCGGGGATGGTGCGCAAAGCACTACATGCGCTGGAAAACGCATGGAGACCCTAAGATTAATCTATTGCCGCAAAGGCGCGTGCGGCAAAAAGTTATCCGTACTTGCAAAATTGATGGCTGCGAACGTGATGTGGTTAGCCGGGGGTGGTGTAACGCACATTATCATAGGTGGTCTCGAAGCGGGGAAGTAAACGAAGCAACGCCCATCAAAGAGATTGGTAAACAATCTCGCTGCGTCGAGAAAAGCGGATACGTGACTTACACGGATAGTTCTCATCCTATGGCGAATAAGAATGGCCGCGTTCTAGAGCACCGCGCCGTGATGGCCGAGGTGCTCGGACGCCCGCTCCGTAAGGACGAAAACGTACACCACAAGAATGGCAACCGATCCGATAATCGACCCGAGAACTTGGAACTTTGGGTTAAGCAGCAACCTGCCGGGCAGCGAGTCGAAGACTTACTGGCGTGGGCAAACGAGATCATCGACCGCTACGGCTAGCCGTACTGGACCGACTGATAGGGGTAAGCGAGGCGCTGCCCCGACCATATGGAAAGTAAGCGCAAAGAATGGGCGGAGCGAGAGTTCCGCCCCAACCCCTTTGGGAGAATACCAATGACCAAGAAGAAAGACGGCGAGATGGAAGCTTCGGGCGCTATCATCGCGAAAGAAGACAAGGCAATCGACACCAGCCATCCGGCGGTCGATGCCAACCCGCGCCAGGGCGATGACCTTCCGCCCGAGGCCAATCAGATCGACTTCAACGTTCCTTCGGCGCAGAAGCCTGCCAAGGAAGCCGTTGCAGACAACCTGAAGGCGCAGGACTAAGCGTGCGGCGGCGGAGGGCGCAACGATGACTTACAACCTTCGCCGCCTCACCCCTATTGATGGTGAGGATGTGCTACCGCTTGCTGATGCGAAGCTGTCCGCGCATATCACCAGCGACGACGAGGACACTGTGCTTGCGGGCTTCCGTGATGCCGCGCTGTCTGAAGTCGAGAAGCTATCCGGCTATGCTGTGGACGGCGGCCAGTTCGTTTGGGAGCAACCCCGTTTCGGGCGGCACAATATCCTGCCGGTTCGCGGTGCAACCTCGATTGATAGCGTGGCATATATGGGCAGCGATGGCGTTAGCGCGAGCTATGCGGACGCGCGCCTAGTCAACGGCGCGGCCTACCCCGCTGTCGGTGGATCTTGGCCCACGGCCTACGGCTCGGCGGCAATAACCTTCACGGTGGACGCTGCCTCGGCTGACAAGCTGGCGCTGCTGATTATCGCGGCGCAGCTGAAGTTTCAGGTCTTCGAGAACCGAGGGCGCGACGACGCCAAGTATATCGAAGGCATCGAGATGGCGATTGCCTCCACTCTCAATTCGATCCGTGGCGATACGCTGTGACCGCAGGACGTAGGGACCAGCTTGTCACGCTGGAGCGATATTCAGCCACTATGAACGAATACAACGAAGAGGTCGATTTCGTTTGGACGCCTCTCGGACAAGAATGGGCAGCGGTTTACTACGGCAAAGGCAGCGAGCGTCGGCAGGCCGCTATGGAGCAGGGAAGCCAGCCCGCTAACTTCCAATTCCTGTCGAACGCGCAGACGCGGGGGCTGACGCTGAAGGATCGCATCGAGCATAACGGCGTCTGGGATGTGGTCGGCATTAGCCCCGATACGCCCGAGCGCGGATTGCTGGAGGTTACGGCAGTTCGCGCAGCCTAAGCGCAACGCTGAAGGGCCGAACGATAAGGGATAAGCCCGTTAACTCGCCAGACCTTGCCCTCGCCATCGTTTGAGATGGTGATGAACAGCGTCGTGGCGTTCTCCTGAACAAAGGTAATTGTCGTTTCGCTCTCACCTTGAAGGACTGAGGGCGAGCCGATCTTCGAGACGCTTTCGGAGATGCACTGGGCAACGCGCATCGGGGGCTTGGCGGTGTTGAATGTGTGAACTGGCGGGCGGTTGCGCAGGTCGGATGCGGTTGTCGTGCAAGCCATGACACTGGCGGCGGCGACTAGCGCGAGAGCGGTTCTTTTCATGGCCGAGCAATAGCGACCAAGTTTAGCGAAAAGTCAAGGGGTGCGGCAATGAAGTTCAGCACCAAGACAACCGGCTTCGAGGGTCTGGAGGACATGCTCATTGAACTTGAGCAGTTCAGCGGGCGTACGACCACCGGCAAGAACGCGGTCCAGCGCGGGCTTAAAAAGGCGATGAAGCACATTGAGGACAAAGCGAAGTCGCTTGTTCCGGTGGATGACGGCGACCTGCGCGACAGCATCACGACGAAGAAGGAACGGGCGAAGCGGCAGCGCGGCTCGGCCAAGTTCCAGCGGCAGACGGGGATCTCAATGCTGACCGGCCCGACCGGCAAGCAAGAGGGCGGCAACGCGGCTTGGCAGGAGTTCGGGACCGTGAAGATGACGCCCGCGCCATACATGCGGCCCGCCGCAGATTCGGAAAGCGACAAGGTGATCGCGGACGTAGCGAAAGAGCTTCAGGACGCCATCGGCAAGTCTGTTGCACGCGCACGAAAGAAGGCGGGGAAGTAAATGGCAGACCTGCAAAGCGCGCTGTTCTCGCGCCTCACCACCGCGCTGTCGGGCAGCATCGGCACCCGCGCTTACTGGTCGAAAGTTCCGCAGGGGGCGGCAATGCCGTATCTTCGGATGCAGACGGTTAGCGACCCGCGCCCCGAGCATCTTGGCGGGTATGACGAGAGCCGCATCACGCGGGTTCAGGTGGATGTGTTCTCGCGCTCCTACGCGGAAGCGCGGGCGATCTCGGAAAGCATCATTAGCGCAGTAGCGCAGCCCGCCACGGTCGCGGGCGTCAAGTTCGGTCGCACGAAGGCGGAAGGCCCGCGCGACCTTGGGGAAGACGTTGAAGGCGTCGGATATGTGCATCGGCTCAGTCTTGACCTGCTGGCCGAGCATTCACTGGCATAAGGTCCACGGAGTAACACAATGGCTGAAACGACTGAAGCCTCGACCGGCTATGCTGGTGAGGTCTGGCTGAGCACTGACGACACCACCGGCAACCTCGCGGAACTGGTCCAGGTTGTCAGCTTTTCACTGCCGAGCGACACCGCAGAGCGCGTGGAAACCACGCACCTGAAGTCGGCAAACCGCCGCCGCGAATATACCACCGGCATGATCGACGGCGGCGAACTGGAGGTGACGCTGAACTTCCGTCCCGGAACGGATACGGACCAGCTCATTGAGGGCGCGCTGACTGGCGGCGATCCTCGAGCGGCCCGCTTCAACATTCCCGAACTGGGCACACTGGCGTGGACCTACGACACCACCGTTCAGGTTATCGGCTACAATAAGGGCGAAGTGACCGCAGACGGCAAGATGGAAGCCACTGTCACGATGGCCGTTAGCGGCGCTGTGACTGGCGGCGCATACGTCGAGCCTGTTTAATGGCTAACGCGATCAAAGGCGAAACCCCGCTCGTCCTTAGCGACGGGCGGGAGTTCACCCTCGTTCTCGACATGGAAGCCCTTGTCGAAGCGGAAACGATCTACGGAAAGCCGCTTTCCAAGTTGATGGAAGACGCCATGTCAGGCTTCATGGGGGCAGCTGCCGCCATGTTGCAGGGGGCCGCTGCCCGCCATCACGGGTTGAAGCGCGGCGATGCGCTCGAAATCATTCGCACCGACATGGGCGAGGTGGTTGAGGCCCTCACACGCGCAAGCGAAAGCGCCTTTCCTGATGAGGTGGAGGCGGGAAACGCGCCCGCGCCCAAGCCCAAGGCAAAAAAGCCTCGTGGGAAGACCTCTGGGCGCAATGGTGCGAAGCAGGGCTAGAGCCTGACGCATTCTGGCGGGCGACCCCCCGCACCTTTGCGCTGATCGTCAGCGCACGAATGAAGGCGACGGGCGACCTCGCCACGATGATCGGTTGGAGTTCCGAGCGGTTTGCGCGGCTCCAGAAGGTCAAGTCGCTGGATGAATACCTGAAACCGGCAAAGCCAACGTCAGCAGACGAAGGCGCAAGGGCTGTGCAGCGCATGTTCGCGCGCATGGCAGCGAAGCAAGGGGAATAACATGGCGCTAGGTGACGTTATTGCCCGCTTGGCGGTGAACCTCTCGCTTGAGACAGCAGCCTTCGAGAAGGGCGCAACCAAGTCCGAAAAGCGCATGAACCAGATGCGCCGCAAGTTCTCGGACTTCAGCAAGTCGATTGCCATTGGCGCGGCGGGCATCGGGACGGCCATTGCGGGCATCAATAAGGTCTTTGGCGACCTCGCCCAGAAGTCGAAGGAGATGGGCAACGCGGCGCAGGTCGCGGGCGAAAGCTTCGAGGACTTCCAACGCCAAGCCTACGGCGCGCGGATGGTCGGCGTCGAGTTCGACAAGCTGGGCGATATTTTCAAGGACGTTCGGGATCGCATCGGTGACTTCGCCCAGACGGGCGGTGGGCCGATGGCCGACTTCTTCGAGAACATCGCCCCCAAGGTTGGCGTAACGGCCAAGGCTTTCGAGGGCTTGGGCGGTAGGGACTCGCTTCAGCTTTACTACGATAGCTTGAAGAAGGCGAACGTCAGCCAAGAGGATATGGTCTTCTACCTGGAGGCTATGGCTTCGGACGCCACCAACCTGATCCCGCTGCTTGAGAATGGCGGCGCGGCTTGGGAGCGTTACGGCGATAAGGCTGCGGTTATCACCGAGGACCAGCGCGCCCAGCTTCAGCGTTACGAAGAGTCGATGGCGAAGCTGGACAACTCGCTCCAGCAGCTTGCGCTAACGCTGGTCGATAGCGGTCTGATCGACAAGTTCGCCAACTTCGCGGAGCAGCTTGCGGCTGTCACCGAAGGCTTTAGCGGCGTCTCTGTTGCGGCTAATGCTGCCGATGAGGAAATGAAGAAAACGGAGGGTGCGCGCAAGTTCGGTAGCGACCTCCGCGCCCTTAGCGACAGCATCAACGAATGGTATCTGGCGACCGATAAGGCGTTTGCCGATGCTGGCGCGGGCATTCGTAACTTCTTCGTCAGCGTGTGGGATGGCTTCAACCGATGGTGGACCGACCTGAAGGCCACGGCTGCGCAACTGGCGCAGGTGGGCAAGGATATGGTCGCGGGTCTTGTCAGCGGCATCAAGTCTGCCCCCGGCGCGGTGGGTGACGCACTTGTCGGCATCGCCTCCAGCGGGCTTGCGAAGGTCAAGAACTTCCTTGGCATCAAGTCGCCTTCGCGCGTCTTTATGGAGATCGGCGGGTATATCTCCGAGGGTCTGGCCATCGGGATCGAGGGCGGCATCGGGCGCGTCAATGCTGCGGTCGGCAAGATGACGGAAGCGGCAAAGCAGGCGGCGCGTGAAACCCAGGCCTTGCTCGACCGCCTGTTTCCTGAAGTGCGCAAGATGCTCGACTATGAGCGCGAACTGCAACTGATCGGCAAGGCTGACCTGTCCGACGATGCGAAGACCGAAGCGCGTCTGCGTCTGGGGCGGGAGCGCGATGGGCGTCCAGTCGAAGGCGGTGGCTTCACGGTATCGGATAGCGTCTTGAACGCGCCCAGCCTGATTAAAGGCATGGAAGAAGTGGGCGATAGTCTGAAAGGGCTTGGCGACAAGGCTAAGGTTCAGACCGTCCGCATTGCCGAGACGTTCAAGGACATGGCCGAAAGCACGCTTGCTGCGGTTGACCGGATGGCGAACGCTATCAAGGGCGGCGGCTTCCTTGATATCCTTTCCGGCGTGGTGGGTCTGGGTATTCAGCTCGGCAGCATCGGCGCATTCGGCAAGAGCATTCAGGCGAACATCAACAAGGGCATTCCCGGCTATGCGACGGGCACCCGCAACCATCCCGGCGGTCTGGCAATCGTCGGTGAGCGCGGGCCGGAGCTAGTGAGTATGCCGCGCGGATCGTCGGTGTTCACCAATAGCGAGAGCCGCGCGATGATGGGCGGTCGTGGCGGCAACACCTACAACTTCAGCGGCAACCTTCTGACGCCGGAGTTCTGGGACCGGATTAACGCTGGCGATATGGCTGCTGCGCAAGGCGGCGCGCAAGCTGCGGCCCAGAACTCTCGCTTTGCTGCTTCACGGAGTTTGCGCCGATGATTGAGCTTCCTACCGGCGTAGTGCCGAGCGAAATGGAAGTGCTGGCGCTCGACCAAGGGAGCGTTGTGCGTGGGGCTTCCTCGCTTCGTATCGACCGCCCCGGCAACCGCTACGCAATCGGCTTCACGTTCCCGCCTAGCGCCAAGCCCAAGCTTGCAAGGATCGTTCGGGCAAAGCGGCAGGGCATCCGTGTTTATCTGCCGCTGAAAGTGCCGCAGGGGTCGCCGGGAACGCCTGTGGTCGATGGCGCGGGCCAGTCGGGCACCTCGCTTGACGTTCGCGGCTTCACGCCGGGGTATTTCGCTAAGGAAGACTACTGGCTGACGATCATAGACGCCAGCGGCAACGGCTATCTGCATCAAGTTGTCGAGACGGTGGGCGCGGACGGGACCGGAGCGGCAACCCTTAGCATCGAGCCGCCTCTGCGTGCCCCGTTCGCTGATGGTGCGACTATCGAGTTCGCCAAGCCCTACATCGAGGGTTTCATCGACGGTGAGAACTGGGGCTGGAACACGCCGACTAACTGGCTGGTGTCGATTGGCTTGGTGGTGGAGGAATACGAGTGAGCCGCGTTGCCCTAACCGGCCTCCTGACAATCGAGCTGCCCGAAGCAACCCTGCGCTTCACCGATGGCGGCTTCATCGAATACAACGGCGAAACCTACCGCGCCAAGGATGACACCTTCGGCACGATCCAGTCGGTGCAGCCGCTATCCGAAGGCGTGGGCGATAGCGTCCCTGCCCTGTCGATCACGATGCTACCGCCCGATACAAGCGCAGTCGCAGACCTGACCAAGCCGGGACACCAAACCTCGCAAGTGCAATTTGTGCTGGCGGAATACGATGTTGACGCGGGCACGATCAATTCGGCGGATGTATTGTTTACCGGACAGATCGACCAAAGCGTTCTGACGGTCGGCAAGGGCAAGCGCGAACTGGCGATGTCGGTTGTGAGCCTCGCTGAGCGGCTTTTCGAGGGCAACACCGGCAACTCGCTCAATCCTACGTTCCACAAGTCGGTGTGGCCTGGAGAAACGGGCCACGACAACGCAACGGGCCTTGCTGTTCCGGTTGCATGGGGCGTCGAGCGTCCCGGCGCGGGCACTCGCACATCGGGAAGCGGAAGCGGACCTGCGGGGCGCGAAGGCTTCGGCACCTACAGATACGATTACCGCTGATATGAAAAAGCTACCGGAACTTGAGCGCCGCAGGATTGCAACGGAAAAGACCCTTGCCCGCTATCGGCACAAGGAGTTCGATTGGTCGAAGGGTATCACCTGCGTTCACCTCGCGCGTTTTCACCTGCGCAACATGGGGCACAAGGTCGAGACGTTGCCGCGCTTCCGTAGCGCACTGGGGGCCAAGCGGGCGCTTAGTGGGAAAGGCTATGGCAGTCTCGGGCGGCTGATGGACCGGATGCTCCCGCCGATTGCGCCTGCGCAGATGATGCTTGGGGATCTCGCGATGGTCCCCGGCGAGCAAGGGCTGGATGCACTGTTCGTCTGCGCTGGCCCGCTGAAGCTGTTTGGCTGGCGGGAGGACGAACCGAAGCTGGTCATCCTCGACGTGTCTTTGGACGAACTCACCGCGAGCTGGAGGGTGTAATTTGGCCAAAGCAGTCAAGACCATAGGGACGGTGGTCGGAACGATCGCGACCATCGCGTCATTCATTCCCGGTCCGCACCAGCCTTTCGCGATTGCAGCGTCTCGCATCGCTGCTGTTGCGGTCACGGCGGCAACGGTTGCGGAGGGCCTTACGGCCAAGCCGCCTCCCGCGCGGGGAAGTGTAACCCAAGTCCTGATCGCGCCGGATGCGCCGCAACCTTACGTCATGGGTGAGGGTTATTTTGCGGGCGTTCTGCGCCATGATGTCGGGTATGGCGCGACGCTCAAAAAAGTGCCCAATCCCTATCGGTTCATGCCGGTGGTGTATTCGGGCGGCGGGCCGGTTCAAAGCATCTCGCCCCGGTTCGATTTCGAGACAATTCCAAGCTGGTATAACGGCTTCCTCTACACCGACACCCAGTTAGGCGCTTGCCCCGAAGCTGATGCGCTGTCGCCTCAATGGGCGGGGGCTACGGGGTGGAGTTCGTCCTCCAAGCTATCCGGCCAAGCCGCGATTGGATGGAGCGCGCTTTTCGATAAGGACGGCAAGCGTTTCGCGGGCGTCGATCTACGCAGCTCTATCGGTGCGTATGGCCAGTGGGTGAAGGTCTATGACCCGCGCAAGGACAGCACGTTCCCCGGCGGTTCTGGCTCGCACCGACTGGGTGACGAAACCACCTACGAATACAGCGCCAACCCTGCCCTGCACGCGGGCACGTATGCTTATGGCCGCTATCAAAACGGCAAGCGCACGATGGGCATGGGGCTGGCGGCGGATGCTGTCGATTGGGCCGTTATCGCCGCTTGGGCGAATGTCTGCGAAGCGAACGGTTGGGAAAACTTCTTCGGCGTAGTTTACGAGCCGGGCGACCGCTGGGCGAACCTGAAGGATATTTGCTTCGCTGGCGGGGCTGAGCCGGTTGCATTGGGGCAGCTAACCTTCCGCTATCGCGCGCCCACTGTCGCGCTCGATACGATCACCGAAGCGGACCTTACGGATGACGATCAAAGCGTGATGGCGATGCAGTCCTTCCGCGACCGCATCAACACCGGCATTCCGAAGTATCGCAGCCCTGCCCACAATTGGGAAATGGTCGATGCGGAGCCGGTGGTCAACTCCACCTTCCTGACCGAAGACGGCGAGGAAAAGCGCGAAACGTGGCCCTGCAACTTCGTCACCGACGAGGACCAGGCATCGCAGCTTGTGGCCTACCATATCTGGGACAGCCGCGAACTGGCCCCCATCTCGCTGGTCTGTATGCCGCGACTGCGCGCCTACCGCCCCGGCGAATGTCTGCACCTCGACCTGCCGGAACTGGGGCTGGACACGACAGCAATCATCTTGCGGCGCGAACTCGATCCGGCGACCATGAAGGTGAAGCTGGAACTGATGGGGGAAACGAGCGCAAAGCACGCTTACTGCTTGGGCCTTACCGGCACGGCACCGCCTACGCCTGCAATCGGGCAGACAGCGCAAGAGCGGGACGAACTCGCTTCCGCTGCCGCCGATCCGGCAGGTCTTGGGACGCTTAAGCTATCGAGCAGCTACACGCGCGGCCTCGCTGGTAACATCACGCAGATCCACGATGGCACCGGGACGGGCACGGTAACGGTCACGATACCCGACCACACCCGCGTATATGCGGACGGCACCGAGGCGTCCGTGACTGGCGGCGACTTCACGCTGAACGAAACAACCAGCTATCTCCTGTCCTATGATGACCCCGACTTCGCAGGTGGCGAGTTGGGTGTGGACTTTTCGCTGGTTGAGATCACTCCCGGCACGGGCGGGCAGACTGGCGGCGATGCGTATTTCAGCGCAGCCAATCCGAACCGCCATTACCTCGCTAGCATCAGTACGGTGAACGAGGCTGGCGAAGGCGGCGGCGCAGGCGGCTCGTCGCCTCCCGGCGGCGGGGGCTGGGACAATGACGATCCCGGCGGCGACATACCCTAAGAAGGAAAACACAAATGACCCAGCATGGTGACTGGCTGCGCTCGCTTGCGTCAGCCGGAAAGGGCGGCGTTGAACTTCCGCCGATTGACCGGGGCTTGCCCTACGAGCTTGTCCTGAACGTCCCGATTGATGTCAGTTCGGACGCATTCAGCGCATCGCTGCGCGTTTCGCCTGACGCTTCCGGCAGTACCCTTGCAGACTTCTCGGTTTCGGTTGGTTCGTGGGACGGGACTTACACGCCAGTCACGCTCAGCCTCACCGACACGCAGGTCAATGCGCTCCCTTCGGATGGCGACGCAGACGGGCAGGTCGAGCTTGTGATGGACGTTCTGCGCGATCCCAGCGGCAGCGCCATCGAATACCGCTTTCTGGGCGGAAATATCTACGTGAACGGGAAGGTGACCAATGCCTAGCATTCAACTGGTTATGGACGCCAACGAGCGAGTCATCGGGCTTGGCGACGATACGGCTGAGGCTGCCCGCCAAGCAGTGAGGGCAGAAGCGGAAGCCGACCGCGCAGAAGCGCAGGCAGACCTTGCTGCAACGCACGCGAACACGGCGGGGAATTATGCCGAGACGGCACGCTCCCTTGTCGGTGGTGCTGTTTATGAGGACACGACTGCGGGCCTCGCCGCCACTGTAGACGGCGAGTTTTTCGTAGTCGCGAACGACACCGAACACGCCCTGTATCGCAACGATAGCAGCTCGGCGGTTTTCGTGCGCGACCTCGCACCCGACAATTACGTCACGCCGGAAATGTTTGGCGAGGTCGGCGCGGGCGCAGACGACAACGCGCTTTTCACCGCAGCGGTTGCAAGCGGGAAGCCCGTACGCGCGATGGGTAGCACCTACCAGCTAAACCCGATGGAGTTCACCAGCGCGGTGGACATTGAGTTTGGTTCGCAGACCGAAATCCAGAACCTACAGGCTTCCGGTCCGAAGAAAGCGACGATTACCGTCAAGGGCGGGGTCACAGGGCCGCTGGTCACGGTTTCGTCCTTCGATCTCATCAATGCGGGCGGCACCGTAACCGCACTAACCATTGGCCAGCTTTCGCGCATCATCAATGTTGCCGATGCAAGCAGCTTTGCGGCGGGCGATGTTGTGCGTATTTCGGAGAACGACCCGGCCACCACTTCGACCAGGAAGGGGACTGCTGGCGCGGAAACGCAGGACCGCAACTATCGCGAGTTCGCAACGATTGACTCCATCGCCGGTAACAAGATCACGCTGCGCGAGTTTGTCCGGTGGCCCTACACTGCGGCAAAGTCGCTCAAGGTGCAGAAGGTCAACTTTGTCGAGAACCCGCGCATTGTCGGCGGCAAGTGGACCGGTGGCATTGGGGGCGGCGGCGCGCTGGCTTTCGAGTTCTGCCGCCACGGCAAGCTGTGTGATGACATTCACGTCGAAGGCAATTCCGAGGCTGACCGCTTCGGCGGCGCATCCGTCACTGTCCGCGACTGCTGGGAAGTCGAGCGCGGTTCGATCTACGCCAAGTGGTGCCTTTTCACCGCCCTGACCGAGCGCAATCAGGCGAGCATATTTGGTCGCATTCGCGGCAAGCGGACGCAGAACGGCGGCTCGATCCAGAGTGGTGATATTCTCTCCAATTTCGCAGAGATCGTGCAGGACGCCCCCGGCGACGACAATGGCGACGGTATCGGCGTTTCCAACGGGTTCCGGGGGAACACGGTCGGCTCGTTCATTATGTCGGGTGCGAATTGCTACGGAATGTGGCTGCGCCAAGGCTGCGACGACAACACTTTCGTTTCGTTCACCAGCATCAACGGCATCACGCTCGGCATTCAGGTCTACGGCAACCGTAACACCTTCAGCAACGTCCACATTCGCGGCCATGCTTCGGGCGGCCTTCTGCTCGCTGGCGACGACAACCAAGCGCACGTTGACATCGAGGTGCAGGGACAGGCGGTCGGGCTTGGGCCGAGCAGCAGAGGCAATCGCGTCACAGGGCGCGCGATTTCTACCGGTGTGGGGGTAACGTCTTTCGACCTCACAGTCTCGACTGGCGTTACCGACAGCTACGTGGACATCCAATCCGGGCCGCGCGGCATCAGTTATGCGGCGGGAGTGCTTCCGCACGCCAGCAACACCTTCTTCCTTCGCGGCCCGAATCCGCATGTCGTCAACACGCTCCGAACCGACCGAGGGTATCAATGGTCTGGATATGTGACTGTTACCGGCGGGGCCAAGATACTTGAGGTGCCCGAGCGCAAACCGGATGGCACATGGGGCACCAACGGGCTTTACGAAATCCAGCCTACGGCGGGCGATGCCGCCAATGTTTATCGCATCCGCCTGCAATTGTCGTCCACGCTGGCCGATGTGCGAAGCGAGTACGAGGTTATCTCTCGGCAGGGTGCGTTCACCATCCGCACAATCCATGAAGGTGCCGGGACTTACGCGGCCTTCGCGCCGAAACTGCGGGCAGCGACCGGCACCAGCGGGCCGACGCTTGAGATTTACCGAACCGAGACGGGGGCTGCTCCCACCATCGTTTACGTCGAGAAGTATTAAGCGTGTCCTCTTCGCTCAAAGCCATACTGGTGATGCTTCTGGCATGGCCGTTAAGCGAGTGCGCGTTTGACCTTGTGCAAAGCAGGAGGCGGCGGTGACACTCCTGACGATACTGCACGGATGGGCGGCGGTGTGTGCTTTTGGCATCGCCGCTGTTCTTCAAGGTGCAGCCGCTTCCCCTGACTTCCGCATACGGATCGGTGCAAGCGAGCGCGAGCGTAGCTATAACTTCCAACTGGTCGCGGTGTTCCTACTGGCGCTTGGCTTAGACCTCGCCAGCATTGGCATTGGGGTGGACGACCTCGCCCACCATGCAGCCATTCTTCTCGCGTGCCTCACTGGCACAATTGCCATGCTGATGTTCGCCTGGAGGCTTTTCAAATGGAGGCGATAGCAGACAGCGGCATTGAATGGCTATTCCGCATCGGGACCGGGGGCGGCTTTCTGGCGCTGGTCTATGTCACGCTCAAGTTCTTTGGGTCGAGCCAGACCGAGGCGGTGAACGCCTACGCGGATCTCTACAAGCTGGTGAAGGAGGAGCGCGACCAGTTCGCTGCCGACCTTGGCGCGCTTCGGGTGCAGATAGCGGCCCTGCGGTTGGAGCTTGAAGAAGAGCGCAACGCGCGGATCGGTCTTGAGCGGCAGTTGGCAGCGTCGGGTCAAGCGGCGGCTAGCGTTTTCCAGCGCAAGCAAGACTGAGTTATCCCCGAACAAATTGAGAACAGCGTAGTCCGCGAAGGTGGGTCGCGCTAGCATGTATTTCGAGGCCTAGCAATAGGCGTTGTGGGAGGGATCGCTTGAAGATCGACCCTGAACTTTATTCGTATTGCACCGACCGCCAACGCGAGGTGCTTGAAGCTTACGAAGAACACGGCACCGGCCCTGCGGCTGCGGAGGCCCTTGGCGGCACCGACCGAACCTATCCTGACAAGGTGTTGCGTGACGTTCGGAAGAGGGCGGCGCGCGAGGGATATGCCCCGGGTCACTTTCAGGACGGCGTGGCCCCGGGCTACCTTATGGGCAAGGTCACGGTGCAGCGCGGCCCCGGGGGCGTCGAGCGCGTATGGGAGCGTCAGTCACCCGACCAAACCCGCGCACTTGAGGCGCTTAGGGAGGTCGTTGAAGGCATCCAGTCGGACATCGAGCCAGCGCCCCGGGTCAAGGCCCCGGCGGTTGCTAACTCGGACCTCTGCAACCTTTTCACTTTCACGGATTATCATTTAGGAATGCTCGCTTGGCATCGCGAAGGCGGGCAGGACTGGGACCTTCAGATTGCCGAAAGCACTCTGCGCAAAGCGATGGCCGCGATGGTTTCGCAAAGCCCCGTCGCCCATACGGCAGTGGTCAACATTCAGGGTGACTTCCTGCACACGGATGGCCTGACTCCGATTACTCCAGGGCACGGCCATGTCTTGGACGCTGACAGCCGTTTCCCGAAGATCCGCAAGGCGGCTATCCGCCTGATCCGCGAACTTTGCCGGATGGCGCTGGAAACGCACATGGAAGTGCATCTGATCCTAGCGGAAGGCAACCACGATCAGGACAGCATGGGCTGGCTGGC
>CEPZ01088423.1_pt1 | contig 19340 bp, 25 predicted proteins | sample 530461 | NCBI WGS metagenome assembly CEPZ01 (sample SAMEA2620106, study PRJEB7988) | marine metagenome | isolation source: saline water (ENVO:00002010), including | reverse complement strand
CTGAAAATGACTTGGCGGATATATTTCGCAGTCATAAAGAATGGTCTGAATCAAAAGAAACAGATAGTGATTCATCTGCATCATCTACTGATAATACTAATCTCGTTGATTTCCTTGATGAAATTGGTATAAAGCAATCTGGAATCTCTGGTTTTCGTCCTGGCGATAATAATTAATATAATAAAGGAGTCAAAACAATGGCACGCAAAATAGGAACTGTGGTTAATAATATTTATATGGTTGGTCCAGATAAATATAATCACTTCAATTTTATTCAGCATAATCGTACTCTTAACAAGAGTCACATTATGAAACTTCAAAAATCAATGGAAAAACGAGCATATGAGATACCTATTCTTGTTAATGATACTTATGGTATTATTGATGGTCAGCATAGTTTCTCTTCGCGAATGAATCTTAATCTCCCAGTATATTACATGATGATACCTGGCTTGACTGATTCTGATGCTGTTGAGCTTAATATACTCATGGAAAAATGGAATGAGTGGAATTATGCTCGTCATTTTGCTGGAAAGGGCAATGAACATTATAAGAGATATTTATTGTTCAGGTCTGAGTTTAAATATTCTCATAAAGGCTGTTTAAATCTCTTAAGCAATCATTCTTCTGATAGCGGTTTAATAGGAAGAATGTTCAAAGAGGGCATTTTTACTGTTGAAGATTATAATCAAGCTCGTGAACAGGCTAGAATGATCAGACGATGCAGGGAAATATATGTTGGCTGGAAAAGCAGTCGCTTTGTCAATGTTATGCTCTTGTTATTTAAGAATACAGATTATGATCATGAGAGATTTTTGGTAAAATTAAATCAAAAGCCTTATGAATTGATACGTGATCTGCGTCTTGCTGGCAATACCAAGTCTTATTTAAGGGCAATTGAAGATATTTACAACTTCAATGTTAAAAAGGGACAGAAATATGTCAGATTGGATTTAATATGAAGAAATATTATACTAGTCAATCTAAAGGCAAAATTCTTATTGCTGACATGGATTATAATCATATTGTCAATGCAATGAGATTCTTGGAGCGTACTGTCTATTATGCTTTAAGAACTGATCCTGTTGATGAAAATGATATGTATATTCAGAAAACTGGTGCTAATACTAAGGAATATAAGGCACTAAAGGCTGAATTAAAGAAAAGAGATCCAAAGGATCGGTGGAACTCCAATTCTGATTACATAATACAACCAAACCTAATAAAAGGAGAATAAAATGGTATTCATAAGTGAATATGTAGACGATACTGCCAAGTCACTTGCTATTAGTAGCATTGTTTCTAACGGCAATATTCGTAAAAAGAAAGTTGATAAAACTCTTGATGAGTATAAACAACTGCGTAATTCTATTAAATTGCTTGAGGGTGTTTTACACTCTGTAATAGTTTATAAGAATGGCGATGAATATGTTTTAATTGATGGTCATCAGCGTGTAGCTGCTTATAAAGACTTAAAACATGAATTCATACCTGCGCGTATCATTGATAAACCAGATAGACTTACTGAAATGATGTATCATGCTAACAATTACCGTGTTTCCATGTCATTATATGAAAAAGTCCTGGCTGTTAAGAAGGTTATTGCCAATTATACATCTATCAAAGATATATCAGTTGCATTTGGCTTTACTATGCCTCATACAAGAATGCTGGTAGAGCTGGCTAATCTTTGTGACAGATTGATGCATCCAGATATTATTGATGAAGATCGTCTTGAAGATATTGAAGGTATTGTTGGTTTTGATATTGCTTATCAGGATAAATGTCTTGATGATTATATCAAATATTATGAAATAGACCCCAAAAATCTTCATAATGAAATAATGCTGGACGATTTTCATTGGCATTGGCTTCGTAGCGGTAAACCAGATCAAACATTGATGGAATTGTTTACAAAGAAGGAGCTTTCTGCTTATGCTGAAAAATATCCTGTTGTACTTCAGTCATCTTTGGTATTATTTGATGATCTTGTCTATGAGGACAAGGATTTTCTGGAATATTGCTTAGAGCAAAAATATTCTGATTTAATGAATGCTCTTGCTGATATGAAGGTTAATGAAAACATCAAATATGAAGAACGCCATGATTTGCGGTTGCATAAGCTTGTAACGTACAAAGACCCTGTACGTTTTATTAAGCAATATACAGCACATAATGGGAATATGGATCGTTTGGTATTTCAGAAACCTATAAAGAAGAATGATAAGATTGTTGAAGGTACTGATCCTGTTGATAAACTATATGTACGAGTTGATACCAAATTTGCCAGGGCTATCGGGCAGAAATATTTAGAGGATGTTATTGATGAAATAAACAATGACAGTAATCTATTTATGAAGGTATTTTCATATCAGTATATGAAAGATCGTGTTGCTCTTGGAAGTATTGATACCTGGAACAATAATGTTTTTATGCAGGGTGATAAGCCTACTGATAAAATACGTACTTTGGTAGGATTTGATGAACTTGTAAAAGATTATTGTTTTGTTGTTACACAGGGCATATTGAATTACTGGTTATCTGTTCATGCTTCTTTTGATGAAGTTGAAAAGGCTACTGGATATAATAAAGAGAAAACCATCAATTTTAAGAATCGTATTCTTAATTATTGGAGGAATAATCTCATTCCCAGAGAAGACATGATCAATTGCTTCACTACTGCTCAACTTCAAACTTGCATGGTTCCTCATAATGGTTCTTTAAATGGTGTTACTAAGAAAAAGGCTGATTTAGTTGCATTTCTTGTAACATTGGACGAATTTCCACCTGAATTGTGCGGAATATTCAACAAAAAGAAGAGTGATCTCTTCTACAAGCGGATAAGGGAGGTCACGGACAATAGCGAAATACTTCGCTATAATTTATAACGCATCTCCCTATGCGTAAGGGGGGCGGGCCTTCCTCTCGGGATATTACCTATCTTATCCCTTAATCGGTATGTGGAATACCTAGCTCGCCCCCATATTTATGCTGGCTTATGTCAATGGACTCGAGGTCAACTGACTATAAGACACTTTGTAGTGAAAGGCTACTACATTCTTTCAATTATAAAAAGTAAAGAATATAAAGCCAGCATTTAAATTAGTGTGGTGGCATATGCATATGGTCTGAGTTGAAAAGATACTCTGCGACCACGTTGTACTATCCACACTAAATTGCCCAACCGAAGTGGTGTTGTGAGTTATAATCTACCCAAGATATAATTAATAACATCATGGTTGGGCAATAAATTAGATAGGCTAATTTCCGTAAATTCAGTAATTTCAACACTTAAGGGAGACATAATATTATGGCTATGACAGTAAAACTATTTGATTTAATTAAAGATATACTTGAACATAGACCAGAAACAAGAGACAGTGATAATTATTTAGCATATAGACTTTATACTATTATTGACAAAGACTTTCATCCAACTGGTAATATAAAAGGGATGTCAGTCACTGATTTCTTTTCAAAATTAGAAAGAGAGAATCTTCCCTCTATTAGCAGTATAAATAGAGCCAGAAGAAAAGTTCAGGAAGTGCATCCATCTTTGCGTGGTAAAAAATATGAGGTACGCCAGAGAAACCAGAAAAGATATATTCAGGCTACAATTGATTACGATTCTCAAGTGGTAGAAGATTTTCATAACGATAAACTAAAAGGGAGTGAATAATGAGAGTAATATGTGAAATAAGTGGTAAAGAAATACCACCTGATAAAATTGTAAGAATGCAATTTGGAAGAAGATGTTTTGATGGTAGTGGTCATAGGTCTAATTACAATGCTGATGGAAAAATTGCAGATTCTAATCATTTAGATTACGATTATTATATAAATGAAGACGCGGCAATGGCTTTATGTACTTTAATAAGAGCTGGACATATTTATAGATTGCTGGAAGCATCAACATCCAATGAATTTGATGAAATTATAGAAGGAGGACTCAATGCATCCTAATATTATAAGTATATACAATGAATTCCTCTATCATTCCAATACGATTCATCTTGAACAACGCCAATTATTAAAGGAAGGTCGCTTTTCTGCTTCATCTGCTGGTTTATGTGCTAAAAAACTGTGGTACGAAAGAAATGAATTTGAAGGGGAACCTTTTGGTAATGATACATTAAGAATATTTCGTTTAGGAACTATTGTTGGTGATGACTTGGAAACTGCTATGAAATGGTGGGGAATGTGTAATAATGATTGGGTTGTTTATACTGAAGAATATGTATACGATGATTATTTGAATGTTGGCGGTTCATTTGATTTATTACTAGTTAACAGAGAAACTCGGAATGGCTATCTATATGATTACAAAACTGCTAAAAGCTGGTCATTTACTCAGAAAACTGGCAAACCTAGAAATAAATTACCTCAATCTTATAATTATGAATTTCAGTTAGGTACTTATGCTAACCTTATTTGCAGTTCAACAAATAAATTTGGTAAACGTACAGATAAAAATCAATTTGAATGTGATAATATTGTTTACATGGGTTTAGTATTCTATAATAAAGATGATTCTAGAATGGCTACTATTGATGTTGATAATGAATATATTAAGTGGGCTAAGGAATATTGGATTAAAGCTGGAGAAATTGCTAATCAAAAAGAATCTCCTAGTAATCAAAAACTAATTCCTTATTATAGTAATTGGGAATGTAAGGAAGAATACTGCAGATTTTGGAATCATTGTGATTCTGAATTTAGAACAGAAAAAAAGAAAGGTAAAAAGTAATGGGTAAATATGAAGATTTACATGTATCAATAGAATCTAAGATTTCTATTTTAGTTAATACATGTATAAAGATGAGTTGCGCCTTAAAAGAAATAGCACGTGCGACTGAACAATCAAATCCTGCTTTTTTAAAGGGAATTGCTTTGTCTGCACTAGATGATACTAATGCATCCTGGGTCAATGCAGAAGAAGAATATTATCTTTTAAAGAAAGAACGTGATAATACTGAATTAGTTGGAAAAAAGTTAATTGATGAACTGAATGGATTATTAGATAAATTTAAGGATGAAGAAGAATAATGTATAATGAAAGACCAGAAATATTGCCTAAGCCACCTGTTCCTGGGGAAATGTGTCCAACATGTCAAGGTACTGGTACTGTAATGGATGGATTTTTTGTTACAGATGATGGTTTTGGTGAACCTACATATGAACCAGATTTAGGACCTTGCGATGATTGTAAGGCTACTGGAAGAGTTTTGTTAAATAAAAAGGATAATAATAATGCCAAGAAAAAAGCAACCGCCTAAAAAGACAGAAGTTCCAATAAAAATGCCTCCTGTACCACAGGACATTCTTGAACTTTCTGTACGTCAGGAATTAATCAGAAATTCTGCTACAACACGCTCAGATACAAATACTCCGAATGTTAAAATAAAAGTTAGACCAGATGGTCTTAATTATGTTGATGAAGCTTATATGCGTCGGCAATTAGATGTTCATTTTCCAGAATGGTCATGGCTGCCAGCGGGTGATAATCCAGTTCAGTTTTTAGGAAGTGAATGGGTAGTAGTATCTGGCAATCTTGTTATAAATGATCATGGAGTTCAAAGAAACTTCTTTTCTCCTGGTTCAGTTCGTATTCAATACAAAAGAAATCAACCTCATACTGCTGATAATATCATTGATGTTGATAAAAATGTTGCGAGTGCAAATACTGCTGCCTTTAAGCGGGCTATCAATAGACTTACTCATATTTGTGATGATGTTTATGATAAACAAGATGTTGATCTAACCGATGAACAAATCCAAAAAGTTTTAGACTTAATGGATAAACATAATGCTTCCGATGCTATCAGAATGAATGTAAAAGCAAACCTAAATAATGGGAAGGTCCATAAGATGAATTATGATCTTATGTATTCCCAACTTGAAAATGAACTAACAAAGGAGAAAAAAGATGTTTAAAACTGAAACCACTTATTTTACACCTGACGATAAGAAAAAACCAAGTGGACCGATTCCTAAAGGGAAATGGTATGCTATGGTTATTGATGTGGATAAAGTTCTTACTGATAAAATGATTACCAGTAGACATGATAAAACTGTCACCCATTTGGCTGATAAATATATATTTCGTTATCGCTTACATGAGGATAATGAAGGCATGTCTTTTGAAGATACTGATGGAAATGAAGTTCTTGGTGATGATTATGTTGGTTATGAAGTAAAATCCAATAGTATTTGGGTTTGGAAAAAGAGCGATGATCCTAATGTAACTCCCAACGATGCTGGCAATTTCCGTTATAGTACAGTATTAAAAGCTGTTGACTATCCTTTTAATGTTGTTGAAATGGAAGACAATAAAGGTGAAATGAAGAAACGATATGAACTTCCTGTTGATATTGATGATAGTGAAATTGTTGGGAAAAGGGTAATTATTGATGTTATTCATAATGATTATTCCTTTACTAATGATGCTGGCGAATTAAAAGAAGGCACATCCTCTAAGGAATTAGGTGTTTATAAATGGGAAGGAGAACCGAAAAATAATAAAGATTCTGTCCCTTTCTAAATAGTAACCTCGGAGAGGTGCAAGCCGATGCACACATGTCATGTCATAATGTTGTTTATACAACATAGGTATTGCGCCTCTCCTCTTTTTCTGGAAATAAACACATGCCATTAGACAAAGAAGAAAGAGTTAGAAGATCCCTTAATTATAAAGAATTTGATAAAGTCTTAACTGAAACTCATGGAGGCGATTTGATTGAAATGTATGAATGGGTAATGGATTATGAAAACAGCCAATTTGAAACAAAGTTTATACACGATCAGTTTATTACTGACTTTCATAGATGGATGAGAAACAGGGGAATTGGTTTAAGTGACAATTAATAGATGTCCTGCTTGTGGATATTCCACAGATAAATCTACACAAAAAGTAGAGGTAAGACATATTCTGGCAACGTTGCCAACAAACATAAAACAAAAATTAATTACTATATATAAATATTTATTAAAGTTTCATAATGTTAGTAGACTGAATAATGAATGGAACACTTTAATGTATACAATTGATCATGGAGATTTAAAACTAGTAAACCTTTCTATAGATAAATATAATAAACATAAACATTATAAAGATGGAAAGAGTTTTTCTTATCTAAAAAAAATGATTATTGAAGAACATAATTTTTATAGCAGAAGTAAGAAATTAGAATTAAGTAAACATGGTGCTAATCCTCCTTTAATAGATGAAGAAGTTGAAGATCATCCATTAGGAGCTGGTTTTGCCCATAAAGACACAAAAAGGGGGATACAAGATGACCCAGAATGTTAAAGCAGAAGATGTATGCTGGCAAAAAATAAAGATATTAGCAGATGCATTGGATTTAATTATTACAATAGATGCTGGTAAAAAAACTCTTAAAAAGATTGCAAGGAAAGCAATTAAAAGACTTCCAGAAAAAACAAAGGAGAAATAAACAATGATAGTATCAGAATGTTGTAGCGCACCATTTTATGAGCCAGGTTGGCCCGATAATGATATATGTTCAGAATGCAGAGAACATGCAGATGGTATTGAGGATGAAGAAGAGGAGCCTAAAAGAAGAATTGAAATTGAAATTACTTATGAGGGTGAAGAAAAGGACCCTCCTAATATTAATCCAATAACTTTGGGGGATTTATGACACCTATTTCAGACAACATAAAACATCATTTATTTGGAGTTCTTATTGATGATATAAACTTTATTTATCTTACAGATAATGAATGGTATCAAATTAATGTTGAATTAAAGATTATTGAATATCCTCGTACTGGAAATAGTTATTTTTCAGCTTGGTGTATAAGAGTAAGTGATGGTCAATCTTTAAGAATTGTTGGTAATGTTGATCAGATATTGCTAGCAGACGCAGAATATTCATAAAATTTTTATTAAATAAGAAAGGAAAACAACAATGTACCTACCAGAAACACAAGCCCTTGATTCATGGGATGTAATGACTCACCCTATATATACATCAAATGGGATAGAAATAGATGGTTATCATCAAATTAGACGTACAGATACTCACGATGTACTCCATGTATGTAAAAATACCTATCAACCAATAGGAAATAGTATTTTCCTTGATGTTGTAAACACTCTTAAAGAGGATCTTGGATGTAATATTGAAAAATCAGGATCATTTAAGAATGGAAGACAGCTTTTTGTCCAGTTTACAAATGATGAATTTATAAAAGCAGTTATTCCTGGAGATAAACATGGTAAAGTTGAAGGATATGCAACATTAGCAAATTCGCATGATGGTTCTCTTGCTTTTCGATTCTTTACTGGTATTATAAGAATATGGTGCAGTAATACTTTCCAACAGGCAAACAATAGTGTAAAAGATATGATCCTGTCTGTAAAACACACCAGAAATGCCAGGGATAGAATTGAGAAATTTACTGATTCTATTTTAACAATATCTAAAATACAGAAAGATATTGTTACTGTTATGGAACAAATGGCTGAACAGAGAACATTTTCATCTGCTCATGATTTTGCTGTTGATCTTTATGGAATGGAATATAAACCGCGTCCCATAAAGAAGAAGGTTAATGGTAAAATGGAAACAATATCATGGACACCTCCTATGCTTTCTTCACGGGGCAAGAATATTGTAAATACTTACGATGAGATTTATAATAATTATGGAAGTGAAATGCATAATTCTAATTGGAGAATGTTTAACACTGTTACTGATTATATTGATCATTACAATAGTAAAGTAGAAAATGATAATGGTTTTTCAATGTTTGGAAGTGGAAATCAGACGAAACTCCGTGCATTTAAAATGCTCAGTAATTAAGTTAATCCTACACCTTAATATGAATTATTTACAATTCAATTAATCAAATATATGAGCCTGTAAAATAGTGGAATACATAAGTTAATAAATGAACTGGTTGGCTAAACTAAGTACGTTTTTGAAAACTTTTGGTATGCTTTATTTACAGGCTCATTCACTTTAAGGGGAGAAATTCATGGGCGCATTCAAGAAAATAGTTATTGCTGTTGCTGATGATTATAATATCACATTCAATGAAGCAGAAAATAAATTGAAAGAAGATCATAATCTTATTGAATATTATTCCCTTATCAACAAAACAGGAATAACTAATGAGAAAAGTAACATCCCTAGAAGAAATGCCAAAACATCAATACTTAATAGGACTGACAACACAGGAGGCAAGAGTTCTTCGTGAATCACTTGATTTTTTACCTAATTATGCCGCTAATAAACCTGAAATTAAATCTTTATTAAAGGCTGTGGGTGAAGTTGCTGACATTCCCAGCAAAATCACAGAAAATGATTATAAAAACGGTTCACATTCCAATTGTGAATCATGTTCTGACTAAATAAAGGGAGACTCAATGGACAATATTAAATTACTTCCCTCTTCTATAGATGCTGAAGAGGGATTGTTGTCAATTATATTTCAGAATAATGAAACTCTTGGTATTGCTAAGAAATATATTACCAATAAAAAGATGTTTTATGCTGAAAGAACAAGAAAAACATGGGAACTTATTCTTAAACTGGAAAAAAAGGAACAATCTATAAATATTGTTACTGTTTCAGCATTGCTTACTAGAAAAGACAAAGAAAAGTATGGAGATTTAGATAGATATTGGCTTTCTGGTTTATTTGATATGGGATTAGATCATCAAATTGATGATTATTCCCGTATAGTTGCTGAAAAATATTACCAAAGACATTTTATTAAGGAATTAAATAAGATTGAAGGGTATTGTTTTGATAATACAGAAGATTTTAATGATATTGTGAGTCATATAGGAAGATTATCTGATACTTTACAGACTATTAATACAAAAGAAGAGTTTGATTTGTCAGAATTGCTGGAAAGTACGTACGATTCGATAGTTAATCCGAAAGTTCTTATACCATTTGGTTACAAAAGCCTAGATAGAATTGCTGGCGGTATGACTAGAGGCGAAATTACAGTTGTAGGAGGTAGGCCAGGACATGGGAAAACAACATTTGTAATTAATTTAGTATATAAGCTATTAGAGGGGGGCTATAAAGTCCTTATGCTCAATAGAGAGATGAAAAATTCTGAAGTAATGAAGAAACTCACTACCTTATCCAGCGGTTCTTTATCTTATGGTACTATAAGGCATGGTGAAATAGGTAAAATTGATGATAGCGAGATTAAACGCGTGCATTCTCACTTTTTAGATTGCTGGAATGGGAAGTTCTGGACTTTTGATGACATATTTTCTCTTTCTCATGGTTTGTCTATAATAAATAAATTTAAACCAGACGTTATTATTGATGATTACATTCAGCTCATTAAGGTGGAAGGTAACAAATATGAGCAAAGAAGATTTGAGATTGATTATATTATGAAAGAATATAAACAACTCTGTAAGAAAAACAATATGTCCGCAATATTAGTTTCACAGTTAAATAGAAATATTGAGATTAGGCATGATAGTGTACCTAAAATGTCTGATCTTGCAGAAAGCGGAACCATTGAACAAGTTGCTGAGAATATTTTCTTCGTATATTATGATTATAAGCAGAATTATGAGTTATCCGAACTTGGACCCGATATTAACCAGATAGTGGCAGCAAAGGTGCGTTTTGGGACTTCTAGGATAATCAACATGGGTTTTGATGGTAATAAGTGTCTATTCCATGAAAATCCTCGGATAGTATCTAAAAATGATGGTATTGATATACATATTGATGAAAATGCAGACATAGAAGAAGTGAAGGATACATTATTTTCATTAACTAAGTGAAACCGCTAACTAAATATAAATGGAAAAGAGATGGGCCAACTGCCGATCAATCCATATTTCTTTGTACTTCTTGTAATAAATGCTGGGAAGATTTAAGATCACAGTATTATCAAAGTGTTAAATTTGCATGGTATACAAACTTTCCTAGTTATGGTAAAAAAAAGGTTATTTGTCCTAACTGTGCAAACTAAAGATTTCTTAACCTCCATCACTAGGGGCATAATATGAACCAACCCTCCATTATGCCCCTTTTTTTTTAAAGGAGATTTATTATGATAGAAAAAAGCAAAAGAGTAAAATGGTTAAATAGAAGAAATGCTGAAAGAATATTAGAATTAGAATTAATTATATCAAATCAGCAGTCTAAAATAAACAAACTTGAATCAAAATTGTCAATGGTTATATCCTCTAACAAAAACCTCTTTATATCATTTTCTCAATATTCTAAACATATTAAAGACAACCTAAGTGAGACTTTAGATTTATTACAGGAGACTATATGAAACATTATCTTGAAGCATTATTTAGCGTTGAGTATTTCCCTTTCTGGGAAGGAACCATGTTTTTTTTCTTATTATATTTTGCCAGTATTGCAATAAGACTTAATAGAATAGAAAACAAAATAAACAATATAGTTGATGAGTATCAAGACCTCTTAGACTATATATATGAAGAGGAGGAAAAATGAGTACAATACATCTTATTTGGGATATTGTCGGATGGATCTTTTTTAGTGGTATAGGAGCATTCTGTCTTACTTTAGCATTTATGTTCTTTAAAGATTACAGGGAGGGAAACTGTGCCTAGCAAATCTAAGCAAAAAGGGAATCGTTTTGAGTACCTTATAAGAGATATGACTGAAGATATAGGTTTGAATTGCCAGAGAGCCTGGGGTAGTAGTGGTAAAAGTCTAGGGATGCACGAAGAAGTTGATCTTCTTATTGAAGGGAAAATTAAAGTACAAGCTAAATGTAGAAAGAAACTGCCTAACTATATTATTCCCAATGAAAATGTAGATATACAAGTTATAAAAGAAGACCGCGGTACACCTTATGCAGTTATACCATATGATGATTGGCTGGAATTAACTATGGCTTTAAAAAATGTTACAACAATGCTATGTTTAAAATGTCAGGACCCATTAAATAGTACTGGTCATGTTACATAAAAATTGATTAATATATATATGAAGGCGTATGGCGTTTTTGTGGGGATTAAAGGGGGTTTTCGATTATTCGGACCCCCTTTTTTTTATCTAAAATCACCAATCTTATGTGGATTATCAGCCTTTGTTAATTCATTTATAAGATAATTAATTTCACTTTTCACTTTTGTTTTAGCTTCCATTACATATTCTGGTGGTATCCATGGCGGTGAATATAATTGAGTAGCCTTACGTTCAAAGTCTTCGTCTTTTTTATAAGCGTTTTTCATCATCCTATTAGGTTTATATAATATATTTAATATAAGATAACCTATAAACATAGACCCTATACCCCAATAACTCCCCATCAACTTAGCATAATCATACCCATCTATCTCCTCTTCATCATCTTTCCACTTCAATAATAAAGATATTGAAGCCAATGCAAGTCGCATTTCTGGCGGTGCAAATGATGGTCCTGCCTTATGAGCCCCAGTTTTCCAACCCGCCCTCTTTATTGCAGTAACTAAACCAGCCATAGATCCCCAATCAGCGTCAAAATTAAATATTACTAAATCATATAATGCAGACATAAAGCCATGAAACATAAACATCTGCGCACCTTTTGCCATCTTCTGATTGCCTATTCTCATCGCTTTTACTCTTTCCATCCCTTTAAACATATCCTGAAATTTATATCCCCCATATAAACCTCCTACACCTCCAGCAATTCCAGCAAGCGTTCCAAGTGGCAATGCAACCGCGGCCCCTCCTACTACGCCAGCCCCCATTAAACCAAATGGCATTCCCACCTTAAATAATGCCTTAGTAAACTCATAACCTCTTGAAGAACTATTAACCATTTTTTCTGCAAAGTTCTTTGGGTCCTGTATAGGCACGCTGGCACTTCTTAAAGCATCTCTCACAGAATCCTTACCATAAGCAAATCTTTGATTGCTCCATATACGAACATGGTTCAATAACTGCATAGCATCATTCCCAAACCAATCACCCATATTCTCTGCGCCAAGATGGTAATCAGTCAAATCCATATATCTCTTACCCCATTCTATAGCAACAGGATCATCCATACTTGTAGCTGCACCAGCCCTAACTGATTGTTTAGCACCTATTTGAAAAGATACTGACCTTATTATTTTTTCTGACCAATCTATAGATATATACCTTTTTAGGTTAGCAATCTTTTTTATAAATTGTGTAGGACCACGATCTATATGTGGTAACTTGAGAAATTCACCTTTTATAGACCAAGTAGCAAGACTACGAAGCCAAGTTATTTTCTTTGTTTGTTTTACCCTGGATAATATCCTATCCATTTGAGCAATAGCTTCTGGATCATTTTCATTCTTATATTTTGCTACTTTTTCCCGTATTTCATTTACTGTTTCTCTATAAGATAAAATTTCTTGTTCTGTTGCATGAATCATTAAATGATTCTCAATTATATCCTGAAATGACAATACACCACTTCTCAATATTCTTTCTGCGCTTTCTGGTTTTTGAGATGTAATAAAAGCATCATGCCATGAGTCTACACCAACCTCATGTATTTTACTTATCATAGCTGCTAAATTCATAGCACCAGTCAATGGTCCGCTTAATGTAGCAAATACCTGCCATTGTTTTATATTTGTCAGAATCTTTTTTAATTGATCCGCATTAACATATGGTAATACTTTAGCTAAATCCTGAGTGGAAAATCTAAATCCGCCCATTCGTCCGTGAGCATCGCTTTGACCAAATGCTACCTTATACTTATTCCATATATATTCCTGCATAATTGGACTATCTATAGAAACCAATCCATCAATAGCATCCATCATCATATTCATTCTAATAATATTAGTTGATACTCTGCGAAAATATTCCTGATAGACTCCAGAATCTGCTCTACGTTCTTCATACGGCACTAAGTGAGTTACCTTTTTAAAATGTTTCTCAAATGGTGCAAATACTTTAGGCTCGTCATCACTTTCATAAGGAGCATCCTCCAGCAATCCCAGATTTTTATCCATTTGAGCCTGTATATCATCTCTATATTTTCTATATTCCATCAAGCGGTCAGTATTGGCTCGCCTGTCTTTTAAACTATTACCTGATCTAAAATCAGCACCTTCCTGAAGAAGTTCTATTTCCGCATTAAGATTATTTAAAACTTCTTCTATAATAACTGGTATACGATGATTAAAATACAATATAGGAGAATATCTTTTATAATGCTTAGTCTTCATCTTATTACCATCTTTATCTACTAAATCATTACGCTCTGGAGATATTTTTTCTTTAAGTCTAAGTAATTGATTTCTTTTTTCTGTAGTTACTGGTCTACCTTCCTCATCAAGTCTTTCCATTGTTCCTTTTACGTCACCAACATCAGTTTCTATTAACTGAGAAAGTTCACCAACCATACTTCCTGGAATATTAATCTCTTTACCATTAACTACAAATTTGTCCCCTTCTTGCGTTATATTTAAAGCATTCCATCTTTTCTGAGCCATATCTAATTGAGCGACAGTATTTTCACCAAATTCCAGCAATATACGATCAATATGCTGAGTTATAGAATCCATATGTTCAGCCATAGGCCCATTCTTATATTTTAGCTGAAACTTTAAATGTTTACCAGTACTTGTTATATAGGGAGAAACATAATTACTTGTACCATATTCTTTTTCCTTCTTCATATTAAATTTTTTACCTACCCATGAAAATATATAATCACCATTTTCATATGTGCCTACAGGTGCTTCTCTTTCATACATCCAGACCTCACCAAAATGATCACCATCTTGTCGGAAAAATGCTTTACCAGACATCAAGTCACGAAGTATAATGAATACTTCATCAGGTTCAGAAATCATATTCTGACCATTATTCATTAAACCTTGAGCCATTTCCTCTCTAAGACTAGTCATAACTTGATTAATGCCAGCTTTACTTCTTTTTAATACGTTTATCTGCTTTACACCAGTTTCAGGATGCACAAGCAAATTATCTTCATCCTCTGATACATCAATACCCGACAAATAAGTATTTACCTCTCCATTTAATCTATTTCTCCAATCCGCTATTGTTTTTTTAAATTTAATTACAGCCTTACTAGGTATTCTCCCCAATGCAGTTTTAGATAGTGAAAATTGTAAATATAGAGCATTTCCAAGCCTTCCATAATTGGGACCATCTGGCTGTAAGTCGTTTTGAACCCATCTCATAATATTACGAAGCTCTGGTAACGGCAATGTAGCTAATATAGGCTTACCAGTACCTTCATGAAACTTTACTGGAGTTCCTCTTCTAGAAAGATCTTCATAGGGCAATGAAAGAATATTTTCCTGTAATTGATTATCTATAGCAGCTTTCATTCCAGGATCTTCAGCAGACAAAGCCATTAACTTCGTAATAATACTCGCCTTTTCTTTATCATCTTTATTGCTAAAATAGCTATCAGCCATTCTATCAATAGTTTCCATCCTTATATGCCATTGCTCTGCAGGAGAATTAGCCTTTACCGTTCCTGTTATTATCCCATTTATCGTATCAGTCAGTGCGCCAAAGAATCCAGCAAACTCTTCCTTACCACCATCCGCACCATATTCATCACGTATGCCTTCTACATATTTAGAATCAGCCTCTATAGACTCAGCAAATTCTATCTGTGAATCTTTTAAACTTTTACATTTACCCACAACCAAATGCCTTCTTTAATTTTTTAATAGAACGAAATTTACCCATCTTCTTATATTTTTTCAGAAGAGTTTTATCTGAATAAATATTATCAAGTACTTCATTATATCTTTCAAAATACATACTCATTATATCTGGGTCCAGAGTAGTTGAACCTTCCTCTTTTATTGGAGGTATCATTCTTAAATCTTTTCTAGAGTTTCTCTTACCAGTAACATTGCTTTCTATTACCATTCCATTTAAAAATGCAATGGTCGCAACCTTTCTCTGTATCGGATCTAATTTATCAAATATTTTAGACCATTTCTCAAAGAACTCAATAAACTCTGGAGCATAATCCCATGTCTTAGGATTTAATTTATCAATAAACGGCATTTCCTTTCTGCCAGTTCTTTCCATTTTATTAACCATCGCATACAATTCATTCTGCATTTGCTGTGCATATCCAAGAGCATGACGCCAATTAGTGTCCTGATCTATATTACTTATTTCTGGAAGAACCATTTCGGTAATGTCTTTAACTGCAACTGGATGAACAGCACTACTAACATCATGAGGAACGTCAAACCAGCGATCTCTTGGAGTGTTGGAAGTGGTCAATATTTGATCAAACGCCACAGTAATCATTTCCTGTAAAGAAATTGGATATTTACCTGCCGATATATTCACATCACTTAATTCCATATAATTTTCAAAATAATCAGCATCTTTTCCATAATTAGCCATTTTAGCTTCCCATCTCTTTTTAAATCCACTCATTTCTTGAGCGACTACCCCATTTCTATCCAGAACAAATGCATGATAATCAGAAGATAAATCAAATATATCTTTAAAATTTATTGAACCAGTAACCGCATCTCTTTGATTATCTACTTTAGAATTGATCTTCAAGATTGGCTTAATAAATCCAGCATTTAAAGTTCTAATTATTTTTACACCATCTGCATTTACTGTACCATCACTCTCCATATCAAGATTGCGGTGAGCCTGGGCTGTATCATAAAATACCATTGAATAAAGTTTTGCCTGAGTATAATTCCAATCCTTTAATAATAATACTTTAGGATGATCAACTGCTGCCTGTAGATATATTCTTAACAATTCTCTTAATGTCCCTTTAAAATGACCACCTGTCTTAAGTCGCATATCATGGTCCTCAACAACATCATCAAGCCTTCTTACCTTAATTTCTGTTTCATTCCCAGCACCATCTTTAAACTTAAATCCATCATCTACTGACATCATCTGATTCAATAATCCAGCAAATCTGCCAACATTAGCTACCTCACCAATAGCTTTCTCACCATAAGTCATTTCCCTAATTAAATCTATCCCCCATGCTAAGCTGGCAATGTCAGGATTTCTTTCCCTTCTTTCAAATCTTTGAAGATTTAAACCTCTTGTTTTTTGCTGATAACTTTGCAATTGATTTGCCATATCATTAGTAAGAAATACAATATGTCCAGTATCATGATCCTGATCGCCCTCAAATCTTTCCTTAACCTCTTTAGGACTCACTATAAAAGAATCACCAATCTTAGAATCTATTTCCTTAACCCTATATACCCCAAAACCCATACTGGATGCTACTGGATGCCTTACTATCATTACACGAAGATTATTATTAGCCAGCCAGCGATTCATCTCCTCAAGTTTATGACCCCAGCTGTTATATACCTTTTTCTTTGCACCCATTTGCTCAATAACAAAGTTTACAAGAGACTTCCCTGACCCAATTATAACTTCATCATCTGATACTCTACCCCTATAATCAGCACGAAAATCCCCATATGTCCCACGCATCTTAAAATCAGCAATTGGTTTTAGCATTTTACTTCTTAACACTTCTCTTAAGAAACTCATTGTAGTAGGATGTCTACCAGCACCAAGCTTACCAAGCTCTTCTATATTCTGAGGCATAACATCAAAATGCTTTAAGGCAAATTCACTAATAAGACCATTAATTCCTTCAGCACTCTTATTATAATTAAGAAGCCTATTCCATATATTCTTAGGAGAAAAATAATGTTCTTCACCTAATACAAACTCCTTCATTAACAATTCCTGAAAACCTAGATCATCAAAATGATAAGATAACTGGGCAGAGAACTGACTGACTGTTTTCATATTATTTGGAGTATAAAGCACCATTCCAACACTTTTTCCAGGAAGTTCAACAACCTCATTATAAGGACTGCCTTTACGTAACTCAGGAGTCTTTGCCTCATCATCGCTCATTAAATAATGTATATGATTACCTTCTGTAGTATCATTTGGATGATAGATATTTAGATTTCCATTAGTATCTCTCTTAAAAACAGCAATAACATTCCCATCAGAATCAACAATATCAGCAGTTTCATCCCTATTAATATCAAGAGTCATTTCCTGATGCTTGCCTATATGAATATTATTCCTTCCATCATTATTATAATGTACTGTTTTAGCCCGTTTAGAGTTTGAATGCGCTCCAAAATGCTCTGGATATTCTTCAACAAATACAATTTCAGAAGTTAATGTTTGCCCATCTCCTATATACTGCATTTTTCCATCCAAATCCTGAACAAGATCCCTTTCCTGTACCATCTTCCCTTCATAATAATATCTTATCTTGGCACCGCCAGTTTTAAAGTACATAACTTTCCTGTCAGGTAAAGTAGGACTTGTAAATACTGGAGTAAAGGGGACCTTTATTCTATACATCAACTCAGACGGTTTCATATAAATATATTCTGTACCGAACAAGCGAACAAAAGCATTATGCCTAGCAATCCAATGCTGGCGATATTTTACATAATTTCCATCAAATACATTTCTGAGCATCCATTGTTCAGCTTCATCCAGATTCTTTTTACTCTCAATATTTTTAAAGTGATTCTCAATTTTCTCTCTTCTAGCTATATCTTCTGGTTCATTACTATTTTCTATATCCCAATAACCTTGATCTTTTAATTCATACCAAAGATAATCTGCAAGATCATCTTTATTAGATGAAACAGATTCAATATCTTTATCAACAGAAGTAAAAATCATTCTCCCATTCTCACCTCTACTTGCCAGCGGAACCAACCCTTTCTTTATAAATCTAAACTTGTAAAAATTGAGCATTTGCGGGTTGGTCATAAAATTATAAACCTTCTTTCTAATAGGCCCTTTCCAAAAACCCTTAAAACCCATAGATATATCAAAAAGGTCTTTTACGCTCATTATTGAAAAAGGCATATCTGGCATAAAACGAGTAAACAATCTCTTAGTGCCAACTTCAGGTCTGCTGGACCCATCCAGACTTTCTTCTTTAGTAGCTCTAAACTTTTTTATAGACTCCTCAGCCTCTTTGGTCCCTATTAATTCAGGATCGCCAGAAATAGGCGGATGATACGCAGCTTCCCATTCAACTATTTCACCCTTTTTACCTTTATTGGCAGTTCCAACATTATCAGGATGTATAGAAACCCAGAACCTTTTTAAAAACTCCCTGCCTCTTTGATTTCTACTTATAAACTCACTTACACTTTCACCTCTATCATTTGCAAGAAATTCATGAGAAGATATTCCATCAAGCCATCTAATATATGATTGACTAGGAGTATATCGCGAATCATTTGCATACTGTTCAGCAGTCTTCCACATATACCTCAATTTTGTTGGAGTAATATTAAACGCATACTTTTGAAAAAAGGTTTTAGCAATCTTGGAATAGCT
>CEPZ01086717.1_pt1 | contig 19350 bp, 22 predicted proteins | sample 530461 | NCBI WGS metagenome assembly CEPZ01 (sample SAMEA2620106, study PRJEB7988) | marine metagenome | isolation source: saline water (ENVO:00002010), including | reverse complement strand
GAAGTATACATGGTATTCATAATTCCAATCCCCCCTACAATTAAAGAAATTCCTGCAATACCAACAATAACCGCCTGAATCACACCCAAGATACTTGTTAAAGCCTCCACTGCTTCTTGAGGAGTTTGAATACCGAAATCTTCCTTCCCCCTCACAACATCTCTTGATTTTCTTAATGCTTTCTCCATATCTTTTGTAATTTTTTCTATATTATCCGGATTATCAATTTGTACAATAAGTAAATCCACTTCGTTTTCAATGCCTAAAAGTTCTTCAAAAGTCTCTTCATTAAATAACACGATTCCATTTAGTTGGGGATTTCCGGCTTTTTCTAAAATGCCTACAACCTCAAATTCCTTCCCATTAATTAAAACATCATCTCTCAATCTTATTTTTTTTGGAAACACATTTTGAGAATAATAATTATTACCAATCACAACTTTATTTTTATCACCAATTTTTAGCATCCTACCTTCCACCAGTTCTAAATTCATAGCATCCAAAACTATTTTTCTGACTTCGGTTTTTTCTGGAAGTGTAGTAGTATAGATATATTTTATTTCATCTTTAAATTCCAAATTTATAACCCGAATATATCTCTTGGCCACATTCTTAACACCCTTAACTTTTTCAATGGCCTCAAAATCATCTTCAGTTAATTTTTTAGCCGCAGTACTTCCCGGAGGACCATAACCTGTCTCTGCCGCCTGAACAGTTAGAATATCAGTTCCAATTTCTGAAAACTGTCCTACAATTGCTTCCTCTAAGCCAGAACTTAAACTAATTAAAGAAACCACCGCTGCAATACCAATAAAAATACCCAAGGTAGTTAAAAATGTTCTAGTTTTCCGGGCCCTAAAACTTTGAAGGGAAAAAAGAAAATAATCCCAAATCATGGTTCTCTTATAAATCTAAATATTGCTTTTATACCTCTGAACACTGTTCTTGGTCTTATGGCCTTTATAATCCTCTTTATTCCCACTAACACTGCCAATAATGCTGTCTTCAAAGCCCATGGTAGGTGTTTGGTTTTTCTCCATTCCTTAAATGCAATATAGATAAAAGAGATAAGTACAATATAGAAGATTAATGTAAATAACCCACCACCTTGTTTAAACACCAATTGCACCACACTTAATCCAGCATAATTCGCCACATTCACAACTTCTTCACTTTCATGTTCAGAATTAAATGCATCCCTATAGGTCAACAATAACTTCAAATCCAATTTATCTTTAGATTTAGCCAGAATCTTAAATTCCGCAGTTTCATAATCATCAGATTCCAAATTACCAATATAAACTTGAGGACTTGACATTATATTGTAGTCTTCCGATGGTTGCAATTTAAGAGTTAAAAACTTCAAATCAGCAAGACCTGTATTAGACAATTTAATCACAATATTCCCCGCATTTAAAGCTTGTCTAACTTCATTCTTATCAATATCTATCTGTATCTCTGGCAAAGTACTTACCTTAATTCCAGTTAAAGTATCTATTGTGTATGAATTCTCAAATGCATCATCATAATTAATAGTTAAAGGGATTTTATAGACTCCTGGTTCTGCTTCAGGATCCACAGATATCTCAAATAATAAATCCGAACTACTTCCTTTATTCAAAGCTGTTAAAGTTCTTTGAGTAGTACTCCCCAGAGGAATAAATGGCACACTAGCCGCAGATAAATCTAAATTTAAGTCAATATTCTTCATCAACACAGGCAAAGTATTTGTCAATTTCAGCTTAATTTGAGCTTCATCTCCTGGAAAAATCTCTTCAGGTACAGTTTCTATTGAAGCCACACTCAATTCAATTCCAGAACTTTTAACATCCACTTTAACAGGGTCACTCAAATAAGTTTTTCTAGTTCCTTCTTGATAAACTATAACCAAATCATTTACACCTGTACTTGCTCCTTCATCTACTTTAACCCTAAAACTCACTAAAGCTTCTTCATTTGGAATTAACGAATTTAAAACTTTAACTTTTGGATCTGTACTTAAAGTAAAAGGATAACTTTCCTGTATTGTAAATTTTGGTGTTTCTATTGTCCGTTTGGAATTAGTATTATGCACTTTAATTGTTAAATCAAAATTTCCTCCGGGATCCACCGGATAAGGACTAAAAGTCAAGGACTCAATTACCACATCCGGTCCCAAAACCTGACTCTCCCAAACCGCTCCATTTACATTTAATCCAAATACTCCCATTACTAATAAAATTAAAAATAATTTTTTCATTTTACCCTCCATGTTTTACATTTTTCCCATCCTTTATGCGGATGGTTCTTTCAGCATATTTTGTTAGATCAGTATCGTGCGTCACCATAGCTATAGTTCTTTTCTCTTTTTTATGTAAGTCTGTTAATAACTGCATTATTTCCAATCCAGTTTTAGAATCTAAATTTCCAGTAGGTTCATCCGCCAAGATTATTTCAGGATCATTTGACAAAGCCCTTGCAATAGCCACCCTTTGCCTTTCTCCCCCACTTAATTGCCCTGGTAAATTATCTAATCTTTCCTTTAAACCCATTCTAATTAACAATTCTCTCGCTTTTTTTACTCTTTTATTTCTTGGAATATCTTGAAATGTCATAGGCAACATAACATTTTCCAAGGCCGATAAGGTCGGAATCAAATTAAAAGCTTGAAAAACAAACCCAATTTTCTTTCCCCTTATCTGAGCTAATTTAGACTCATTCAATTTTGAAATATCCTGATCTTCTAAAAAAATCTTACCCTTGCTTGGAATATCCAAACACCCAATCATATTCATACATGTACTTTTCCCACTTCCACTAGGACCAATAACAGCTACAAATTCCCCTTCTTTAATCTCAACATTCATTCCACTTAAAGCATTAATATTAACTTCATCCATTTTGTAAATTTTCCAGACATCCTCTAACTTGATTATGGCTTTTTTCATATTTTATCCAATTCCTTGACCATTTTCTTTAAAATAATCTCAAATTTTAATGATTGAGAATAATAATCTTCTAAAATTTTCAATTTTTTCTTATTTCTTTCAGACTTCGCTTTGAATTTGTATTCTTTTAATATTCGGGGTAATTTTTCTTTGATAATATTGATTCCATATTGTTGTTTTAATATTAAAGCTTGTTTTACCATCCCCACCATATCTTTTTCCATATACAAATAGACCTTTTTACTTCCCGGTTTTCTCACTTTTTTAATTGGGATAATGTTCCCAAACATTTTTATCTTATTACAGATAGAAGCCAAACTATAGCCTGTTTCCTTGGCCAATTCTTCCATAGCAAGTTCCCCTGGTTCAATATATAATCTTGCAAATATGGTTAAAAAACTCTCGTCTACCCCTTGTCCCCTGCCTATTTCCTTATAAATTTCAATAAATTCTTTGTCTAAATTTTGCATTTTTTGAATATTTTAAACTTTCAGTATTTATTAAAAGTTGTAAAAATCATATATAAATCTTTTGTTTATATGTTTAGAACTATATTTCTTTCAATCTACCCAAAATCCTTTCTCCGAACTCTTGAGCAGCTCCAGGACCATTGGCAGTGACTATATTTCCATCCACTTCTACTCCCGCTCCAGTATAATCGCACCCTTTATCTCTTAAATTGCTTTCTTCAGATGGAAAACAAGTGGCTTTCTTCCCTTCTAAGATCCCTGCATTAGCTAATATAGAAGGAGCAATACAAATAGCACCCACAACTTTATTGTTCTCATAAAATCTCCTAGCTAAATTTTTAGCTTTCACATCATTAAAATAAACCTCTGCCCCAGGACCCCCAATAAACACAATTCCGAAATATTGACTAATATCTTCAATATCCCTCAAAATTAAACTGCTACTTACTCCCTCTCCCTTAGCACTCCTGGTATTTTTTTGAGTCGACACAGTTACAACTTTAATATTATTATTCATTAAAACTTCTCTTGGAATAAAATATTCTTCATCTTTAAAATTACTAGGAGCAACCACAAATAAGATTTCTTTCATATACTTTACTTACAATTAAACCTATAAATACTTATCTTAGTTTAATTATATATTTTCAACCATAATTTTGGCTTTTTTTAAAATCTCTCGAGTATTCTTAAATTTCACCAACTCATGGGCTTCCTTATAATCACACCATTTGTAACTTTTATGCTCCTCACTTACTTTAACTTCTTTAATATTGGTTGTAATTAAGAAGAAACTTACTTCTTTAAACACCGTTCCCCCCCCTTTCTTATAAAAATAACTTAACTTTTCTTTAAAATCTAAAAATTCAAATTTACTTATTCCTGTTTCTTCTTTTAATTCCCTCACCGCCGCTTCTTTCTCATTTTCCTCTTTTTCTATACCCCTTTCACAAAACCCAAATGACTCTCATATTCTAAAACCAAGAATTTTTTTAATTTAGAATTATATACAACCATCCCTGCAGAAAATTCCTTCACCATTTTTCAAGGAGAGATGTTAACTAATAAAAGCTTATTCTCTAGATTTATTACCCACTTACAGATAGTAATGTTTAAAAAGGATAAAATCGGAATTATTTCATGACCTTTCACAATACACGACCTTTTAATTTAAGGAAACGCCTAAAGGAAGCAAATGAAGGAAATGTTAAATCCCTAGATAGAACTACTTTAGTTAACAGGCTTAAAGGTCTAAGATTCTCAGAAGTTACTTCTTTACATATAGATACCCTGGGGAAAAAAGATAAAAGAAAAACAACTGCTGGAGCTTTAAAGCTCTATTCCAGATTACACTCACATTTAGAGATTAAAAATGATAAAATCGAGGTTAATGGACAAATTCAAGATGTTCTCCCCTATAAAGATTTTCGAGCTTTAGAACAATCTCCCTTTCTCTATTTTTGGTCAATTGATAAGGGTGTTTCTCATTTGTATCAAGGAGCATATTATTCTTCAAAAAATGAATGGTATTATAAAATTGAAAACAGAGGAGAATTAGGAAGACAAGGAAACATAAAACAAAACCTCCTTATGGAAAGAATTTCCAAACTCCTAGCCTCCGCTTTAATTGATAGTTATGAAGAAATCCATAGCGACAATCCTCTAATGGAATATGTCAGATCAAATTCAGATTATCATATAAATAGAGATGAAACTTTAAGAAGAGCTTCCCCTATTGAGATGGCAACAAACCCTGGATTTATGTTGGCTTTATTAAAAGATCTAAAATTTCCTTTTGACATTCAAGAAACCACCGCCTTTTATCAAATCCCTGAAAGACTAGCCAAACTAAGAGAAAAATTAGAAAGACAGACTTCTTCTTCCAAATGAAAACTCCCGCTTATGCAACAATGCACCTGTAAGGGTAAGTTGGAATTCCGGGAATTGGAAATCAACTAATAACTTTTATAAACTTCTGTAAATTATTCTAAACTATGCAAATAAAACTCTACAACACTTTATCTAGAAAAAAAGAAGTCTTCAAACCAATAAAAAAGAACCAAGTTAGCATTTATACGTGCGGACCCACGGTTTATGACTACGCCCACATTGGCAACTTAAGAACTTTTTTATTTGAAGATATCTTAAGAAGAACTTTCCTTTACAATAAATATAAAGTCAAACATATTATGAATATAACAGACGTAGGCCATTTAACTTCAGACTCAGACACCGGAGCAGATAAATTAGAACTAAGCTCTAAGAGAGAAAAGAAAACTGCCTGGGAAGTAGCAGAATTCTACACAAAAGCTTTCATGCAAGACTTAGAAAAATTAAATATCCTTCCAGCAAATAAATTCCCTAAAGCCACAGATCATATTAAAGAAATGATCGATATGATTGAAACTTTAGAAAAAAAGAACTTTACTTATGAAACTGATGACGGTATTTATTTTGACACTTCTAAATTAAAAGACTATGGAAAGTTAGACCCTAAAAACATAGCTGGTATTAAAGCCGGCAAAAGAATAGACATTAAAGGTAAAAAAAACCCTACAGACTTTGCTTTATGGAAATTTTCTCCTAAAAATGAAAAAAGACAAATGGAATGGCCTTCTAAATTTGGTCGCGGGTTTCCAGGTTGGCATATTGAGTGTTCCGCCATGTCTATGAAATATCTCGGTAAGACATTAGATATTCATTGTGGCGGCATGGACCATATTCAAGTCCACCACACTAATGAAATAGCTCAATCCGAGGCTACAACTGGAAAAAAATTTGTTAATTATTGGCTTCATTCTGTTTTTCTAGTTGTAAAAGAATCTAAAATGTCCAAATCCAAAGGCAATATTATTACATTAGATAGTTTAGAAAAATTAAATTTTTCTCCTTTGGATTATAGGTATTTATTACTCACTGCCCATTATAGAACACCTTTAACTTTCACTTATGAAGCTTTAGAATCTGCTAAAAATGCTTATACTAATTTAAAAGAAAAACTTCAAGACCTTAAACACAATTCAAGTACAAAACAAAATAGAACTTTGGTTAAAGAATACCAAAAATTCTTCTTAGAAGCTCTTAATGATGATTTAGATACCCCCAAAGCTCTAGCTTTAGTTTGGAGACTTTTAAAAGATTCTAAATTAAGTAATAAAGAAAAATATAATTTAATTTTAAATTTCGATACAGTTTTAGGTTTAGAATTAAAAGAAACTACGTCTAAAAAAATAGATTCCCAAGTTAAAAAATTAATTAAGGATCGGGAAAAAGCTCGAAAATCTAAAGATTATAAAAAAGCTGATGAAATACGAAAAGAAATACTCGGCTTAGGCATTATTTTAGAAGATACTTCGGAGGGGGTAAAATGGAAGTTCAAATAGAAGCTTGTAAACAATGCGGACATAGACCCGATACAAACCTCTATTGTCCCTGTAAATGTCATGATAGATTTAGAACTAAAAAATTTAAATCTTAAGTTTATTCAAATCTTTTAATAAACTATTAAGATCAATCCCATACATCTTACAAATGTCTCTTAATTTTAAAACATTCATCTCCATTTGAGCCATAGGACAACCCACACATGGAACATTATGTTTAGTTAAAACCCCTTTTCCTTCCTTAATTTCCAAAACCTTTTCCAAGGTTGTATCTTTAGTTATTTTCATGATAAATCCCTTATAAAATTAAGATGTTTCTCCTCTTCATTTTTATTTTTTTTGGCAATTTCTTTAAATTTGGTTAGCATCTCCTTTTCAGTTTCTTTATTTAAGGCATCATCGACCATTGGAAATAAAATGGTATCTTCTTTAAAAATATGCTCTTGTATTAAATTTATATAACCTCTCGCATTCAAAATTAATTTTCCTTTATCCTTTTTCTCCAAAGCTTCTTCCATTCCTTTTACAAAATTTCTTCCCTCATCATGCTCAAATAACATTTGCTCAACAGGATTGCAATGAACATCTCCTTCTTCTGCACATTTTCCAAATTCTTTAAATAAAATATCTTCTTCTTTTGCATGATGAAACTTATCAGCATAGTTTCTAATAAAGTCAATCACACTCCTAAAAAACTTTTCATCAATATCTTTTCCTTGTTCAATTTCTTTACTTAAAGCTTCAACCACTTTCAAAATATTCTTATGCTCTTCTACCAAAATTTTAGAGCTTTCTCTTTCCATCTTATTTTCCATTTTTCTTATAGTCCTTAATCGCATTTTCCAAAGCTTCTGTCCCTAAGACAGAGCAATGATGTTTTATAACCGGCATCCCATCTAATTTTTTTATAATATCTTTAGAGTCTATTTTCAAAGCTTCATCTATTTTCTTTCCTTTAGCCAATTCACATAACACATCAGATGAGGCAATTGCTGCAATACACCCATAAGTTTTAAATTTAATATCTTGAATAATATTATTTTTAACTTTAATGAAAATTTTCATAATATCTCCACATTTTACATTACCTTCTTCTCCAATCCCGTTTGCACTCTTTAATTCTCCTGCAAACTTCGGATTTGTAAAATGTTTAAATACTTTTTTTGAGTACATAATTAGCCACCTTTACTAATGGAGACATTCTCCTTAATTTTTCCACAATTTTAGGTAATACATCAAGTACTTCGTTTATTTCTTCTTCTGTAGTATCTCTACCCAAACTTAATCTCAAAGAACCATTTGCATCTTCATGATTTAAACCAATTGCCATTAAAACATAACTTGGCTCTAAAGTTTTTTCACTACAAGCTGATCCTGTTGAACTTGAAATAAATTTTTGATCTAAATATCCCCCTAGAGCTTCTCCTTCTATGGATTTAAAAGAAAAATTTACATTATTACATAATCTTTTATCTCCCCTAGGACCATTTAACTTTACATCTGGAATTTTTTCAATACCAGAAATTAATTTATCTCTTAACTCAGACATATATTTTCTATGGTTTTTATCCATCCCTATTTCCACAGCTTTTCCAAAACCTACAATCCCATGTACATTCTCAGTTCCAGACCTCATACCAAATTCCTGTCCTCCACCATGTTGCCATACATCAATCTCAGTTCCCATTTTAATATACAAAGCACCTACCCCCTTAGGTCCATGTAATTTATGAGAATTTAAAGTAATTAAACTTAAATTAAATTTTTCAACGTCTAAATCTGTTTTAGTATAACTTTGACATGCATCTGTATGGAAATAAACATCCCTTTCTTTACAAATCTCTCCAAATTTTTCCATATCACTTATAGTTCCAATTTCATTATTTCCATGTAATATAGAAACTAAAATTGTTTGATCTGTGATAGCCGCTCTTAAATCATCTGGATTCACAAAACCTTCAGCATCCACATCTAAATAAGTTATCTCGAAACCTTGTTTTTCCAACCATTTACAACTATCTAAGATACATTTATGCTCTACTTTACTTGTAATAATATGATTTCCTTTCTCTTTATTCGCAAATGCAACCCCTTTTATAGCTAAATTATTACTTTCTGTACCTCCAGAAGTAAAAATAATTTCTCTCGGTTTGGCATTTATAGATTTAGCAATTATATTCCTGGCTTTTTCTATACCTTCTCTAGATTCCCTTCCTATTTGATGTAAAGAATTGGCATTTCCATATTTTTGATCAAAATAAGGCCTCATCTTTTTAAAGACTTCAGGATCTACTTTGGCCGTAGCCCCATTATCCAGATATATTGTTTTAGTCATTTTCGCATTTTTTAGGACAGTTTTTTATTAGACAATTATTCCTTACATGTTCCCCCACAATTTTCAACATTGGAACAACAGTTTTTTTGTTTAAGGAATAAATCCTTTGTTTGCCTTTTTGTTTAACCTCTAAGATATGACAAGCCGTCAATTTTTTCAAATTATGACTTATCTTACTTTGTTCTTCTTTAAGATTTTTGCTAATCTCACTTACATTCAAAGGCCTTTCTTCCAAAGCCATTATTATGTTAAACCTCGTTTTGTTTGCGAAGTTTACAAAAAAGTTGTCGTATGAGTTTTTCATATGAAATTTATTTCATATATCCCTTTTAAACTTTATTGTTTTCTTTCCTCATAGTTTTTATTTACTTGTTCCCAATTTATTAACTTGAAAAAGGCTTCAATATAGTCATTCCTTTTATTTTGGTATTTCAAATAATACGCATGCTCCCACACATCCAATCCCAAAATAGGAATTTTTCCTTCACTTAACGGAGTATCTTGATTTGGAGTACTCATAATTTCCAATTCTCCATTGTTCAAAACCAACCAAGCCCATCCAGATCCAAATCTAGTCATAGCCGCATTTGTAAATACTTCTTTAAATCCTTCCAAACCTCCAAATTTTCTTTCAACAGCCTCCTTTATCTCTCCAGAAAATTCTACATCTTTCTTCAATAAAGGCCAGAGGAAGCTATGATTCCAATGTCCTCCACCATTATTCCTAACAGCCATCCTAATTTCTTCTGGAATTGAATCTAAATCCTTTAACAACTCTTCCACTCCTTTATCTTCCAACCCACTTCCTTCTAAAGCTGCATTTAGTTTATCTACATAACCCTGATGATGTTTAGTATGGTGAATCTCCATAGTTTCCTTATCAAAGAAGGGTTCTAAAGCCCCATACATGTATCCTAATTCTGGTAGTTTATGTTTCATATTTATCACCCAATTATATGGGATGTAATTCATATGAAATACCATTCATATATAAACATTATTGTTCCCTATTATAACATAACTTTAAAAACTAAAATTCCATCTTTAAATTATGCAAACTTTAAATTTAAAAGTCACAGAATTGATTGAATTATCTCCAACATCAAAAGCCATTAGGCTAGGTTTGAAAGGGAAAAAATTTGATTATCAACCAGGACAATTTGTCACTTTTGAACTAGATTTAACAGCTACAGGAAAATTTAAAGTTCTTGAAGGTAAACCTTCTACCCAAAAACGTCGCTTTTCTTTATCTTCTTTACCTTCCAATCCTTACCTAGAAGTTACTGTTAGAAAAACAGATGATGGTTTTGTCTCTGATTATTTAGTTAATTACTCAACTTTGGGAGAAGAAATTGCTGTCAAAGGTCCTTATGGTCATTTCTTTTTGGATGAAAAAAATAGTAAAAAAAATATTTTCTTAATAGGAATGGGATCTGGAATCTGCCCTTTAATTTCCATCTTGCGTTATATCAAAGAGAAAGAGCTCCCAATTCAAGTCCATTATCTTTGCTCTGCCAGGTTTGAAAATGAAATAATCTGGAGAAAAGAAATAGAATCCTTACCATCTGAAAATATTACTTATGAATTTACCATAACTAGAGAAGAACCCAAAAATTGGAAAGGCTCCCTAGGCAGGATTAACAAAGATTTAATTTCTAAAAATTTGAAAGACCCTAAAAATACAGAATTTTATCTATGCGGTTCTCCTGAATTTGTTGAAAATATAACTTCTATTTTAAAAGAGCTTAAAATTCCTAAAGAAAACATCAAAAAAGAAGCCTATTGATGGTTTCCATGAATACTTTTCAAAGCCGAGAGGCAGTAGATCACAAAGTAAAATAACCACTTTGTAAAAACTACTAAATATTATATAAAATATCTATTTTCCTCCCTTAATTTATAGAACATAATGTCCTAGAATAATTAAAACTAATATATTAATCCTTCTTTTTAAAATTACTAGAAATTCAACAGAGCTCCAACTATAATAATCTTTTAAGAAAAGCCTCACCCAAATCAGGTTGGAGGATCTTCATACACTGCTTTATACAAAATCACACTAAACAATTTAGCAGTTATTACAGGCTTCTCACTCAATCTTCCAAACAAAGCAAGAGAAACAACAATATTAACCAACACCCATAAATTATACAAAGCCACAGTAAATAAAAAATAAAACAATCTAATCTGATAGTTCTTACTATTAGTTCTTGGCTTAAAATCTTGATCCATATTCCTATAACCAGTTTCAATCCCCCATCTTTTACTATAAAATTTATACAAATAATGAGCTAACTGCTCAGGAATATCCAAATTGCTAATAAAAGCTCTTTTAATCCCTTCCTCATCATCTACTAAGTAAAGGTCTACAACAGCTTTATCTCTAGTTCCAATCTCAAAATCCTTAATCTTCCTAGCTTTAACTCCTACAGACTTTCTCATCCAAGCCTTTACTGTGGGAGATCTAATCTTAGGAATAACAAACTTAACTCTATTTCTCTTCAGTATGTTAATAACTTTTGGCTTATCAAATCCTCTATCCAAATAAGCTTTGTCAATACTTACTTTACTTTTAGTTTTCTTAATTATTTCATCCACTAAGTCTTCTAAGTTGTCAAACTTGTGGATTGGAAGTACACTTATTGTAAATCTTCTTCCCGCTACAACAATTGAACTAGTAATAAACTGATAAAAATGATTTGTTCCTCTTTCATGTTTTCCCTCAATCACATAAGCATCATTCTTATCTCCATAATATGGAATTTTATGAATATCAATCGCAATATCTAACTTCCTCCTTCTCAACTCTTTATAGTTTTTCTTAGCAAAATTAAAAATTACATCTAAAACATTCTCAAACATATCTTTAACTTGTTCATTATACTTAAACTTTCTAAAGTGATACATCAAAGTATTTCCATGAGGACTTTTATCATTTGAATTCAATTCCTTATATGTAACAGCGCCATTATTAGCAAAATCATGAGTCTGTGCAACATGAACTAAAACATCCAATAAATCTTTAGTAGTAAACTTACCATTGTTTTTAATTTGAATATCAATTTGCGGGTAAACAAGTTTCTTAACTAACTTAACAGCTTCTCTCATTACTTTTCTATTATCTTTTTTCTTAACATGATTCTTAACAATCTCAATATCCAGCAAAACTTTTTCTTTAGTAGCTTTAGCTAGAATTTTCTCAACTATACTATCTAACAAAAATAACAATTCTCCATTTACCTTTCTTTGAAAGAATTTATTGATATTTCTTTTACTTGGTAATATTAATTTTCCATCTTCTTCAAAAAATCCTAAAACAAATGCTTCCTCTTTATTCCTTTCTAGAATTTCTAAGGTCTTGTAAAATGTATTAATTCCCTTCAACTTTTTATACAAGTACAGTTTCAGGAAAGCTTCCACCGGATAGAATGTCTCTCTAATCTTAATTTGATCTCTTATGAGAGATAGATCTAGTTTTGATAATAAGTAGGAAACCTTGACCCAACTTCGCTGGTTAAGATTCCCGAAAATGTTATTAATTCCTTTTTCTACCTCTTTTATTGAGTTTTTCATTTTGTGTGGGAAACTCCCCGAGAGGAGGGGTGTCAAAGTCTTCCTCTCGGATCCATTTGTATTTCAGCTATTGCTTGTCAAAGAGTTCTGATATTAAGGTAAACATCTTGGTGGCTTTCACACAAGACCTTACCCAATAGCTGATCATACTTACCGGGTTTTTTGCAATATTTGCAATGCTTGAGTTTCATGGGTTATCACCTCCTTTATTTGATTGATTAATAATATATCATAAATCGTACTACTATATAAAGATTATTGTTATGCAGTATATATAACTAATTGGTCGTACGATTATTAATTAATAACATTTAAATATTAATTCGTACTCTTTGATTTTACAATGGATAAAACTAAACAAGAAAGATTGAAAGAGGAAATAGAAGACCATAAAGTTTCAGCTAGTTTGATTAATAAAGTATCTAGTGTACTATACGATGGAAAGCAATTTATGATTAAAATCCCTATTGAAATATCCAGATTTTTTAAACTTAAGAAGGGAGATAAATTTGAGTTTTTCATTGATGTTAAAAAGAAAAAAGAGGAGGATCATAGATTTAGAATAAAATGACTTCCTATAATCTTTACGAAAAAGCGTTACTAGAGACTTTAATTAGCGCTAAAAGACCTTTAACTACAAAACAGATTGCCGAGATAACCAAAGTTAATTGGATCACAGCGAGAAAATATTTAGAGAGACTTAATAGGGCTAAGAACAATGGTAGACCTATTTTATACAAATTGAATAAAAATAATAAGATATATTGGGCAATTGAAAAAGCTGACTTGAAAGAACTAATATCCTAGAGAAATCTGTTAAACTTAACAATAGTTGTAGTTTCTTTTTAGTAGTAAAACTACAGAAAAGCTTATAAATGGATAAATTGGTTTAAAATTACACCATAGGAAGTTAAGATTTAAAATGTCATTCAGAAAATTCATAATGGGAGCTACATTAGTTGGATTGCTATCCTATACTCTCTCTTATGCAACTGTGCAGAATACAAAACAGGATTCACTTGCTTACAATGCTTTAGAGAAAATTATGAAATTACCCGACCATCCTAAAGCTGTAGATGAAATTCAAAAAGAGGCTATAAAAAGGAAAACAGCAAGATATATGATATTTGCTTTAGCAGATTCTATTGGAGATAGGAATGGTAGATCAACCAATAAGGAAGTTCATAGAGTTATGAATTTATTTGAAAAATCTTTTAGAATTCTTGCTGATAGATATTTTGGTAATAAAAATGATCAATATGAAAGTGAAGAGTTTGAAAAGATGCAAGGTAAAGTTTCAGAATATCCGGGATTAGACGAAGTTAGAAAAATGATGTGGGGATATCTGGAATAACATTTCCTTATCCTCCTTTAACTTTTATCCGAAATTTGCATTAAAAACTTCTGGGTCATAAAATACCAGACCAGCCGTAGTAATAAGATTATTATATCCCCCATAGAAATTTACTACATCACCCCACCCCTCTTGACTAGATATAGTTGGATAAGAACTATAGGAGATAGAATTAATTCCAGCATCTACTCTAAAAACATATCCTTCTTCAGATGCGTCATTAACTATTTTAACAAAGTCTTCTCCCCTTCTACCTTTAACAAAAATGAATTCATCATTCTTTGTTAATACCAAGGAATTTGCAGTTATTCCTTTATGAATTTCTTGATAGTTGATAGGAATTGTGTATTGGTTAGGCTTCTTTATAATCTTAAGTTGAAACAATATTTTTTCTTCAGGAATGTTTTCAAAAGAGACCCTAAGTTCATTATCTTCCAAATAAAAATTGCCTATAGAAGGATTAGATAAATCACGATTCCTCTTTATGGGCACAAAGGGATCTATAAATAATTTTGAAGAAGATATCTCATAATAAGATTTCATATAATCAGTTCCACCCAGAGGAAATGCTGTAAGGGCCTTGTAATTTGCTTTCCAAGAATTCTCTTTATTAAAATAATCTTCTGTTTCTTCCTCAGCAATGTATAATGCTTTTAAATTTGTTAAGTCGATGAAACTAGCCGTCTCTACATTTGAGTATTTATTTATCAGTGCATTAATGGTTCCACTAAATCCAAGTACTACTGATTTTTTTAAGTCTCTAAATAAGTCTTTTAATTCAGATCTTGTATCTGTGGTACCAGCAATCTTCAAGGTATTTTCTTCAATTAAATCAATTAATCTCAAAACAATAGTCTCTATATCTGCTCCATTACAAATCCCACAAAGATTCCTTGCTTTTTCATAAAAGATTCTAACAAAATTTCTATTATATTCTCCTAGAGAGACAATTTCTCCAAATCCTGCAGTTTGATAAGAAGAAACATATAATTTTTGAATGTCCTCAATACCGACACAATTACCATTTACACAAAAGTTATTTCCTCTAACTTCTCCTAAGGATTCTTCCATATTAGCAAACTCAACATCACTCCCGAATCTTAATTCATCCAATCCATCCTCACTAATATAACTCAAACTTCCGTCTTCTAGTAAGATTAGACACAATCCATCCTCACAAACAGGACATCCATGATACAGTGAATTCTGAGCTATTTCTGTAGGAAAATTTCCATCATCAGCAAAAAATACAGCAGAATCCTGACTCGAGAAAGAGAATTTCTCTGCTTCATAAATATGTTTTCCCAACAAGGCTTCTCCTTTATTTAAATTAAGTTTTTCTAAAGAGGTAAGAAATATACTTCTGGATATCGGATTTTCTACCGTAGCAGCACCCCTACCATATCTTCCTTTATTGGTTTCAGTAATTATTGTAGGGAATTTATTAACCCCCTTTTCAATTTTTAAATAATCTATTAATTTCTCTGTAAAATCATAAGTAAAACAGGCATCCAGCATAATCATAACCTCATCTAAATTACCTCTCTCAAATAAATCATCTCCCAAGTCCTCTTCTGCAATATGGTTTAGACCTCTTCCGGTAAACCCTTCAACAAAACTTCCTCCTTGTCTTAAACCCAGGGCTTGTTTTCCACCGTGTCCATTAAACCAAATAGTAGTTTTCCCTCTACTTTGTTTTATCAAATCACGAATCCTACTTTTAGAATCCGGACCTTTAAGATTTGTATCTGCAATATCTTCAACGCCTCTTGCCTTAGCAAAATTCTCCATATCTTGATTATTAAATTGTTCTTCCTCATGAGTAAAATGGATTAAATAAGTATCAGAATCTAATATTGATTTTTGCTCAAACTCTTTTCTTTTTTCTAGGATGAAATTCAAACCAGAAAAAACAGACAATTCAGGATTTTTAGTTAAGAATCTGTATGTAGCTAAGCTAATAGAATTCTTTTCTATATCTGTGTAAGATTTGATTAAAGGATGGTTATAAATCCCATTAAATAGTGGAAGACGCAACATTATTTCCATCGTCTTAGTTGGATATAAAGACGGGGCATTATTAAGAAGCAAAAATAAGTTGTCAATTACCAAAGGGTGGTCTGAAAATTTCTCTAAGAAAATTTCGGCAATAGCCTCTTGCACCATCCTAGGCTCATTTAAGAAATTACTAAATAAAGGCTCAATAATAGAGGGATTATTGTAGTTTCCAAGATTGTATATGGCTGTTCTTTTTAATCTCCTATTCAAATCATCAAGAATGCTAAAAATAATCTCAAGACCATTTTCTTGTTGTGCTATTCTATTAATAACATAATGTCTAAGTGAAACGGGATATGCATCTTCTAAAGCAACTAAAAGGGCCCCCATTCCTTGTTCTCCCATATTCCCTAAAGAATTAGTAGAAACACGTTTTAATTCATCAAATTCACTTCTAGTTAATTTGTCATCTTTTTCAATTAAAAGATAATTTAACAAGAAGCCAATTGATCTAATATCTCCAATCTCCCCTAGAAGAAGGGCAGCTCCAAGTCTTTCTTCATAAGACCCTGCTTCATAAAGGAAAACCAGATCCGATATACTCCCCTCTTGATTAACGCAATTTGCTCCTTCTTTAGTCTCCACACAATGTTTTCCCTCACCTCTACAATCAAATCCATTTTTTTTTGTAAAAAACAAAAAACCTTTTTTCACAGTAATCAGGATCTCTCCATCTTCATCATCGAAATCAGAACATTTCTTTTCGATAATGTCTAGATCTTCATCTCTAACACAAGCCCCTTCACTACATCCATTCTTACATTCAATAACAACAGGATTACTAAAACAAGAATACTCTCTAACATGAGTAAATACTCTTTGACATTTATCTTTAGAATGTTCATATGTATAAACAGGACCATCTGAACTTTCATAATCAAAACAAACACATTCATCAGAGATAGCTTCTTTACCTCTAGAAGGAATTAAAGAATCTTTATGAAAAGGATCATTATACTTTTCATTCCCAGGAACCCCGTCCGTTTCTTGACAAAGATCTTTATGATGACAAATACCTCCATAGCAAACACTATCTTCAGGACAATCATCATTACTGCTACATTCTTCCAAAAAACCTTCTTGTTCATGTAACTCACTACTTCTAGGAGCCACATCAAATCCTTCACTCTTCTCTAACTGAACAGAAACAGGCTCTATCCCATCACCAATTACAGTATATCTCCTAAATGGAGTAACTAACTCATCAGCAGTAAGCCATCTAGGTTCAATATCAAAAGGAAGGATAGGATCTCTTTGAGCCGTAACAACTATAGGAGACAATCCATAACTAATTTCTCTTAATCTAAAAACATGATTCTGACCCTCACTCATAGTCTTAGTTTGCTCGGCATAACCAATAAAAGAAGCAGTAACTCTAACCCTCCCAGTAACACCATTCAAAATAAAACCTCCATTAACATCAGTAGTAGTACCAATCCTATTTCCATCACTAAGAGTAGCAACTAAATTAGCACCAGGTAAAGAACCACCACTTTGGTCTAAAACTCTCCCAGAAACACTTCCAGCCTCTACTGAATATAAGAACAATAAAAATACTAAAACTAATAAAAATACATTTTTGGTGAAGTTTTTTTCTAAAAAGATTCTCATATCAACTCAAACTCTCCATTTGGTTTTAACTCAGACCTTCCCCATATTCTACTTAAATATCCAAAATCTCCTTCATTAACAGCAAAAGTAATGCTTCTAAATACTTGATCAATTACAACTTGATTGTAAAAATCATTAAAGATAAAGCTGATTTTTCCATCTACTATTGGAATAGCATTTTTTGCAAACACATCAGAAGTTCTTTCTCTATGTTTTTTTAAAGTAATATATTCTCCATTAGAAACTCTAACAAACACATTTTCATCAGTAAAGCCCGTTCCAATAACCGCCCCGAAATCACTTGTATCATATCCATAAACATAATCAGATAAACTCAAACTACCAAAACGTTGGCCTTCAGGAGCTTCTATAACAAATAATACGGCTTCATCTTTACCAGAATACACAACTTTCTTATCCCTATCAACAACCCCTTCATATTCTAAGAAAGAAAATTCTTGAGAATTATAATTGCTTAACATATTACTTAATTTCATATCACTAGGCCTCTCAACATCCACATGATAAATGTTCAATGTTTTAGATAAAGTGCCAGAAAATAGTTTTACCCTATACTTACAAAACTCTTTTAATTGAGAATCTTGAATATTCTCACATTCTAACTCATTTAAATTCCCAACAGCCTGTCTATCCCAGCAATAGTCTCTCTCCTTAGTATCTCTAATAAGATTACAGTCTAAATCTCCAGCAACACTAGACAAAGCTGGACCGCTTCTACTCCCAAAATTTTCAGCAAATATGAAGAAATCACTAATTCTTATTTCCTTATCGTTATCTAAATCAAATACATCATCATATTCATTATTTTCATTATATTCCTTAAAAGCGTTAGAAAACAACACAAAATCACTAAACCCTACCTCGTTATCATTATCGAAGTCACCTACTAATGCAAAAACAGAACTACTCAATACAATTATCAAGATTAGTAAAATTCCTCTTTTTCGCATAATCTCTAAAACTTTTACAAATACTTAAATATATCTTCTATTATTTTTAGATACTATGTCAACCTGCCAAAACTGCGGATATGAATTAGTACTTTTATCCAGACGCAAGTATAAATGCTCGCTATGTTCTAAATTATACTTTCCTAAAAAGATAGAGTATAGAACTTTTAGAACATGGAATCAGAAACAAAGAGAATTAGATATTCACAACTTTAAACTAGATTTTAGGAAGAAGAGAATTGAATTAAGAGAATTAAGAAACTCCATAAGAAAGATGTTTAAATCTCCTTCCCATTACAATAAAAAAGAACAATGGAAACTGTGGAGACTCAAAAATCTAGAAAAAATACAAATTAAAGAGAGAAAATACTATTCAAAAAATAAAGACAAGATTAACACTAAAAGAAGAGAAAAGTGGAAACTAAACAATGAAAACCTCAATACTTTAAGAAAACTCAGAAGAGATAGGAATAAATCACTAACAAAACTCCAATCCAGAATAGATTACTGGAAACAGCAACAAAAGGCTCTTGCAGATGCACATCTCAAAAACGAACATTACAAGCTCTGTGAAGACATTTTAGCTCATTCAGTTCCCACTTTTCTACTTTGTGAACAACTGAGAGGTTCGTAAACTTTAAAAACCCTTAAAATAGCTTTTTTATCGA